>BNJV01002367.1_pt1 | contig 12586 bp, 20 predicted proteins | sample 8540591 | NCBI WGS metagenome assembly BNJV01 (sample SAMD00202457, study PRJDB9452) | human saliva metagenome | host: Homo sapiens
ATCAGCTTGTCCGGCCTGAACAGCACTGATCGCTCGCATCAAAACCTGGGTTAGTAATCTCAATTTCGAAACCTTGATCTTTGGCAATAGCTTTAATCAAGTCCATATCAATACCAGTATACTCGTTGTTTGAATTTTTGAAATACAAAAGGTGCAAAAGATGAATCACTTGCAATAATATACTTTTGATTTAACAGTGTCAGCTTTTGCTATTCCTAGTGAGAAAATGGGAAATAAAATGAGCAAAACATGCTAGGATTTTTCTTCATTTTTAGTCTCCCTTTCTGAATATTTTTAATTATAACAGAAAAAGCCAGAAGGCAAATTTTAATGATTTTTATGTAAGAAGATATGACATAAGAGTGCAAATTTGCTAAATCAATAGATAAAGAATCTAATGGAATTTATGGTAAAATAGAAGGATAGAAAGTGTGTACGAGGTAATTATGATTAATCGGATTACAGACAATCAATTTAAACTAGTATCAAAATACTCAACCTTCAGGAGATCAACCCCAAGCGATTGAGCAGTTGGTTGACAATATCGAGGGTGGAGAAAAGGCCCAAATTTTGATGGGGGCGACTGGTACTGGGAAGACTCTATACCATGAGTCAGGTCATTTCCAAAGTCAATAAACCTACTTTTGGTCATTGCCCATAACAAAACCCTAGCTGGTCAGCTCTATGGGGAGTTTAAGGAATTTTTCCCTGAAAATGCTGTTGAGTACTTTGTTTCATACTATGACTATTACCAACCCGAGGCCTATGTACCTTCTAGTGATACCTATATTGAGAAGGACAGTTCAGTCAATGACGAGATTGACAAGCTTCGTCACTCAGCGACTTCAGCACTTCTGGAGCGCAATGATGTCATCGTTGTGGCTTCAGTCTCTTGTATCTATGGTCTGGGTTCGCCAAAGGAATACGCTGATAGTGTTGTAAGTCTCCGTCCAGGTCTTGAAATTTCTCGTGATAAACTCTTGAATGACTTGGTGGATATCCAGTTTGAGCGCAATGATATTGATTTCCAACGGGGAAGATTTCGTGTGCGTGGGGATGTGGTGGAGATTTTCCCAGCCTCCCGAGATGAACACGCTTTTCGAGTAGAATTTTTCGGGGATGAGATTGACCGTATCCGTGAGGTTGAGGCTTTGACAGGTCAAGTCCTTGGTGAAGTGGATCATTTGGCGATTTTCCCTGCCACTCACTTTTGTGACTAATGACGACCACATGGAGGTTGCTATTGCCAAGATTCAAGCAGAGTTGGAGGAGCAGTTAGCTGTCTTTGAGAAGGAAGGTAAACTGCTAGAAGCCCAGCGTTTGAAGCAGCGAACAGAGTATGATATTGAGATGTTACGTGAGATGGGCTATACCAATGGGGTTGAGAACTACTCTCGTCACATGGATGGTCGTAGTGAAGGAGAGCCTCCTTATACGCTTCTTGACTTCTTCCCAGATGATTTCTTGATTATGATTGATGAAAGTCACATGACCATGGGGCAAATCAAAGGTATGTACAATGGAGACCGTTCGCGTAAGGAAATGTTGGTCAATTATGGTTTCCGTTTACCGTCAGCCTTGGACAATCGTCCTCTCCGTCGGGAGGAGTTTGAGAGTCATGTTCATCAGATTGTTTACGTTTCAGCAACACCAGGTGACTATGAAAATGAACAGACCGAGACAGTGATTGAGCAAATCATTCGTCCAACAGGACTCTTGGATCCAGAAGTGGAAGTTCGTCCGACTATGGGACAGATTGATGACCTCTTAGGTGAAATCAATGCCCGTGTTGAAAAAAATGAGCGAACCTTTATTACCACCTTGACCAAGAAAATGGCAGAAGACCTGACTGACTACTTCAAGGAAATGGGGATCAAAGTCAAGTACATGCACTCGGATATCAAGACCTTGGAGCGGACGGAGATTATCCGTGACCTGCGCTTGGGTGTTTTTTTGATGTCTTGGTCGGAATCAACCTGCTCCGTGAAGGGATTGACGTTCCTGAGGTAAGCTTGGTTGCTATTCTAGATGCTGACAAGGAAGGTTTCCTTCGTAACGAACGTGGCCTCATCCAGACCATTGGATCGTGCCGCCTGTAATAGCGAAGGGCATGTCATCATGTATGCGGACACGATGACTCAGTCTATGCAACGTGCTATCGATGAAACGGCCCGTCGTCGGAAAAATCCAGATGGCCTATAATGAAGAACATGGTATTGTACTCAGACAATTAAGAAAGAAATCCGTGACCTGATTGCTGCAACCAAGGCAGTTTGCCAAGGAAGAGGACAAGGAAGTCGATATCAATAGTCTCAACAAACATGAACGCAAGGAACTCGTCAAGAAACTCGAAAAACAAATGCAAGAAGCCGTCGAAGTACTTGATTTTGAACTGGCAACTCAGATACGTGATATGATGCTGGAAGTCAAGGCGTTAAACTGAAAAATTATAAAGAAATAGAAATATATAGAAAGACATAATATGACAGCACTAAACACATAGGCATTGAATGTTGTAGAATTTTAGCTATGTTGATGATTTGCAATTTACATGTTTTAGGTATGGGAGGAATTTTTGGAGAAAGTTGATAGTCAAAAAGATCTTTACTATATTTTTGCAAATTTTTAGAAGCTTTCTATATTCAGCTGTAAATATTTATATTTTAATCAGTGGGTATGTCGATCTTTATTCACAATTTAGTTATAAAAATGTTTAGTTTTTGGGTACAGATTATTTTCTATACTATTTCAATTACTTTTTGTATTTGCTATTTTTTTCAAAAATCATCTGTCAACTTAAGTGATTGGTTTTTCAGCTTTAACTCCAATAAGTCATGGACAGTATTGGTATATGAGTTGCTATTTTGGTTTAGTCTTAATAGCACCATTTTTGAATCAAGCAGTGCTGATATTGAAAAAGAACAATTGCTTCCAATTGTTAGTGGAGCGTTTGAGATACTTTTCTGTCATACCCACGGTATTTAAACAAGATATTCTGGGCTTGTGGGGTGGTTATAGTGTATTATAGATGATCCTCTTGTACACTTTGGGAGCAATAATTAGAAAAATCAAATTACGAAAGTCGTTTTCAAATACGTAATGTTAGTGGATTCATTTTATTTCTAACTAGTTTAACTTTTATATTATGCTGGTTTGGTTTTGAACAGTGGAGAAGTTAGATTTTCTCCAACGGTCACACTGCAAGGAATAGCAATATTTTTTTACTCTTCTTGAATATTAAAAATCTTCCCTTAACTTTTTAAGAAACTAGTTCTTTTTAGTATCTCCACTAACTTTTGGGTGTTTATCTGTTTTCATGTAATATCCTCTTATTTTTAGAAGAATTATACCAACCATCCATACTTTAGTTGAAGAACAAGAATTTTTACATGTTTGTCATTATTATTCTAGTTATGACACTGATCCTGTCTGGTGCTATCATTGAGTATTTTAGAAATAAATTAATGGCGTATATTCTTACTTTTAATCAAGAGTTTTAAAAATCTTAAACAGACTTAAAACTTTATTGTCTTATTAAAAATAGAGCAAGAGGCACTAAAATATACACTGTATTGAGAACTTAAGGTTTACTGAGATTATACGTGACCTTATTGCTGTGACCAAGGCAGTTTCCAAAAGAAGAGGACAAGGAAGTCGATATCAATAACCTCAAAACAAACAAGAGCGCAAAAGAACTTGTCAAGAAACTGGAAAAACAAATGCAAGAAGCTGTCGAAGTGCTTTGATTTTGAACTAGCAACTCAGATTCGTGATATGATGCTGGAAGTCAAAGTGTTGGATTAGATAGGGAAAATGAATGAAATATTTTAGTTATCAATGGACATCCTGACAAGGGAAAGTTATCTGTCAAGAAATTTTTTTCAAACGATTGTAGAAAATATAGACTCAAGAGCCATGAACTTGAAATCGATTAATCTAATGAGAAGAGTTTTGATCCTGTATTTACGTTATGGTTATCGACAAAGGATGGAGGATGATCCGTTTTCATTCGTACGCTCTCAGCACTAATCCAGTGGGCAGATCATTTCATTTTTGTTTATCCTATTTGGTGGAGTAGTATGCCTAGTCTATTGAAAGGGCTGGATTGATCGTGTTTTATGCCAGGCATTGCATACTCTGCAAATAACCGAGGGAAGTTTTATTTTGAACTACTTAAGAGGTCAAACAGTTTCAAAAAGTTACTAAAAGGAAAAACAGCTAGTATTTATGCAACATCCATAGCACCAACTTGGTGGTACAAAGTATTTTCTGGTCCGATCAATATTCCAGACAGTTATGGAATATCAGTATTAAAGAATGCTGTACTGAATCATTGTGGTATCAAAAACAAAGAGAGTTTCAATCTTTAGGTGAGTTAGGGCGTGAGGTGAATACAAATTCTACAAGACAAAAATATTCTGCAAAAAGTAGCTGAGGAAGTCAAGGCGTTGGATTAGTGAAATAAATTTAAATATGTTTATCTAGGAGAAGCTAGTAATGAAAAAAATTTTTACTGTTAATTTTTCTTCATTGTAAATATTGTCCCTTTATTCTTTATTCTACGTTTTGCCTTCCTTATCTTTACAACAACTTATGATATTTTTCCTGAAGCAAATCAAGCGGAAGTAGAGACAGCAGTAAGAAGAACCCTTGATTTGTATGGTTTTAAAGGAGATATGAAGGTTACGAGGTTTTCTAGAGATAAATGGACTTCTGAAAAATACAAAATTGAATACAATTATAGTGAAGAAGTTGATGGAAGTAGAGTCACTGTGAGTCATGCCTTGTTTTATCGTCCAAAGTCCTCAAAAATACAATCCCCAAAAGACTGATGAAGAACTAGCCTATGATGGGACTACGAAAACCATGTTACAAGAATTTTTCAGATATGGCTCATAAACTACTCAACCAGCATCCTGTCAGTGTTTCTAATAAAAGAGAAGGTAGAGAGTTTTTAAGCAATATGAAAATCCAAATCTAGAATATGTGAATAGTTACTGGAGTGTCGATATTGAATCTGAAAATATCCAAGACTATTATGCTCTCATTGAAAAGAACCGTAAGGAAGGGAAAGCTTTTTCAAGGTTTATATGATCTCCTATTGATGAATTTCTGGGAAAAAGGAATGATTAAAGGATACATCATCTATCGCGATATTGTTTTTAGAAGAGGGTGAGAAAGATTATTTTTGATAGTGAAGGCGGACTGACAGGATTTATTTCAAATGGGATAGATAATGCCGAGTTGCCAGATGCCTTTTATGAGGTTTCTACTACTATGGTGCTAAAGGATATCGTTCAGGTAGTAGTGTTTCTTTAAAGGTTCAAAAACCATAAGATGCTCTATTATGGAAGTAATTTTAACTAAAAATTTTATATGTAATAATTTGTGTTAAAATAATAGACGAGATAATTTAAAAAGTGATAGATATTAGTCATTAGTTAGTAGTTTGAATTTAAAGGAGAAATAAATAGTGAAAAATTCGAGTACTTTTAACAAGCTTTATTTATATCGTCCTATATTCCTTACTGATAGCATTTGTTATCGCTCATTTCATATTATGGTCATTTGGTTTATCATTTACTCCGATTATTTGGAATATTTGGCTCTTTTCTTCTAATTTTTACTCTATTTATTCGCTTTTTTTGAGGTCCTTTGCAATTCTTGATCTTCTATTTGGGATATTTGGACTGAAATTTATTCCCATAGCGTGGAATACAGGGATTTTTTTGTTCCAATTATTCTCTCTATTTCGCATATTTTTATTTACTTTTTAAAGGGGAAATATCGCTTCCTTTGAAGGAGTGCGCAGTGCGATTTGTAGTTTTTTATATTTGGTTATTTGTAATTGTCGTCTTCGCTTTTATTCCAAATCCTCCTGTTCCAATCACTATTGATTATGAAGTTAGGGAACAAGAAAATTGTCATAACAAAAGGATATTTGCTTCATGATGTATACTATTATCATGAGCTGATTAATCCCTTCATCATGAAATCTGACATTAAGTCTAAAAAGTTATATAACAACTTAGAAAGTGAGTAAATTTATGTCCCGCTCCCCAATTAACGATTTTAACAAACATTTGTCTGATTGAAGACCTCTAGAAAATCAGCGAGTAGTCATGCAATATCGCTCTCCTGAAAACAATCGCTGGTCTGGCTATGCCTTTTCCAGGAGGTCATGTTGAGAAATGGCGAGGCCTTTTGCCGAGTCTGTCATTCGTGAAATCTATGAAGAAACAGGTCTAACTATCCAGAAATCCACAACTTGTCGGCATTAAAAAAACTGGCCACTAGATACAGGTGGGCGCTACATCGTCGTTTGCTATAAAGCGACAGAGTTTACTGGAAATCTCCAATCTTCAGAAGAAGGAGAAGTATGTTGGGTGCAAAAAGACCAGATTCCAAACTTTGGATCTGGCCTATGATATGTTGCCTTTGATGGAAATGATGGAAGCACCTGACAAAGTCTGAATTTCTTTCTACCGCTCGCCGTACAGAAGACGACTGGGAAAAAGAAAATTTTTCTAATCCTTTTACTAAATAACCTAACTGATCCAAGGCCTCCTCGATATAGTGGAGGTCTTGTTGTGTCTCGGCTTCAACAAGGTGGTAATGGATGCCGTCTGTCAATTCAGACAGAGGTCTAAAGTCAGAATTCTCGACTTGTTCCAGAAAAGTGCTGGACATCTCGGCGACAAGTGAGTTTGAGCAGGGTTTCAATTTCTCCATAAACGGGATGATCAATTAAGATATTTTGAACACGTCCGCCATTATCTACGATAGCAAGGAGTTCCTGACCGATTTCTTCCAGTTCATGTTTCACTTTAAAGAGTTTGTGAACGTAAGGGGCTGGCATCATTTTCTTTGTAGATATAACCACGATTGGTGGATAGGATAGGAGCGCCATCGGCTCGCAGAATTGCAATGTCCTGCACAATGACCTGACGTGTAACATGAAAAGTGTTCAGCCAAGGTTTGACCATTGAGAGCTTTTTGAGCCTCTTTTCAAGAGTTTGAGAAGAGCTTGTTTGCGATCCTTTTGTCATAGCTTTTTCCTTTTTAGCGACGTTTTTCGAAGCACTTTATAGACAGCTAGTGCTAATGTATAGTCTACCATACTATGGACAATTGTGCCAAAACCAACTAGGACAAAGAGAACATAAAACATATTTTCAACATTTGTCCCTGAAGTGGCATAGAAGATGATACAAGCTATTACTTCAGCGATAGCATGAACAACACCCAAAACAAAGTTAAAAAAATCCAAGATGCCTTTTGGTTTATCCAAGGTTTCAGGGAATTTTTTTAAGTAAAAAGCCCCCAAAAGTACCCAAAAAAACGATGTGAGAAAAGGCACGAAAGTACGATAACCATGGGATAGCCTGCCATCAGGAAAACCAAAGACTAGAAGCAATGATCACAAAAAGCAGCCATCAAAGGGCGATAAGAAACATGGCGATAAAGATGGGCGATATGACTTCCCAAGGTGTAGGAAGCAGGTGGGATGACGATTTTGAAAAGGCATAATGATTGGAATCAAAATCGCTATTGCTGTGAGTAGGGCAGTCATGGTCATAAACTGTGTCTTTTTCCGTGTATTCATAAGAATCTCCATTTTCGTCTGTATATACACTAGTATAGTACAATAAACAAGACATATCAAGAATTTATTTTGGATTTTACTTGGAAATTTTATAGGTCGTAAATTCATTTTCAGATTTTCAAAATGTTTGAGCTAATGACATTTGTAAACACTAAAAGAGAAGATGGGCTTTTATAGAGACTAAAAATCTCCACCTTCAGGATGAAAGTGGAGTTGTTTTTTTATTTCTTCAAAGTTTCGTAGACGTGGGAACAATTGCTACTGTTAGAATGGCAGAGATGACAAGTTCGGCAATTGAGTTTGTAGAGATAACAGTTGCCAGGAGTTTTTTTGGATATTGCCATCGAAAGACATTTCCAAAAAGGAAGAAGATTCCCCAAGGACAAAGACGGTGTTGGTAAGTGAACCGAGAGCACCAGCAAAGATGAGACCCGTTTTGTTTTTTTCAATAATTTATAAACTAAGTAAGGTGTCAGACCAATCAAAAATGCGAGGGACAATAGCGATAATCGCAGAATAGATGTTTCCGTTTGGTACGAAAAGGTGAGAAGAGGTAGCTGGTTGGAAGGATGGTAATCGTGTTTAACTGTCAAGCTAAGTAGCCCCATCAAGAAAAACCAAGTGTAACCCCAACTCGTGGGCCGTAGATAATACTGGCAATAATGACAGGAATATGAACGATAGTTGGTTTGATTGGGAAATGGGAAAAAGGTTAAACAGGAGTGAACTTAGAAAAGTGGATAACGAGCATAGTTGCAAAAAAAGATAGCAATCGGTGCAATATTAGAGCGTTTTGTTCATCGAGGGTTTCCTTTATTCTTTCTAAAATAGTATTCAGGTCAGCTAAGGGCGCCTTTGTCCGTGATCGCCACAGGCTAGTAGAGATTCCTTTTGGAGAGATGATCTGATAACCATAGGTCTTCTAATGTTTTTCAGATTAGCCTGAGTTGCCGGATGGTCATACATTTTTTTGTATTCATGGCTGGTGCGATTAGCTTTTTGACGTGGTCTGGCAAGGGCAAGAGCTGTACTTGTCACCATGTTGTCCGCAAAACCATGGGCTAGTTTTGGCAATGGTATTAGCAGTAGCAGGGGACAACGATAAAAAGGTCAGTCTCTTTTGCCTAGTTCGATATGATTGACTTGATCAGGATAGGGTTCCTTCATGACATCAAGTGGACAGGATTCTGTGAGAGTACCTGTAGTGTCAAAGGTTGGATAAACTCTCTAGCAGCCTCAGTCATTAAGACAGTGACCTGATGGCCTTGTTTTTTCAAGAGAACTGACTAGATCAGCTGACTTTATAGGAGGCAATGGAACCCTGTCACTGCGATGAGAATATTTGCCATGGCTTTCCTTTCTATGAATCGTATGCTTTGAATTTTTTTCAAGGAGGAGGTTTGCAATTTCCTCTTTGGTTTGAACGGTTTGGAGTTGCTCTTTTCTCAACAAAGATTGCTCGATGCTGGTTTGCTGAAATTTGAGTGAGGTCATTTGCAATGATCAAGTCTGCTTGGTTCTTGATAAGACTCTTTTCTAGCAATGTCAACCAGATGATCTTCAGTAGACATCAACCAGCAGTTTAAAGCCCAATCAGATGAATAGCAGGATTCCATTCCTTGACTAGAGAGATGATTTTTGGGTGTCTTTTTTTCAGGAATAAAAACCTGAACCTCATCAGTTGAAGAAATCTTAGCTTGATGATTCTGCTTGCTTAAAAATTCTTCTAAATTAGAGCTAGCCTGAACTTCCTCAAGTCCCGTCATATAAACAGGTGTGTAGTCAGACACAGCCATTGAGTGGATTAAGACCTGATATTCCTTAACAAGTTCTTGCATCGCAACTAGAAGGTCGTTGGTATTATCAATTTCTCGAATGCTTAGATTGGGATGAGCTTCTGGCTTCAGAGCTCGTTTTGTCGTTATCAAACAAACTTCATGCCCTGCAGCAAGCAAGGTTTCTGTGATGATTTTTCCCAAGCGACCTGTAGAATGGTTAGTAATAGAGCGGACACTATCAATAGCTTCACTGGTACCGCCCGATGTGACTAAAATTTTCATAGCACTATTGTACACAAAAATGATATGCAAGTCAAAAGAAAGCATTTAAAAAGAAAAAAAATATATTATTATTGACATTTATAGTAATAAATAAGATAATGAATCTAAGTAAATTAAAAAGGGGTATATTATGGATTTTTTTAAAATTTGCAGACAATATTGCAAAAAGGAAGCTGGTAAAGTATTGAATGATGTCGGTTCTGCTACTAGCGAAGCTTTAAATGAAGCGAGTAAATTTACTGGAGAAGTTATTACAGAATCTGTAAAAAAACTATAGGTGAAGTATCAAGTCAAGTTGGTAATGTTGTCTCAGACGTCTCAGAGAAAGCTGTTGGGAGTTGCTGGAGATGTAGCACATCAGATAACTAATGTGACTTCTGAAACATTTAACGAAGCTGGGAAAATAGCGAATAATACAAAAGAACAAATTGAATCGGTAGACCTTTTTAATTCTAAACTAAGACAAGAAGCTCTTGATGGATATAATGAAGCTATTAGTTGTTATAATGAGGAAGCTGATACTTTGGCTAATAAATCAATAGAGCTTTATCAGGTTAGGGATAAAAGCTATCAAAGTTGTAAAAATTGTTGAAGAAAGAATTAACAAACTAGCAAATAAACCAAAAGAGTTTGAAACAAAATTAGAAGCAATTGATGTTGAAATTCAAAATTTTGAAGATAAGCAAATTGCTATTTCACAGTCAATTAAGGAAGCTGAATTAGCAAGTGGTAGCACAGCGGCTACGGCTTCACTTAGCGCATTAGGAGTAACAGTTGCAACTTTAGGGCCTACTGCCGCTATGGGTGTTGCAACTACATTTGGTGTTGCATCAACAGGTACTGCAATTTCAAGTTTGTCAGGTGCTGCAGCAAATAGCGCCGCTCTGGCTTGGTTAGGTGGTGGAAGTGTAGCAGCTGGTGGCGGTGGAGTGGCAGCCGGTAACGCATTTTTAGCATTGGCTGGTCCTGTCGGTTGGGGAATTGCAGGCGCTATGTTGACCGCTTCTATAGGCGCTGGTGTAGTAGCTAATAGGAAAAATGAAGAAGTTGCAAAAGAGGCTATAGAGGAACAGAAAAAGGTAGAATTGTTGGCTAGACAACTTAAAGAAAAAGTAATAGAAGTTACGGAATTAATAGAACTAACTGAAAAACAAACAGAAGGAATTTATTTAGCCAATTTATCTTTAACTGGAATGGACTATAGCTTATTTACTGATGACGAAAAATATCAAGCAGGTGCTTTAGTGAATTCAACTCTATCATTGACTGCTATGGTAAATAAGGAAATTAGAATAAATGAGTAACCAGATTATTAATCAAGCTTTTAACCAAGGTATTGGTGCATATGTTAATTGTTTAAATAATTTAAGGATTCAGGACTTACAAATTGCTATGAAAATCATAGAGGATGAAGCACGCAAAGTCATCTTAAACAAGGACAAAGCCTCAAAGATTTTAAACTATACGAGAGACAAATATAGAAGATGTTATTCTAAAGAAGCGTGGAGGAGATTATGGAGGTCATGGCTTTTATCGCTGAATTTGCAGAAGCAGGGATTGTAAATGCGAGGAGAGCCATTGAAGGGTTAAATCCTATTGTCAAAGTATTGAATGATAATGGACCAGCCGATTTATTAATTGGTAGAAATACCATTCAAATGAAGTTTTATGGTAATTTACGTGATGAACTAGCTCAATCGTTTCATTACAGTTCAAAAATGAAAATGATGTTTCCAAAAGATCACGTTAAAGTATTTGAAAAAATAATGGCTGGAGCAAAAGAAGTTGAACTTGAATGGCAAGAGATTATCCATTAAACAAATTACGGATATACGCCAAATAATTAATGATATCACTGAAAGCAAGGGACTTACTTCATACAAATATTGGATGAAATCCTCTGCTCTAGATTATAAAGATGCTCAAAAAAATTCAATTCATTCTCTTATAGATTCTGAAGAGAAGAATATTCGTAAAACAGTCAGACTAAAACAACAAGAATTAAATAAAAAAAGATTAGTTGCCCAAAAACATGCATTACCAAATTTAAAAGAAGCTAACAAGGTTGCAAGAAACGCAGCTTTTTTACAGGGTGGTTTAGCATTTGATGTCGACTGTGTATGGGAAAATACAAAGAAGGAAAAAATATTTTTGAATTCGAACAATCAGATTGGTTAGATTGTGGATTGGACACAGCTGAAGGAGTTGTAAAGGGGGCAATATCTGGTTATTCAATTTACGGATTAACAAATGTCTTTGGTATTAGTGCTCCAAATGCTAGTGCTTTAGTTATGGCAACTTATGGAATGATAGACATTGTTCTAAAGTATAGATCTACAGAAATAACCCAAGATGAATTTATGAATCTTTTGACATTAAATGTAATGGATGCTTCCTTTGCAACAATTGGTGCTTGTATTGGTCAAAGCAATGATTCCTATACCAGTTCTAGGTTCTATAGTAGGTTCAATAACTAGTTCAATAATTTGGGAGATAGGGCAAGGGGATTTTAAATGAAAGAGAACAAAAACATAATTCAAGATTACAGGAAAATCTGAATAGTTACATAAAAACTTTTAGACTAAAAATTATCTTGTCATTTACAACGAAATTATAGAAAAAGTATAAAAAAATTGGGCGAAATACAAGCATTATTCGTTTGATTTGTCAATAAATACTAAACTTAGGTTTTGAGTACTCTATTGATTTGGCAGAAAAGTTTAGAAATTGAAGATAATAAAATTTCTCCATGATTTGTCTGAAATTGATAATTTATTTTTCTTGACTAGATTATTTTTCACATTCTTTATAGTCTAAAACTATAAAAGCCATATAAAAATTTAAAAAAGCGCTATAAAAACCCCTTAGAATAGTGATATTTACGAACGTTTAGAGAGTTTATGGATGTTAAAAAAATCTT
>BNJV01001282.1_pt1 | contig 12569 bp, 21 predicted proteins | sample 8540591 | NCBI WGS metagenome assembly BNJV01 (sample SAMD00202457, study PRJDB9452) | human saliva metagenome | host: Homo sapiens
AAGTAAAAATTATTAAGTAAAAATACAGAGGAGAAAAGACTATGGGTGAAATTATAAAAATTGGAAATAATAGTGATCTTGAGAAAGTTAATGATGAAGTAGAATTGGTGGAGTTAACGGAAGGATTACTGCAAGAAGCAAGAGTGACTATTGAAAAATAAAGTTCTAAGTGTGCCTATATCAGGGTTAGCGACACTTGGTACAGGGAGTTGCTACATTGTTACCAGCGCTTAATAAACTAACAGGTTCTAATGAAACATTATATCGATTAGCAAACGCTGCTGTGAGGAGATTCTTTAAAACTTGCAAAAATGGTAATTTTTGGGGAGCTTTCCACACAGCAACTGGTGGCTCAAAATTTGCGCAACTTCAAGCAGTGTCACCTCTTACAACTTCTGCACAGCAAGCTGCGGCTGCAATTAACCCAGCTACTTTGATGATGGCTGTTGCGTTATTTTCGATTGAAAAAGAACTAAAACAGATTTCTGAAACAGGAAGGCAAATTTTACAATTTTTAGAAGTAGAAAAAGAAGCGGAAATCGAAGCTGACGTTGAAATTCTTATGAATATTATTTCTAAATATAAAATGAACTGGGACAATAAACACTTTGTATCTAGTAATCATAAATTAGTTTTTAGATATTCAAAGAACTGCAAGAAAAATATGAATGCCTATCAAAAAGAAGGTAGATGAAGTTCTAAAATCTAAAACAATTTATTGTAGCTCAGAATAAGGTAAATTCAACTTTGGCTGATTTAGAGAAAAAGTTTCAATATTATCGATTATCCTTATATACATTTTTCATTGGCTTCAATGATGGAAATCATGTTAAGTGGGAATTTTTAAAGAAGAGTATGTTACAGGAATTAAAGAGGATATAAAATTAATGTCGGATACCTACAAAGAATTATTTGATGAATGTTCATTCAAATTGGAAAAATGGGTAAATCTGCACTTGAAGCAAAATATCGTAAAGGGATTAGGAACTGCCGGAAAAAGCAATGGGTAAATTAATTGAAGCATTCCAATAGTAAAAAGATGGTTCAGTAGATGAATTTTTACTAGATAAAGGAGACAATTTACAAAAAGAATGCCCAGAGTATGGAACAAAAAGCTGTAAAAAAACTTTTGAAACAATAGGAGATCCAGGTACTAAAGTGTTTGTGGAAAAATGGAAGATATTGTTCAAATTTATAATTATACAGAACAAATTTGTTTTGATAACGAAAAATTTACTTATTAGCATAGTCTTAAATTATTATTTAGTACAATTAAGGTGGAATATCAAAATGAATAATAAAGATAAATTAACTTACGCCTATATAAAGAATATAAAAAGATGGATGGAGTGTCCTTCTTGTGGTGAAAAGTTAAGGTTTAGCAAATCAAGAAAGGCGTGGATTTGTAACGATTGTGGTTGTACGGTTACTGAAGAAGAATTTCTTGATGATTTTTATTTTTGGTTTTTGTGATGAGTGTGGTGTATATTTGAATAATCAGCAAGGCTTTGACAAAAACTTAAGCAAAACATATTTGTAGAAAATGTGGCTATGAAAAACGATATTACAGAGCAAAATATTAAAGGTATCTGTTCAGATTGTGGAAAAACTTACATAATCCGGATTCTACACTGTGTGAAAGCTGTAGACAAATAAGGAAAGAGAAAGCCGGAGAGTGGTTATTGATGGCGGGAGAAATTTTAGTAGATATAATTAATGAATATAATCAAGATGACACAAAGCATAAATAGTATGAAATTATGGAGACAATAGAACATTTCTAAGTTGTTAGATTGTCAAAATGATTTGTTCAAAAATCCGGGGTCCCGTCGAAGGTCTCCGGTATTTTTGGCTTCTAGATGGAAAGTAAACTTGACATTTTGCTAAAAAGTAATTATATTGTATGTAAAAGTAAACTTTCCATCTAGAGAGTGATTGAATGTGAAGAATAGACTGGAAGAAATTCGAAAAGCAAAAGGAATTACGCAAGAAGAGCTGGCGAATGCGCTTGAAGTTTCAAGGCAGACGGTGGGATCTTTTAGAAAACGGAAGATACAACCCGTCCATTATCTTGGCATTTAAGATAGCTAGGTTCTTTGATGTATCGATTGAAGAGGTATTTATTTATGAGGAGGATGAAAAATGAAGACTAATAAAATCTGGTATTTAGGATATGTAATCGGACTTTGTAGTTTGATTCTATCGTGGACTCTTAATTTGAATGGAGCTATCAAAGTGCTGTTGACTTTTGTTTTTGCCATCAGCGTATCTGTTTCATATGTACAACTCACACACCTTAGACTATTAGCAAAGGACCGTGATTACAAAAATTAGTATGAATGATGAACGAAATGAAAAATCAGAGATAAAGTAAATGCAACGATGACATCTGTACTTATGCTCCTAATAGGAATTATTGCAGTTATCTGTATTGAAGTAGAGGCGTACTTACCTGCAACGTTGTTAACTATTTCGCTAGCGTGCTCTCCTGTTCTTATGTTTTTTTATCAGTAAGTATTATGAGAATAAATATTAAAACTTGTTATCAAATATTCTTCCATAAGCCATTGAAGCAAAATGGTGAACGTGAGATAATGGATTCAGATTGTATTTTGAAAATGATATTGCCGTACTTGAAAGCGAAACAAGCAGGTTTGAGTGGCAATGAGAGAGAGTTTGGAGGAGAAACAATGGATTACCAATCAGTACGAAAAATACACACTATATACTAGAGGCGCAGGGAATTGTAGCAATGATTCTGATTCTTTGCGTGGCAGTGGTAATCAGCGATACGCTTCTTCAAACAGTGGGGGTTCTAGTAATCTTCGCAGGATTATTATTGGGGGATCCAACTAATCAATAAATGGTATCTAGGTATTGTAGCCAAATTACTCCATGTGGATTTGGATTTAGCATCGTGGAAACAATATATCGAATTCAATAAAACGGCCAAAAGAGCTGCCCTTCAGATTGATGCAAAACGACAGAAGTCTCTTACGCCTACATGACAGGAGACTTTGAAACAGCGGTTCAGAAAGCCAAAGAAGCTTTGGAATTGGAGGGACTTAAGCCGCAATTTAAGGATATTTTGGAAAGCTATTTAATTCGTTCAGTCGTTTTGAGTCAGCCAGAATTAAGCCGAGAAGAACTGGATGTACTGCTTAACGAGCTGACGATTACAGAAGAGACATTGGCCAAGAAAACCGAACAAGTAAGTGTGGCTCTCTATGACTTAACCATCGCGAACCAGAGTAACGACTACTTCGAAACTTTGACGAACGCATTCAAGTACCCACAGTTAGAAATTATCTACTATCAAGCCTTGAATGCCACCATTAAAAGGCGATGCGGCTCGAGCTCACGAATTACTAAGCAAGCTGGTTCATGAAGATGAAGAGTTGTATGTGGTGAGAATGGCAAAGGTTCTATTGAATGGGACACTTGAAAGATAAAAGAAGTATCATTACAAATTGTTTTGTAAAAAGATAAATAAGTTTTTGAATTAATGGAGATAGAGAATGAAAATTAAAAATTAGATAGAATAGTGGGATTTTTTTGCGATTTCAACAGTAGTATTGATTTATATGTTTTTTTACAAATCGAGATTTTTTACGTGGGCTTTTTCAAGACACCAAAATATTCTCAGTTGGTATATCAGACCATTGTTTATAATTCCAATTGTTATTGGTGCTTATAAACAATCTTTTTCGATTTTGTTTATGTCGATTTTTGGCTTATTCACGAGTATGTTTTGGTTTCCAAAACCGGAAGCGGTGGATGAACAGGTTCATTTATTCTTAGAGTTTGAAAAGAACTATTTAACGAGTGGTTGGACAACTGAGAAAATAATCGTTTGTACATTGATTTTTATTATTCTTTATTTTTTATGATTTATACTACTTGGAATCGAAAATGGGGACAATTATTATGGGTTGTAATCGCTGGAGCTGTATTAAAGGTCGTCCATAGTATCCTTTCTAGTGGAGAAAATGGAATGGCGCTCGTTAAACCAGCAGCTACGGGGTTAGTGATTTGTATAGTAATCATCATCTTTATTAAGAATAAAAAAGAGAAAAAAATAGTCGTTTTTAACCAAGGAAAGTGTGGAAGTTCATATAGACGAATAGATACACCTTTGTCAGTAGGATAAGGTGTTATTTTTATGCGGAATCCACAAGGATAAGAACTGTGTTATAATAGTTGTATTCATTTTTCAGAAAGAAGTGATTACCGTGGATTTTAGAGTAATAGGAGATACTTATAGATATGGCGTTAGAGTATCAGCCATTGTAGTGAAGGATGGAAAGTTGTTCACTTATAAGGTAGAAGGCCAAAATCACTTAGTGGGCGGAGCAATATTGGTAGGCGAAGCAAGCCGAAAAGCTGTAGCCAGGAAGTGAAAGAGGAACTAGGTGTCGATTGTGAAGTCGAAGAGTCGATGTTTGTTGTGGAAAATCGATTTGATTATAAAGGCGAACTCCATCATATGATTGAATTTCATTATAAAGTGACTCTTCTAGGGGAGGTTCCATCTCATACGTTGGATGAAGGGAAATATGAATGTGAATGGATAGACCTCCAAAGATTAAATGAGTATGATATACGACCTCAATATTTAATAAAAGAATTACCCCTTTGGAAAGCTGGAATAAAAACAGATTGATATAGGGTTAGAATAGATTATTTTCAAACTATTAAACCGGAGCCCCATAAAGGGCTCCGGTTTGTTTTAGTTCTGGTAAATATTATGAGAAAAAAATATTAGAGGTAGATTGAAAAAGGTGATAAATAATCTTCCTTAAGCCATTGAAGCGACAAAGAGAACATGAGATAATGGGCTAGGACAGTTATTTTGATTGAAGATATAAATAAATATGTAACCGCAATCATATGCAGGCAGATTGCGACTTTGGAGAAAATGATATTGATTATAAATCAGTAGGAAAAAGTATATGCTCTCAATGATTTAGCCATCGCTCACGAGAGTAACGATTACTTCGAAGCGTTAACGAACCAATACAAGTACCGTAGCTAAAATCATCTACTATGAGGGCCTCGAACGCCGCAATTAAAGACGATTCGAATCGTGCCACGAGCTACTTAGCCAGCTTGTCGATAAAAACGAAGAGTTGTATGTTGTGAGGATGGGAAAGAAAAAAATTAAAATAATTACTAATAATTAGTGATGGAGGAAAAAAATGTTTCACCAATATAAAAAGATAGTTCGTATTTACGTTCCGCTATATTTAAGGCATATAAAAGAAAAATGTGCATATTGCGGAAGAACGATTCAGCAACGTGATATGCAAATAGACCATATTCTACCATCTAATCCACAAGCAACCGTTGATAACGAAGTTAAGGAATATTTTACTGAATTAAACAGAAATGGATTTATTGTTGACTCGATTGAAAATTACCTACCATCCTGTGCAGCATGTAATAGAGAGAAAACAAATCAAATTTTCAAGGTTGCTAACTTACGTTTTTATCATGAGATGGCGCTAAGGCATGTGGAGAAAATATTAAGTATAATTGAAAAACAAAAATAAATCAGGAAGCCTTTTTATGAACCCGTTAATACAAAAATATGGAAAGAAGTTGATTTTTTTCTTATCAACGCGATTTATCGCATGCGATTATGGGATATCGCTTAACGTCAGCAGATGTTGAAGCTTGTCCGTGTTTTCCACAAGTCGAAAAATAATACACCAATTGTCAATTGTAGATTATGCAATATTGGAAGGTGAAACGGGATGTGGGAAATCTATATGTGTCTATCAAGTTGCGTATGAATTTTTTTAAAAATAATTGGAGAGTCTATGAGTATAACGGTACAGAAGATATCGATGTTACATCAATTAAAAAAATAACTCTGAATTATCCTTTTATTTGATTGATGATGCTCAAAGACTATCTGATAAAAGTAATAACCGAATTAAAAAAATCTTTCAAGACCCAATTTAAAAGATATTACTAGCAAAGACGATTTCAACAGTTGTTAAACAAGATACAATATTATTGACTAATAAAGATGCAGTTGAAATTATATATATGGATTATCTTAAAAAGAAAGATGAAATTATTTCGGTAGTACACAGTTGTGATAATAGTATTGGAATAACCCTTGCAAGTCAACCAATAGAGTGGAGACTAAAAGAAGCAAAAAGCCATAACGCCGTGGCAATTTAACTACATATTACGAGGAGGGTGGCATACAATGAAAGAACGGTATCAAGCCATTTGTACAAAGAATAACCGTTCTCTCCTCGTAGTGGCAATTGCTATTCTTCAAATACTAAAACTAGATAATAATGTGGATTTTAACTGGATATGTAATGAATTAAAAATTGATAGTTCATTAATTTGGGGAAGAGAGGATTTAGATTATTTAATAGATAAGATGATTTTTGCCTCTGAAGAAGATTTACGTATTGTTCATATGGAAAGTGCAAAAGTAATTATAGCGTTGTTTTTTTAAAAAGATAGCTCTGCAAATAGAAAAGAAATAATACTTAAGCTAATTGAAGAGATGGTTCTGAGAAAAAGAGGTTTCGACGTTAGGGGTTGTCTGGCTATGCAATGGAATGAGTGGTTATGGTGGATATGAATTTATTATAACTGAAAAATGATAGATACAATTTTTTAAATGATATAAGCTATATTGAATCTTCTAAAGAAAAATGGAAATAGCTTATTTTATTGAGAAAGTTTTTACTATGAAGTGTAAAAGAAATGGTAGATTTTATTTTAATAAAAAAACGAAGCAGTATTGCTTGATTGGATTGAAAAAGCAAATAATGAAACAGCGTATGCCTATTCTCATTTTGATAAATACTTTAATTAATGTAGATCTCAAGAAACATAAAGAAATTATAAAAGAAAAATTAATTGGGTAAACCTACATGAATCAATGTATAAAGAAGAAAAATCCAAGCTTTTTATTCTTGGGGACAATTATACAACTGGTTGCTATTCTCACTTCCCAAAAAGACTGTTTTGCTAGTGGGGAAAAATGTTAGAGAAGTCTATAAATAAATTTACGGAAATAATTACAATTTCAAATATTGCAGAGTTAACAGATTTTTTTGTGTTTGGTTATATATACTAATCCCGAGTATATACACCGTTGTATTTGGAATTTAATTCCTATATATGAAGAATACTTTTTAAATAATATGTCAGATGCCATTTATTTATTTAGTTTTGATTTTTTTCATATACATATGTGGTATAAACTTATTGGGAGGGCATAGACCCACAACCTTGGAAAAGAGATCATCTGAATTAATAGTATCAGTACTTCCAGAAAAAGAATTCTCTGAAGTAATCATTAATTGTCAACCAAGAGATTGGCATGCTATACAACCAATCATGTATCTAGTTGCCCTTCATGATAGGCAGAAAGCAAGGAGAATTGTCAATAATATTGATATAAACAAGTTGTCTGAAAAAGCAAGGCAATGTTGGGAAAAGTAGTTTTGAAATTTTCAGAATTATGTGAAATTTTTATATTTAGGTTATCCTAAAGTGGCAAAAATTCATTGCAAATAATCTTGATGAAATTTCAACTATGTATTCTCCTTTAATATCGATGTCACCCACAAGCGGTATAAAGGCATTCGATAAAGGTATAAAGATAGATTTATTTACAGAAAGATGGTGGAACTTTTAGCTTTTATGCATTAAAAAGTTTATATAAAACAGATAAAGAAAAAAACTAAAAAGAATAATTTCGGAAAATACCGTTCAAATTATTGAGAAAATTAATACTATTACATCACTAGAATTCGAAGAAATATACTTTTTAAAGTTTATTCAATTGATAAAAAGAAATCGATATTAAGATTTTTTTGATAGTATTGTCGATAAATTAGATTATCAACAAATTGAAAAGAATTTTAATAAAGGATTTATCTATAAAGGAAAAAGCGAAACAAATCCAAAAAAAGGAAAAATCAGTTTGATAAACTTATAAAACAAAATCTTTAGAGGTTCAATGTGTTAATTACAATCGAACTATTTTTATATTAAATCTAAATTCATTGTTAAAACAATAAATTCCTAATGTTAAAAAGGTTTGAGATTAGTTAAAAGCCGAAATTTGGAGTACAGAAATTTAATAATAATTTAATTGGAGTTATGTGTAACATGAAAACAAAGTATATTATTGGGAATACATCTATTGTCAGAAGATGACGAGCCAGATTTTATTTTTGGGCTAGAGTTTGGTTCTCCTAGAGAATCGGAGCATGGAATTGGCTTGAAAATGTCATTGAAGACAATGGATATTATTGATTATGGAGATGCAGAAATTGCTTATTTTTAATTTTTGCGTAGTCATTATCTATTAACAACAAACCGGAGCCCCGTAAAGGGCTCCGGCCTTTTTTTATTCACCAACTGCCTTCTTGTAGTACATCTCTAACCCAATCGCTGCGACTAGAAGCAACGCACCGACGGGTAAGTAGAGGGTTGGGTAGATGGAGCTGGTTCCGTAGATGTCGAAGACTCCTTTGAGGAAGCTGCCGAATATAAAGGTGAGGACACCCATCTTGTAGGCTGCTTGTGCGTCTTCTGACTCCAGGAAGGTTTTCCCGGTCATTTTCGCTATGAGATTTGGCACCACTCCAAGCACGAGCGGAATCATAAAGAGCAAGTACATAAATGGGGAGTAGACTTGGTGGCTGAAGAATTCATACACCGTTCCGACGACTAGTGTCACCACCGTTGCGACGGTGTAGAATGTCAGTCCTGTTTTCTTTTTATAAGTAGACAATGTCACTCACCTCTCTTTCTTCGATGTTTCGACCGTTTGTTGTCGGTTTGTTAATGATTTGTCCGTTAAAAGTACATGGTAGAAGATCCGCCACCGTCTAAGTTATAGGCGGTAGTGACGTTCAATTCTTTTCATAAATTCAGCTAATTGTTTCAACGATAAGCCTTTACTTTCGCTGGTTCGTCCGTCTGACACCACGAATACATAAGTGCTGTCGTCGACGATTCCGATGGCTGTACGCGGATTGCTCGCCATGGCTTTCCCAACTTCATCTGAACTGTCGACGGCTATTTGTCCGTTTTCAATCAACGCTGGGCCAAATGACAAGACTTGCATCGCGCCGTTATCGACTAATTGTTGCGCTGTGATGTCGCCTTCTTTGATGATGCCGAAGCTTCCGTCCTTGTAGATGACTAAATCTTCTTGGCTAGCATTTTGACTTTCACTTCGTAAGAGTTGTCCGTTCCGAACGACGTATCCAGCATCTCTAGCACCGTAGTAGTCTCCGTTAATCGCAAGGATCGCGTTCACGCTTTTAGCAGTCGTTGAAGTCTTCGCGGTTACGTTTCGACCGTACGTTTCGTCGGCCAAGGCGGTCTTAATTGATGCGTTGCCTTTGATTTTTCACTGTTGCGACGTGGATTTGCGTGTTGTTTCGCTCGTACGTCTCAATCGTGATGGATTTTGTATCGTCCTCGTAGGCCGTCGCCGTGCTCACGGTTGGCGTTGTAGAGGTTCCTGAGCTACTTGAGCTGCCTGAATTATTCGAGTTCCCCGACGTTCCAGTAGCCGCTTGCGCTAGTTCCAGTAGATGTGTTCGTTGCCGCAGCCGTTTCATTACTGAACTTTGCCAAGCTCTTTGAGATAAAAAGCGTATCGGCGATGACCATCCCTGAAGCCCCGATGAGGACTGCCGTATAAGCGGTCGTTAAGATTTTTCCTGAGTGCTTTTTCCTTTTTGTTATTTGACATAATGCACACCTTTCTCTTGCTCAAAAATGACTTTCTTTTGTACAAACCAGTTAAAGAAGAACATCCCGATTTCGGTGATGATTTTACCAATGAGTGGTCCGATGCCGAATCCGTAGCTGAGGCCCATTAAAATCGATGTGTTTAGCGTTAATGAGAAGCTGGCGAGTAAAATATAGCCGCCGAGTTCTTTGAGAACGGGTTTGTCGCTGGCAAAGACGAACTTCTTATTCACGAAGAAGTTGAATCCTGCGCTAATCACCCTTGCGACCAAGTTAGCGGTCACGAGTGGTACGCCGATAAAAATCTGGAAGGCGTAGAGGGTGTAGTCTAGAAAGAGAGAGAATTGATGATGGGGCGAATTGGAAAAATCTCTTTGTAGATTCTGAATGAATCGCGAAGAGGGTTAAAGTGTGAGCCCTCATTTTTGTTCTCGTAAATCGTTTGAATGTCTAGCTCGCAGAAAGGACGTTTTTCTTTTGCCCAAATCATCAACACATTCATTTCTGTATTCGAAACGTGATCCTGAAATCTCCAGCATTTTTGTCTAAATGCGTGCTTGAGAATCCACGAAGACCGGTTTGTGTATCGCTAAGTTTCGTCCCGCTGGTCATCTCGAAAATCTTTAAGGTAATTTTGTTGCCAAGGCGGCTTCTAAGTGGAACGTGGGAAGCGTCGAAGTTTCGAACTCCGAGTACGAGGCTGTCCTGTTTAAGGGCTGCTCGGTTGGCGATGCGCTCAATGTCTTCGGGGCTGTGTTGTCCGTCGGAGTCTGCAGTCACGATGGCTACTTCCTTGTCTGCATAATTTTCTTTGATGTATCGATAAGCGGTTTTGAGCGCTTCTCCTTTTCCTTTGTTTTCAGGATGGGTTAAAACTGTGGCTCCTGTAAGCTTTGTGAAGATAGGAAGATAGTTCTCCCCGCTACCATCATCGACTACGACGACCTCTAAGTTTTTGGCGATGAGTTGCTGCGTTAAAGGAATTAATTTTTCCTCTGGTTCATATGCTGGAATAATGACGATTGTTTTTCATGGTTGTCACTGCTCGCCTGTTTGGGGAGCTTCTCCTTTCCGTTAGGTTAACTATAATTTGCACGACGAACCTAAAACCTACTTAAAAGAGGTGGAAAAAAATAAAATTAGCATTTAATATAGTATTTAATAGAAAAATGAAAAATCCCCTAGCGTCAGGTATTGCTTGTAACGCTACGTAATGTAGTAATATGCAGGCAATAAGGAGGTGAAAAGCTATGTCAAAATATACGACAGGGGAGCTTGCGAAACTTTGCAACGTGACTGTTCGAACCGTTCAGTATTATGACAAAAAGAGGTATCTTGATTCCGACAGAACTTTCTGAAGGAGGCAGAAGATTATATTCTGAAAGTGATCTTCAACGTCTAAAAGTCATTTGTTTTCTTCGAGAGGTGGATGTACCTATCGATGCCATTTCTGAATTGTTAGAAGAAGAACATCCTGAAAAAGTCATTTCGATTTTAATAGAACAACAGGAAAGTCTATTGATGGAAGAAATCCAAGAGAAACAAGAGCAATTGGAAAAATTACGTGAATTACAGTCGACAGTCCAAAACAAAGAATCCTTCTCACTTGAATCCATCGCGGACATAGCAGTAGTGATGAAAGGTAGAAAACAACTCAAAAAAACTTTACCGGATTATACTTTCAACAGGATTGGTGGTCGGAGTACTTCAGTGGGTGTCGATTGCATTCTGGATTTTTCAAAGGAATGTGGTGGGGATTTGCGCTATGGGCTCTTTTTGGCAACGGTATGGCTTGTTTGGGTATGTAACTATTATTATAAACACGTTAAAATATATTTGCCCTGAGTGCCATCAAGAATTTAAACCAGGAAAGAAAGAGGCTTTCTTTGCAAAGCATACGCCCACAACCCGGAATTTAACTTGCTCAGAGTGTGGACATAAAAGGATTCTGTATTGAAATTTGGGACGGTGATCAAGCATGAGTGGATTTAATCAAATCGTTCTTGGACCAACCGCGATTCCGTCATTAATCGTGACGATTATTTTTGCTTCTTTTTGATAGGAATTTTACCTATTGTTTATTGGATGCGAAGTCATAAAGGTCAAGTGAAAATCAGTTATTTTCGTTGCTGGGGCATTAGGTTTTTATTGTTTCTGCCCGTATTCTTGAATCAGTTTTCCATTATTTCTTTTTACTAGCAGATAATCCGATTTCTCAGTTTTTAAATGGAAATACGGTAGCATTCGTAGTTATATGGAATGATGATGGCAGGGATTTTCGAGGAATGTGGTCGCTATATCGTATTAAAATACATTATGAAAAAGCATCGCACGCGTGAAAATGCAGTGTTGTATGGAATTGGGCATGGAGCTATCGAAGTTCTAACAGTTGTTCTTCCATCGATTCTGCTTTTACATAGTGATTGCGACATCGCTTCAAAACGGAAGTGTCGATTCTGCGCTGACGGCATTACATGTTACTGAAAAGAATGCAGCCTTCGCCATGCAAAGTTTTCAAGCTGCAGCACAGTTTAATGTTGGAACAGCTGTGATGACGGTTCTTGAAAGAATTAGTTCAATGGGAATTCATATTGGCTGTACCATCATCGTTTATTACAGTATCATCGCAGAGAATAAAAAGTATTTTATGCCGAGCCATTTTACTACATATGATGGTGGATTGCTTTTGCAGCTCTCTATCAACGAAATGTCGTGGGAGCTGGAATCGCTGAGACTGGAATTTTAGTTATGACGATTGTCGTTGTATGGATTGCGACAAAATATATAAAAACAAATTGGCATAACGAATCGTTGATACA
>BNJV01000827.1_pt1 | contig 12551 bp, 18 predicted proteins | sample 8540591 | NCBI WGS metagenome assembly BNJV01 (sample SAMD00202457, study PRJDB9452) | human saliva metagenome | host: Homo sapiens
GGGCCAGGCGAGCCTGGAGGGTGACGCACAAAAAGCAGTAAGTGGGGATCAATAGTCGCAATAGGCATATCAATCCCCACCTGCCTCAGTGAAGTGCAGTTCCCGAAGGAACTGCGACACGGCCGACCAGTCATAGGAGCTCAGCACGTTCTGGCCTCAATGAAGTGCAGTTCCCGAAGGAACTGCGACATGCAGGGGCTCGCCCTGAAGCCGGAGATCGCCCCACCTCAATGAAGTGCCGTTCCCGAAGGAACTGCGACTCCTCTGTCAGTAGGTGCTACAAGCGTATCGGTCAGCCTCAATGAAGTGCAGTTCCCGAAGGAACTGCGACGGGCACCTCGATTGACGAGATGCGACGCATCCTGAACGCCTCAATGAAGTGCAGTTCCCGAAGGAACTGCGACTTGGTCCACAACCATTTCTACGTGATCCGTCTCAGGGCCTCAATGAAGTGCAGTTCCCGAAGGAACTGCGACCACGAATATCGGCACCATCGTCACTAGTAGCCATCTTGCCTCAATGAAGTGCAGTTCCCGAAGGAACTGCGACCGCTCGGCGTGGGAGGCCTTGAACGAGCTCTTGGAGCCTCAATGAAGTGCAGTTCCCGAAGGAACTGCGACAGCCCTCGGTGATCGGCTCACCGGGGACGAAAAAAAGCCTCAATGAAGTGCAGTTCCCGAAGGAACTGCGACCGGCAAGCCAGGCCAGAACGATCGCCTCGATCGAGGTGCCTCAATGAAATGCAGTTCCCGAAAGAACTGCAACGCGACATCCCATGCTTATCCTTCGTCGTTACCAGGCCTCAATGAAGTGCAGTTCCCGAAGGAACTACGACTCCACGGTGCGGCCCTGGGAACGATGGACGGTGGTGGCGCCTCAATGAAGTGCAGTTCCCGAAGGAACTGCGACCCCTCGTCAGGGCGGCACAGGAGGTTCACGACGTGGCCTCAATGAAGTGCAGTTCCCGAAGGAACTGCGACCTGTTTTCCGGGTCCTGACGCCCTGGGCACTGACAGCCTCAATGAAGTGCAGTTCCCGAAGGAACTGCGACACCTCCACCTCCCCGCCCGGATGGCAGGCACCAAGCCTCAATGAAGTGCAGTTCCCGAAGGAACTGCGACAGCGGCACGTTCGTGGGCACCTGGACAGGCGACCAGCCTCAATGAAGTGCAGTTCCCGAAGGAACTGCGACACCAAGACCATGTCCATCTCCCTCCCTGAGGACCTGCCTCAATGAAGTGCAGTTCCCGAAAGAACTGCGACGCGGGGGTTGAAAGCAGAACTGGTGCCTTCAATCCCCGCGCCTCAATGAAGTGCAGTTCCCAAAGGAACTGCGACGGCCCGCTCAGTATAGCCCGCCACCACGCACATCTGAGGAGACTTCGCGAGCGCTCCGCGCTCGGACTCCCGCTCAGCCACCCCACTCCTCACCCTACCTCACAGATTCCGCGCCGTTTCAACGTTCTACCGCTGCGAGCACTGCCGGGGATCCTCGAGCACCGGAGCGCTCGCATCAGGCGATAAGCGGCCCCTCTGGCGTGATCGTCCTGGTCAGGCCGACATAGGAGAATCGTTGTTCATCGACTGAGGACAGCAGGCCGACGTCGCACAGGAGCACGGAGTCCTCGTCCGTCTTGATGACTCCTTCCAGCTCGCCCCGCATCCGCAGGAGCTTGGCCGGCGCCGCATCCACGACGAACACGGAGTACTGGATGCGGTCCCCGTACTTCAACAGAGTCTTCGCCACCCGCGTTCGGCGCCGGTCGGACGGGACGTCGTAGGCCACGAGAACACGTCTGACATCATCACGCATCAGCGCACCGTCACTCCCTTGTAGGCCGCTTGAGTCCCATCGATGGTCCCGAGCACGAGTCGCGCCTGGACCTCAATGGCTCGTCGCCAGGTGACGTCGTAACCAAAGACCGGGTGTCGGAAGGAAGTCTCGATGCGGCGCTCGAACCCGGAGATCAGCTGTTTGCGCCCGCGATCTGTCATCCTGCAACTTCCCATCTCTACTGAAAAGTCCTGCTCAGTCAGTTCACCGTTGCGAAAGGCACGCACGACAACAGAATCTGCCACCGGCGCCCTGAACTCCTCCATGAGGTCGAGCGCCAGGGCGAGCTTGTTACGGGAACTGGAGTGAAGGAAGCCGGCATGTGGATCCAGACCACAGGCCACCAGTGAGCGAATACAGTCTCCTAGAAGCAGGGCGTAAGTGTAGTCCAGGGCCGCATTGGCGGGGTCGGGCGCTGGTCGGCGTCGTCTTCCCCTCCACCGGGAGGCTGCAAAGGCCGCCGTATTTCCAGTGAGCATCGTCGGGAAGGAATCGAAGTAGAGCCCGGCAGCTTCACCCTCAACTCCGAGCAAGTCCGCCAACGACCGCACGCAGACGGCGTCACGTTGCAGGCGACGCATCCGCTCCACGGCATCAGCGGCCTCACCGTTGCGCCGGAGCAGCGTCGCCTGGTTCGCGATCTTTGCTAAGACCATCTCCTGGGCGATGTCCAGCCGTCCCTCGGCGCTGGCAACATGCTGGCGCACCCGCTGAAGTCCATTGGGAGAGTCCGCGCCCTGCGACCAGCCGATCACTCGGCCGGACCACGAGCACCACACCACACACCGGTCGCGCCAGCACAACTCACGCAGCAGAGCCGACGAGACGTCGACATTCCCATGGACTACCAGACCGAGTACCCGTTCAATCGGCACGCTGAGAAGACGCTCTCCGGCTTTAGCGACCTCGACTCGTCCACTGTTGAGAGACGCCCTCGATCCTGCGGTGGCCGCGTGGAGGATCTGGGCGTCGGGGGCGGAGGCGACAACCCGCCGTCGGGCGTTCTCATATCGATGTTCAGAAGGCAGGCACACCGAAACGTGGGAGCACTACTGGCAGCGACTGTCATCGTCAGGCGGCGCAGGCGCCTGTGGCGCACCAATCAGACGACGCGTACGTGCAACCGCCTCCTCCGCCCGGGCGAAGTCAGCATCGGTCAGGGCGACCTCCACTCGCTGGCGATGCCCGGCGAAGTAGACCTCTGCCCCTTGGACCTCTCGTCCCATCTCCTTGAGACAGAGAGTCTGGAGCGCGAGCTGGAGCCGGTTGGCGTAGGTGACTTCGGGGCGACGCCGTACGGGAGTGGCCTTGTACTCCATGACGGTCAGTGGGCCATCATCTGCGCCCTCGATGATCTGTCTCCTTTGACAGATATAACGGTGGCGATACGTCAGCCCCACCACCTGGGCGCATCCTGAGGAACCTTCAGGACATAGGTCGGAACAGCAAAGAATTCACCGCATTGGCGGGCGCCCACACAGGCAACCGTGCCGGCGCCCACCATGCATGACTGCCAGCCGCCCTGGCGCTCCGATTCAAGGACGGCCGGTTCCTTGTTCAGTTCAGCGCCTCCAGCCTCCCCGCACCCAGCGAACGCTCCGGAGCATTGGGGTTATCACTGACGTTGACGTGGAACGTCAGGGTCGCTCGGGCACCGTGCGCTGCAAGCCACGCGCATGCCGATCTCGCTGCAGCAGCCGATTCCCTGCTCGTCGCAGCCTGAATGACCTGTTCTGAGACCACCACTGCCTGCCACCTTCCCAGCGTATGAGCCCCGACGAGTACTGGGAGCACCAGGTGCATCGGGGTGAACTTGCCAATCGGCACTGCCCCGGCGGTGACGGAGGCCCCCATGAGTCGGTGGATGACAGGGAACGACGAGATCCCCCACAGAGCACACCAGGCGAGCGCACTGTCGGTAAACCGTGGCGAGGTCAGCCCAGTCGCAGTCCTGGACTCGTCCGAGCGCTTCCCTTTGTAAGCTTCATCCTTGACGCTCTGGCCAATGAGCCCAGAGGCAATGGCACTAGCATCCCGATCGGCAACAATCTGAGCTAGCTGTCGCAGTCGGTTGCGAATGAAGTCCTCACCACGGTTACGCGTCTTCATCTCCCATCGGTTTGCCCCCTCATCCGGTCTAGGACCGTTGTTGGCAAAACGCCAGTAGGCAGGTTCCCCTAGCGCTCCTATCAGTTCAAGATCAATGTCACGTTTGAGTTGTTCCTTGTCCTCCACCTCGTGATCGATCCTTTGCAACCGCTCAGTCTGCAGAGACCGCCACTGTGGTAGAGACTGAGGCGCTTTCACCCGCGGACTGAAGAGGGCGCTATTTCCGTTCCAAGGAGCGGCTTGAAGATTGCAGTCAATCCAGCTTCCCGAAACCGCGCGTGCCGTGGCGTGCTCATGAACAGCAACCGCGATGGCCTCGTCATCGTAGCCGTCGGCGGTGACAACCATCTGAGGCTCAGCAGCATCAGTCCAGCCGAGCCGGACGCGCTCGGCTCCGTCACCTTCCAGGATGAGCGCCAGTCCAAGCCCGGCGAAGGTGGTCAGCGCACTGGTGACCTCTCCGCTAAGGATCATCCCCATCACTTCCCTTCCCTGGAGATCGTGCAGTCGGCGGCACGCAGCAGTGCCTCGAGGTAGGCGGTCCCCCAATGACCCCACTGCCTGTCGGTGCGGTCGATCAGGGACTCCCACTCGCCTTCACCCACCAGTTCTTTCAAGGCACCGACGTGGTCGGGCCCGGCCGTGGCCGGGTCCTGGTCGAACAGGGGCCTGCCACGACCATGACTGGTTCCCACCAGCCTGGTGACCAGGTCCCGGAGATCTCGCTCGACGCCGTTGGGCTCAGTCTGCTCCCAGTAGGCGGCCGCGGAGGCCAACTCATGGCGCCATCCCGCGGGGAGTCCAGCATCGGCCCATGCGCGGCGCACGGCCGCCAGCGATGTACTGCGGCCCCCGCTCTTGGCAAGCACCTCCCTGCCATCGGGATCACTCCGCCACAGGAGCCTCTGGAAACGAGCATCGTTCTTTCCGACGTCGTGCCAGACCCCGGCCTCAGTCAAGGCCGTCGCAGGCATCGACTCAATACCGATGCCGGCGGCCAGAGCCTCCGCACGGGCGGCGACCGCCGCGTTGTGGTCCGCAAGGAGCACCCGGTGACTCACGGACCAGGTGGAACGGTCGTCGGAATCATCGTCCGGTGTCACGCTGCTGCGCCGCACCATCCATGCCGGTACGTCGCCCTTATCCCGACCTGGAGACCACACCACTGTCTCCCCCCGGAAACATGTCACTCAGCTCATCCGGTTCCAGCTCCGCCAGCCGGCGCAACTCATCGGAATCAGTCACGACGTCGACAACACCGTCAAGTTCCCCGTGGGGAACCGGCTCGCCCCGTTCCTCACCAGCGTCTGTGACAACTCCAGAGGTCAGAAGCGGTATCGAGGCATCCAGAATGAGGAGGTCTCCGGGGCGAAGCGCACGAGACGCGATCTTGTCTTCCCGCTCGTCCTCGAGGACCATCGCCTGCCACTGGGGCAGGACCGCCCCGTCTCGCCACAACACCGACCGACCCAAAGGATGGTCCGTATGCTCTCTCAGCCGCTGCACCACCTTCCGCGCGGTGGCGATGGTCATGGGGTAGACCTCGCGGTCCTGCGGAGGCACCTCAGTCACCAAGGTTTCGCACGCCGTCGCATCCGGCAGCTCCTTCAGATCCCTCAGGACAAGACCCACTGTTCCGGTCTCGGGGTCGAGGTCATCACGGATCCACAGGTCGAGCTCCGGTTCGACGACGAGCTCATCGACGTCTTCGACCACAGGGCCGCATCCCAGGGCTCAGGCCTCTGGTACAGCAGGCGGCGCGAGGACTCCGCAGGTGGTGCTTTCAACTTCTCGCTGACCGCGAGAGGAGACAGGTCGCCGTCATCGGCACGGTCCAGAATCCAGGTGCGAGCGGCGAGCAGGTCATCCTTCCGGTACGGCAGTGCGTCTTTGCTCAACGCTGCTTCCCTCGGAGGGCCGATGACGGTGAACCATGCGCGGTCACGCCGCCCCAGCCGGTTGACCCGGCCGGCACGTTGAGCCAGGGCACTAGCGGAGGCGAGCTCAGTCACCATATGGGTCAGGTCCAGGTCGACCCCGACCTCAATGGTCTGGGTTGCTACGAGGACGTCCACGCCCTGTGCCCCTGAGACATCGAAGAGCCCAGGCACCTCCGACCTCATACGTTCCAGGTCCCAGGGGCGCATGCGCCCCACCCATAGCCGGCAGTTCAGCCCCTGCTCGTCGAGGGCCTTCGCCACCTGAACTGCGCTATCCACTCGGTTGAGGACACACCCCACCGTCCGAGGGCCGTCGGGGAGGAGCTCGCGCGCATCCTCAACAGCGGCGAGCACCCGAGAGACAAACTCATCGCGATAGGCCTTCGTCATCTTCCCGTTGATAGGCCATTCGGTCGTCTCCACGTACCGAGGCGACTTAGGTGCCCGTACCCGAGCGGCCAACCGGACGTCATGAGCCAGCGACTCCGTTGTGACGCCGATGATGTCTGTCGCATCGCCTGAGGGCGTGGCCGTCATCTCCACAGTCTGGAGCATCGGGATTCCGAGCCGCTGCGCACTTGGAACGCACAGCTGCCCCACCCTCCGCGCAGTCACGAGAATCTGGCGACTCAGGTGGGCCTCATCAACCACCACCGCAGTATCGAGGGCCAGCATCCCCGCCAGCCGGGGGCGCGCCAGCCGGAAAGCTCCGTAGGAGCGGAACAGCAGGCTTGAGGCCCACATCGCTGGGGTCATGCACAGCACGGCGCACGCCTCCGGGGCATTGAGCCAGGCCCGATCTGTGGCCGCCGCGCCACGCATGGTGGCGGTGACCAGCGGTGCACGGTCCTCGGCCTCAGACACACGCAGCCCCACCAGAGCGTCACGTACGCGACTGAGGATCGAGTCATCCGCGGGTGCTTCCTCCAGGAGGCACCGTATCCTCGCCGCGCGCGCGGCGTGAGAGTCGGTCAGCGCCCTGCGGTTGACCACCACGGCCAGTCTTCTGGGGACACGCTCCGCGGCACCAACCGCGAACAGAGCCACTGCGAAGACGTGCATCTCCACAACCGATGACTTGCCGGCGCCTGTCGGCGCAACGATCTGCTCCGGCCAGGTCCCGGTATTCACCAGGTGCCTCAGCAGATCCTCCTGCCACGAGAACGGCCGCTTCCCAACTCCGTGAACCGCCTCGAAGAAGTCTCCGAAGTCCTCGATGGTAATCACGGCCGCCTCCCCAACACGTTCTGCGCCAGTTCGATGGGAAGATCAGCCGGTACCAGCAGACCTCCGCCCAGGTGGCGGCTCTGCCCGACGGCGGCCAGCCCCGTATCCCCCAAGAGGTCCCCCACGCTGACAAGCGCCGTGTAGGGCTGAGCGGTGACGCCCTTCGGCATTTTGTGGGCGTAGAAACTCGGACTTCTCGTGACACGGTGGTGCCACATCACTCCTGCTCCATGTTCACGTACCTGGGCCACCAATGAGCGGTAGCCCTGGGTGCCTTTGGGAACAGCATCGAAGCGATCGCGCCAGACGAATCCGAGGGACAGGAGGATCGCGTCCTCGAAGGTCCAGTCCCCTCGCTGACGAGTCACCTCCGGCACGGCCACCGGTGTCGGGGACCACAGACGCTGCGTTCCCTGAGCAGGTGGGCGCCAAAGCTCTGTGCGTCGAAGACCTCCCCTACCGGACGCAATCTCGCCGGCGCCTCATCTCGGCGGTGATTCAACCGAGTCATCCCCGCCAGGGCTCTGAGGACGGCTCCCTCGTCGTCGTCGCTGACATCGGAGGGCAGCATGACGAGGAAGGCGCCTGGAACGTCGAGCTCCGTTCCGACCACTGACTGAGCGAGCACAGACGCGGGAACGTACTGGATAGCCAGCCGATTGGCTGGCCTTGTCAGCCCTTCGTGGTATCGCCCGGTGACGAGCGCAGGTGCCCCATCACCAATACGGGCCACAAGCGCCCGGTGGAAGGCAACGCACCAGCTCACCCTGCGTTCCGGGGTGATTTCCCGCCCGGTACCGTCGTCGGCCAAGAAGATCAGGACATCACTCCAAGGAGAATGATCGCCATCGGGACGTCTCAACGATCCCACCTCCGCATACCTGGCGGTTCGCAAGCACTCCTCGGAGGTGGGGAATGCCCTGACGGAATCTCCCGAGGGACGGAACCTGTCTGCGGATGCAGTCGGGGCTTGAGGCGGCCGGGACTGAGAATGCAGCTTGCGGAGCACGCGGGTTCGCCCCGGTGCGGGAATCTGCACGCGCAGCCCCCCCAGGAGTGAAGGCGGTTGCGGCAGAGTCAAGTCGCCAGTTCGCCTCCACCGTCTCGATGCTCATGACCACGGGACTGTCCATCTCCCCTAGACACGGCACGTCCTCGCACAACCGAGAGAGCGCGTCACGAACACCGTCTGGCATGTCATCCCAGAGCCAGCCGATCTCACCATTGATCGCGTAGCCGTCGGAGATGGCTTTGGCAGCGGTCTTAGGCTGATCCTTCTCGATCGTGCCCGTCTTCCGGTAGGCGACTCTATTGCCTGACTGAACTGGAGCCATGCTCGGGATATGCAGACCGTGAGGAGGGTGTTTCTCCAACCAGGTCAACGCCTCATCGATATCAGGGGCCACCTGGCCATCAGTGCCCGCAGTGACCCCGGTATGGGAGGCACTCACGAAGGCAGAGAACAACCGAGCCGGCGAAGGGAACGGCTCGGGGCTGCCGTCTGCTGCATGCCCGTGGTAGACACCGAGCGGAAAGTGCGCGGTAACACTAGCAGGAGCCATCAGTCATCCTGCGCGTCGTCAGCCGCAGCGTTCAGAATCGCCGGGTTGCCCTCAACGACGAGGACCGAACCATCCCAAGTCAGGTTCGCCGCCTGAATCGCATGGTCGATGGCGGCGCTCAGCAACTCCTGAGCCTGGTCGATGCTCAGTGGCTCGAAGCCCTCCTTCTGCCCGTAGCGCTTGTCCAGGGCGACGACCGCGGGGCCGGTCTCCACCAGGTCGCAGTTGGCCCGTAGGAGGAGCTCGGCGTCGGAACGCGCCAAGCCGTTGAGCGCCAGTGCGGCCAGCAGCGCTCGACAGGCGACGTCGCCTTCCGGCGTCGGAGAGTCGAAGCGCAGGGCACGAAGCGCGGCAAAGCTGAGCACATGGGAACGAATGATCGCCTGACAGGTGACACCGCCGAGCTGCTCCAGTGACGGCGGAATACCGCCAAGTCCCAGGGTCGATGCCTTCCCGTTCTTACCGGAAGCACTCTTATGTGTGCTCGCAGACAACTCGTGCTTCTGAGCCTCAGCAATCGCCTTGCGCTCCTTGTCCCCCAGATCGATCCGCATCCCCACGGGGTCAATGCGTGCTCCTCCGCGCTTGGACTGGTTGGCCTCCGGGCCCCCTTCCTGGTCCGCGAGGATGCCGATGATTTCGCCAACGAGGATGCTGCGGTAACGCCCTTGGTGAGTCTTGCGACTGGCGTCCCAGCCGCCGAGCAGAAGTGTCATCGGGCTGCGCTCCAACAACGGGCGCGCATGGTTCACCGTGGCATCACGGAGCTTTCGAAACTCCTGAACCGAGGTCACCGGTTCTCCGTTGATGGTGCCGGCTCGGATCTGCCCGTCGAAGGCCCGGTGCGGCAGGTCGAGGTCGCTGTAGACCTGGCCGTCCTCGAAGCGGAGCTCAATGCGTGGAGTGCGGGTCAGTATGGGGTCCCCATCCGCGATGGCAGCTGACACAGCTGCCTCTAACCTGTTGTTCTGGGACTGCTTGGAGTCGATGAGGACAGCGGTGACGGCTTCCCCATTCCAGAAGCGCCGCTCATAGGCGAACACGGACTTGCTGCCGGAGACGAACTTGGCCGGAGCGACTGAGGCATGAGGGCCGGCCGCAGGCTCCAAGGGGGTGACTGAGGTCAGGACGCTGGCTCCGCCCGGGCTGCAGGCATCAAGCAGGTGCTGAAGGGTAATCGTTGACATGTAGGGACTCCTCGTTGAGGTAGGTCCGTTTGACCTACGCCTACATCTCTACACCTGCCCTACGACACGAACGCCAGGGCGATGTTGCAGTATGGCCTCAGTGTCCAGTGGCACCCACCGTGATCTGCCCACGACCTCGCAGATGAGGAGCACCGCATGCCCACCACCTCGAACAAGATGATCGGCGACTTCAGCGGCAAGCCGGCGTCGGCCGCCATGTACGCGGCAATCGAGTCTACGCCCTCTCGCTCGGCTCCGTCACGAAGCACCTGACGGCCCAGGTGAGCTTCTCCGTCAACCGGAAGTTCCTGTGGGTCTGGGCCTATGAGAGGACGGGCGACGGCACCCTGTTCCTCAACGTGAGGCTCGACCGACCCGTGGAGGATCCGCGCGTCCACCGCGTCGACCAGGTCAGTGCCAACAGGTGGAACCACCACGTCGTCGTCAAGACGACGGAGGCCGCACAGAGCGACTGGCTCAGGGACCTCATTCGCGCCGGCCATGAGTTCGCCGCCCGTTGAGCGCCCCTCAACGGCCACGCAGCAGCGCCATGCTGCCGGCCATCCGCTCTGGTGCCCGAGTTCTTGGCCATCGGGGACGTACTTGGTGACCGAGGACTGCGATATCCCCCAAACGACTGGAGTCCGTCAGCAGTCGTTTGGGGGAAAAGTACGTCCTGGGCGAAGAACGCAGTTCTCGATCCAGCGCAGCCCCTCTCACACGCGGTCGACGAACTGAACGGCGATCTCCCGAGGAACGGGGTCCCATTCTTGGACGTACCTAATGGCTCGCGCACTCCCGTCGCTTCTCCCGGAGTCACGCAGGCGCCGTACCTCGTCACGATCCAGCGGGCTCTCCGAGAGCATGCGATCGATCGACAGGCTGTAGGTCTGCCGGAAGAACATGCGTTCCTGCTCGCTCTTCGTCATCGGACGCTCTCGACTGTCTGCTATCCGCCAGATCACCAGCAGCATGGCGAAAATAACCAAGAAGGCCAACCACGCATCGGACATCGCGACTCCTTTCGTGAACGATGAGGCAAGAGCACCATGAGCACACTGACACGCACTGCCACGCCTTTGTCGAGTCGAGCCCGACGAACAGCATGACACCGCTGGGCAGGCGCTGCTGGAACATGCCTGGGCACTACAGTCGTATGCTCACCCACCACGCTGAGAATGCGCTTGCACTCCCCCGACGGAAAACGAAGAACCCTGGGCATCAACACTGATCGCGCAAGGTCCGGGCGAAGCCGCCGGCGCCGGTGACGCACTCGTCAGGTATGACATCCCCGTCGTCAGCACCTTCTTTACCGGGCGCCACGAGGTCCCCCGGGCTTCCCCGGTTGCCTGGCCGCCACCGACCTGCGGTAGCCTGCCACGGCCCGTAGCAACGGCTACCCATCTGCCTGAAGGAGACCCTCGTGCGCGTCCTGGCCGCCCTGTCCGGTGGAGTCGACTCCGCCGTGGCCGCGGCGCGCGCCGTCGACGCCGGCCATGAGGTCGTGGGCGTCCACATGGCCCTGACCCGCAACCGGGCCCAGACCCGCTCGGGCTCACGCGGCTGCTGCTCCATCGAGGACTCCGCCGACGCCCGCTGGGCCGCCCAGATCCTGGGCATCCCCTTCTACGTGTGGGACCTGTCCGAGGAGTTCGAGGAGCGGGTCGTGGCCGACTTCCTCGACGAGTACCGCGCCGGGCGCACCCCCAACCCCTGCGTGCGCTGCAACGAGCGCGTCAAGTTCGACGCCCTCCTGGAGCGGGCCCTGGCCCTGGGCTTCGACGCCGTCGCCACCGGCCACTACGCGCGCCTGAGCGGCGGCGCCTCCTCCGGCCGCCCCGGGGACACCGAGGGCCTCACGCTGCGCCGCGCCGTCGACGCCGCCAAGGACCAGTCTATGTCCTGGCCGTCTCCGGCCGCGAGGGCCTGGCCCGAGCCCTCTTCCCCCTAGGGGACGCGCCCTCCAAGGCACAGGTGCGCGCCGAGGCCGAGTCCCGGGGCCTGCCGGTGGCCTCCAAGCCGGACTCCTACGACATCTGTTTCGTGGCCGACGGCGACACGCGCGGTTTCCTGACCCGCTCGCTCGGCGCCCACGAGGGCGCCATGGTCTCCCCCCGACGGCGAGGTCCTGGGCACCCACCAGGGCTACTTCGGTTTCACCGTCGGCCAGCGCAAGGGTCTGGGCCTGTCCCGCCCGGCCAAGGACGGCCGCCCCCGCTACGTCATCGAGACGCGCCCGGCGACCAACGAGGTCGTCGTCGGCCCCGAAGAACTGCTCAGCCGCAAGAGCGTCGACGGCAACGGGCTCGTTCTGCTCGCCGACCCCGAGCCGCTCACCACCGGCCCGGACACCGGCATCACCGATTCTGACGGCTCCCCCGCCGTCGGCTGGCAGGAGGCTAGCGTCCAGGTGCGCGCCCACGGCCGCCCGGTCCCGGCGAGGGTCCGCGTCGATGCAGCACAGGGCCTCCTGCACGCCGACCTGGCCGTGCCCTTGCGTGGCGTGGCCGCCGGTCAGAGCCTGGTCATCTACGGCGGCGACGACGGCGACCAGGTCCTGGCCCAGGCGACCGTCGCGTCCGAGCAGCCCCCCAGCCACGCCGTCGCCTGACGTCCCACCCGGGCTGTGCCGGATACGGACATGACGGCACATTCCTACGGACATGTGCCCGCACGACAGGAAGTCTATTCA
>BNJV01000576.1_pt1 | contig 12533 bp, 19 predicted proteins | sample 8540591 | NCBI WGS metagenome assembly BNJV01 (sample SAMD00202457, study PRJDB9452) | human saliva metagenome | host: Homo sapiens
TGGATTGATGAATGATAAATATGGATAAATTCTAATGCAAAATGATAATAATCTCACCTTAATATTGAATTAATTTTTTAGGCGAAATTAGAGAAATAGCTGAAACAAAACAAGAGATTTTGCATTCGCCACAGCCATTGCATGAGATCGGGAACTAATGATAAATCGGCTCGAATAGCTTTTTTTAGAACAACTTTCTCGGCAAACATCGCAAGGCTGTCCTTGAAGTGTAATACAATCCTTTCCAAATTGTGGACGAAGTCTTGTATCAGCAGGGGAAATATGGATAAAGCGCATGGGTTTTGGCATGCCTCCGCACATTTTCCACAGAGATCACAAGCCATATACTCAATATCTAATTCAGCTTTTATTGTGCACAAGGCGTAATAAATGATTAGGACAAACTGAAACACAATCACCACAGCCATTACAAACAGCTAAGAATAAATCTTCTCGGGCTGCGAATGGCGGTCGATGAATTTGACGAATTTGCTCTTCGGGTGGTAGTTCCGTCGCTCCCAAGTACACCTCTAAATAATCCTCGACGAGAAATATTATGATGCGTTAAATATGCTTGATAATAAAGCTTCGTCTTTACAATTTGTATTCATAGCATTAACGATAAAAATGAACTTTTGGAACCGAAAGATTTAATTTATGTTTCCAATCATCAAGTACAATCAAAGTAAGTTGCGCTAAGCCTTGGTAAAACGGATGATTTTCAACATTTTGCCAATTGAGTGAGAAAAGTGTGGAGCCCACGTCAATAAATGTTGGCTTAAAAAAATTCAACTAATAAGTGCGGTCGATTTTTCTGCAAGATAGGCTGCCAACATCAGCATTAGTCAATATGATCCTCTGGCTCATCTTGCTTTTGATTGGAAAGCAATTTGGTGATTTTTAAGAAATCACGTAATGCTAATAACGAATTACCAAAAATCACACATTCAGGATCTAGATAAACAGAACCCCAAGGAGGAGCAAGCAATTCATTTGGACCAATAAAAAGATTTTGATATTGCTCCGTAAGATCTTGTGTTAAACCTTGTTTAATAAGTGCGGTCAATTTTTCGTTTGTTTTTTCCTCTAACGGAATTTCCCATTCTTGTATCCAATTAGGTTGGCGAAAGAACTCTAGGACACTGGCAATACGTGAATCACTTGGTTCATAATAAAAGGATGAACCAAGTAGACGCTCATAAAAGGGAAATTTGGTGGAATGTATTTTGCATAAAATCTCCGAAAACCTAACCGCACTTTATTTCAATATTAGCTGCCAATCGCCATACCGTAAGTCATATGTAATCCATAAAATAATGTACGACCAATACCTTCAGCAACAAAAGTTAAAACTACGCTCCCCCATAATAAACCAACATTTCTAGCACGGAATAATAGGAATGATGCAATAGCTAACAAGCATAAACGTACGGCCGTCATCGATGCATAATCTGGCATGAGATCAGCAGCATTTTGGATTGCACTATGAATACCTTGCAAATTAAAGCCTTGATATATACAAACCACGGCAGCACATAACACTGCAAGGGCAAATAAACCAGGTACAAAGTTAAGTTGATAGCTTCGTTGTTTATTTGACATTAAAAGTGTATAGGCTAATACCAAACCACCTAATGCCACAGTGAGATAAAATGACCAAGAAGTTAAGACTGTATTCCAAGTAGGTACACTGACAATATGATAAACTTGATTCATCATATACATAAAGCAAAGCCCTGAAAGCACAGTTAAAAATTCGCCATGCGTGTCCAAGGGAAGTGGGCATTTTACCTAAAATTCCAATCACCCAATATAACCCAGCCAAGCCAAAGAATACTGCACCAGTAGCGATCTCATTACTCATCATCGATTCACCTACACGATTAAGTGAATTAAATGCGCGCATCGGTGTTCCGAGATGCATGACGGAGGCAATAAAACCCAAACCTAAAATAGCTAAAATCACAAACATCGCTTTATGAATGTAAGTTAGACTTTTCTCATTTTTTTCACCTAGTAGCACGAAAGTAAAAACAAGCCAGGCACCGACCACACTTTGAGCTAATACCGTGAAAAACACTAATGGAAGTTCATGTAATCCAGCATTCATCTTACACCTCTCTTGGATTGCCTAAGAATCCACTTGTGTCGCCACTTGGACGGGAATTTTTGTTTGGTTTCACCACTAAATTTGGATGCGTAATATCTGCTGGTGGTAACGGTGCAATAGAGGCTTGATCGCCATATTTAGCTCGCAACTCATCAATCGGTGCAAAATCAAGAGCACGCAATGGACAAGCATCAACACAAATTGGTTTTTGCCCTGTTTTCACTCGAGAGTAACATCCATCACATTTCGTCATATGACCTTTTTGAGCATCATATTGTGGCGCATCATAAGGACATGCCATATGACAATAGCGACAGCCAATGCAAATTTCTTCATTTACGATAACAAAACCATCTTCATTTTTGTGCATTGCTCCCGTTGGACAAACTGCAGTACAAGCTGGATTCTCACAATGGTTACAAGAGATAGACATGTAATAGGCAAATACGTCCTGGTGCCAGCAACCATCCGCCAGTTGGCTCCAGTTGCCGCCAGTGTATTCATAGATACGACGGAAATTCACATCCGTGCCTAAATCTTTGTAATCTTTACAGGCTAATTCGCAAGTTTTACAGCCTGTGCAGCGTTCTGAATCAAAATAAAAACCATATTGTTTCATACTTCCCCCTACAAGCGTTCCACTTGAACCAAATTAGAATGTTGCGGGTTACCTTTGGCTAATGGAGAGGGGCGATGTGTAGTCAGTGTGTTAATACAACCACCATGATCAATTTGATCCCCATTCATATTAGCTTTATGCCATGCGCCTTGTGGCATAGCAAGCACGCCAGGCATAATACGTGGCGTAACTTTAGCTGCAATGCGAACCTCGCCATTCTCATTAAACACGCGAATCATTGATCCATCTTGGATATTTTTAGCTTGCGCATCAATTGGATTAATCCAAATTTCTTGGCGATTGGCTGTTTGTAAAATATCGACGTTACCATAGGAAGAATGGGTGCGCGCTTTATAATGGAAACCAATCATTTGGAATGGATAATCTTTGCGTTTCGGATCATCTACACCGTTGAAACCTGCATGATAAATGGGTAATGGGTGAATCACATCCCCCTCTTCCAATTCCCATGTTTGAGCAATTTTAGCTAACGCTTCTGAATAGATTTCAATTTTACCTGAGGGGGTTTTCAATGGATTTTTTTCAGGATCATCTCTGAACGCTTTGTACGCCACAAAATGCCCTTTGGGATCACGTTTTTTAAAAATACCCATTTCCTTCATATTTTTCATAATCAGGGTAAGTCCTTATCTTTTTCATCATTTCTGCATACAAGTGCTTAAGCCAATCCTCTTGTGTTTTACCCTCTGTAAATTTGTCATAAACATCTTGCCCTAATCGTTTGGCTATTTCACTCGCGATTTCATAAATAGGCTTCCGTTCAAATTTAGCTGTAGTAGCAGGTTGCCCAAATATTAAATACCCCATATTTCCAGCATATTCATTTGGCGTGAGGCTTGTTCGGTGATCATTAAATCTGGCAATAAAATATCTGCATATTTAGCAGAATCAGTCATAAAATTCTCAACCACAACGATCATTTCGCATTTACTTTCATCTTGTAGAATACGATGTGTTTTATTGATATTAGAATGCTGATTTGTGATGGTATTACCCGCATAATTCCAAATAAATTTAATCGGTACATCTAATTTGTCTTTCCCTTTAACACCATCTCGAAGTGCGGTCATTTCAGGACCTCTTTCTATGGCATCCGTCCACATAAATACAGAGATCTTCGTTTTCACTGGATTTTTTTAAGGTTGGAAATTTGACATTGGTAATCTTGTAAGTATCTTCACGTGCACCTGAATTACCACCATGAATTCCGACATTACCTGTTAAAATAGCTAACATGGCCACCGCTCTAACACCAAGTTCACCATTAGATTGACGTTGAATGCCCCAACCTTGAACAATACAGCAAGGTTTCGTCATCGCAATTTCACGCGCAAGTCGAATAATCGTTTCTTCTGGGATACCTGTAATTTTGGCCGCCCAACTTGGTGTTTTTGCAATACCATCTTCGCCATAACCGAGAATATAAGCTTTATAATGACTATTTTTAGGGGCGCTTGGTGGCAAGGTTTTCTCATCATATCCCACGCAATATTTATCTAAAAATGCTTGATCGACTAAATTTTCACTAATCATCACATAGGCCATTCCGGCAACCAATGCAGCATCTGTGCCTGGACGAATTGGCACCCACTCATCTTCACGTCCCGCTGCCGTATCGGTATAACGAGGATCTATCACAATCATTTTCGCTTTTGAAATTTCACGCGCTTGCTCTAGATGATATGTAATACCCCCACCACTCATACGTGTTTCCATAGGATTATTACCAAAATACACAACCAGTTTGCTGTTGATAATATCCGATGTTGCATTACCTTCATTCGAGCCATAAGTGTATGGCATTGCCATAGAAACTTGAGCGCGGCTGTAAGTGCCGTAATAACTTAAATAACCACCGTAGCAATTCATTAAGCGAGCAAAAGGCGAAGTGGGTGCGGCAGAACGGAGCATATTTCCCGCACTCACACCTGAGCTATAATTAATATAGACTGCTTCATTACCATACTCTTTCACAATGCGTTTGAGATTATCTGCTATAGTGTCAAAAGCCTCTTCCCAGCTGATACGTTTAAATTTCCCCTCTCCTCTTTTGCCAATTCGTTTCATGGGATATTTTAGGCGGTCAGGATGATTCATAACTCTTCGAATAGAGCGTCCACGCAAACAAGCACGAACTTGGTGATTGCCATAAATATCGTCGCCGGTATTATCTGTTTCGACTTGATAGACTTCGTTATCTTTCACATGTAAACGAAGCGCACAACGACTGTGGCAGTTACCAGGACAAGTATTCCACACGACTTTTTCTGTGGATTCTACAATCGGTTTAGTTTCAGCTTTGGAAGTGAAAGGAAGGGGTAATTGAGAAACTGTAGCCAGAGCGGCACTGGTTTTAAGAAGTTGTCTGCGATTAAACGCAAAAAAGTTTGGATTATTTTTTTATCCATAATCATATTCTCCCGGAATAATGAAGTGATGCTTTTCAGTGTAAAGAAAAAATGTTCAGATGGTTGTTGATAAAAATCAAAAAATGATAAATCACCAATCTGGTCGGATCAGTATTACATTTTATTTATTTCATATTGCTCAATTGACGAGCACCTGAAAAATCCGGTAGCATATCGCCATCCACAATTAGTTTATCTAATGTGTTAAGTTTTAACTGTTAACTAACTAGAAGGATCTTTTCATGAAGAAACTTATCGCCACTGCGGTGCTCTCCGCATGTTCCATGGCTTACGCCAATACCGACATTCCAAACTACAATACCGATTCTCATCTGTATGAATTCACTCAAACTTATGACTTAGTTGCACCAAAAGGTTCGCAAGGACAAACGAATCTGTGGGTGCCTTTACCGTTTAATGGCGAGTATCAACAGGTAAAATCTATCCATTTTGAAGGTAACTATTTGGATGCCTATGTGACAGAAAACAACAAATATGGTGCGAAAACGCTCTTTGCGACTTGGGATAAAGATGCGCAAAAACGCGATTTAAAAATCACTATGGTGATTGAAACCAAAGATCGTGAACCTATGGTTAAAGGTGCATTAGAAAATTACAAGCCACCAAAAGACATTCACTATTCTGTTGATGTACAAGAATATTTAAAACCGACTCAACATATTAAAACAGATGGTATTGTGAAACAGTTCGCCGATAAAATCGTAGGCACTGAAACAAATCCATTGAAAAAAGCCGAATTGATTCACCAATGGATCGTCAACAATATGGAACGTGATAATTCTGTTTTAGGTTGTGGCGATGGCGATGTAGAAAAAATTCTAACCACTGGTGTGTTGAAAGGTAAATGTACTGATATTAACTCTGTTTTCGTTGCACTAGCTCGTGCCAGCGGTATTCCTGCTCGTGAAATTTTCGGTATTCGTTTAGGTGCGGCAGATAAAATGGGCAAATATTCCAAAGGTGCATTCGGTAGTGCGGACGAACATGGCGTAGCAAACGTAAGCGGTGGTCAGCATTGTCGTGCTGAATTCTATCTTGCTGGTTTCGGTTGGGTACCTGTTGATTCTGCCGACGTAGCAAAAATGCGTTTAGCAGAGAAAAAATCTGTTGATGATAAGGATACACAAGCCGTTGCCAAATACTTATTCGGTAACTGGGAGGCTAACTGGGTAGGATTTAATCATGCTCGTGACTTCGATTTATATCCGCAACCAGAACTTGCTCCCACTCAATAACTTTTGGCTATCCGTATGCTGAAGTGGGTGGCGACCCGTTAAATTCCTTTGACCCGAAAGAATTTAAGTATGACTACGTCTCTAAAAAGCTCTAATAAATCTTTTTGGGTTGCGATTGCCACCGCACTAAAGTGCTGCGGTGGCTTCAACCTGTGCTGTATTGCGCCTTTAATCTATTTAGTATTTTGGCGTGTCATCCACATGGTTGATTGGCTTGGGTGAATACGATTATTTACGCATTCCGATGCTTATCGTTTCATTATGCGCCTTTTGCCTACGGTTTTTGGTTGCTGATGTTTTCCAAAAATCATTTGCAGCAAATACATTTCCCGTAAAAAGCTCATTGTTTTGTATTGGATTGTATTTATCGTCATGCTCTTTTTCTTAACTTATCCAACCATTTTACCGTGGATTTTTGAGCTTTCTAATTAGGAACAAAAAATGAAGAAATTAACGACCGCACTTTTGCTTTCATTATTCACTTTCTCATCGCTCAGGCAGAAGAAACAAAAGCAAGTTATGTTAAAAGTGAATGAAATGAACTGCCAGCTTTTGTGCTTATTTAGTGAATAAAGAATTACGAAATATTGATGGCGTGATTTCCACTAAAGCCTCCATTAAAGATAGAACTGTGACTGTTGTAGAAGATCCAAAAGTTACTGATGAGCAATTGATTAATGCGATTCACAAATTGGAATATACGGCGGAAGTGGTTAAATAAATTGCTATAAAAATAAAAGTGCGGTCAAAATGATCTGACCCCAAAAATCTGGACTATTCACATAAGGACTGACGACGATATTGTATCGGACTCAGTCCTTTTAATTTCTAGTTGAATCCGTCGATGATTATAGTAATCCAAATAATCCCTCACCGCATTAACTATCTCCTCTCGCGTATTAAATTCTCGGCCATAAAAGCATTCTGTTTTTAATCGTCCAAAGAAACTCTCCATTGCAGCATTATCCAAACAGTTTCCTTTCCTTGACATACTTTGTATGATGCCGTGCTCAGCAAGAATTTGACGATACGCCGCCATCTGATATTGCCAGCCTTGGTCTGAATGTAAAATGCTACCACTTGTTTTTATCTAATCGTTTAACCGCCAGCTTTAACATTTTTCTCCACTTGCGCCCAGTTTGGGGAATAACTGAAGGTATATGAGATTATCTCGTTGTTAAATAAATCTAATATTGGGGATAAGTAGACTTTATTGCCATCTTTTGCTTTAAACTCGGTCACATCCGTTACCCACTTTTGATTCGGCTTGGTAGCGGTGAAATGGCGTTCTAGATGATTAGGTGCGATATGACCAATCGTCCTCGATACGTCGTCAATTTCTTGCTTTTTCTTACCCGCACTTGAAGTTCAAGCTCTCGCATTAAACGTTGGATTTTCTTATGATTCACGCTCGGTAAACAGGCGTGAACCCGTCGGTAACCATAATCGGGATGTTTTGCTTTAATCTGGATAATCTCAGCTTTAAGCCCTTTATCCTTATCGAGTTTAACCTGGCATCGAGCAAAAAACGTACTGCGTGCTAAGCCTGCAATACCTAATAGATATTTTAGGGGATAATAGGCTCTTAACTTTTGGATAACTTCCGCTGCCTGGCTTCTTCCTGAAGTCTGAGCTTTCTCAACTCCTTTAGGTAAGCAACCTCCGCTTCAAGCTGTAAAATTCTCAGACGTAAGCGGTCTTCTTCTGTTTTTAGGTGGCGGAGGCATTCTGGCATATTTAGGGTTTCATTGGCGGTCGTCCTGATGGTTTATAAGGAATAAGCCCTTTTATGCCACTTTTTTCAAAGCGTTTCAACCAGGTTCCGACTAATGCGTCAGAGGGAATATTGTAAAAACGAGCGGTTTCTCGAATGCTCATTTTTCCTTTTAGGATAGGTTGAAGAACCTGTAATTTAAATTCTGTTGTGTAGTGTTTACCCATAAAAAATCTGCACCTCAATTGTTGGTTGTTTAGTCCAACTTTTGGGGTGCAGATCAAAATTGACCGCACTTTTTTGTCTTTAAGAATCGACTTATTTAATCACGCCACATGCCATACGTGGGCCGCCACCGCCAAGTGGAGCTGGATGATCTGAGTGGTTATCGCCACCTGCGTGGATCATAATAGAATGACCACGAACTTCATCTAATTTTTTAAGACGTGGCGCTAAAACAGGGTTAGTTGCTGTGCCATCATGTAATACAGTTAAAGCCGGTAAGTCACCTAAGTGAGCATCATCTTGCCATGGGTAACCGTGTTGTTTTGCGCCTTTAGGATCCCAGTGACCGCCAGCCGCTAAACCTGCTGTTAATTTACCGTCTTTTTCTTTTGGATCACAGCTTGGATTTTCATGAATGTGGAAACCATGCAAACCTTCAGCTAAACCTTGTAGATTTGGTGTAAACACTAAACCATAATTTGATTCAGTAATGGTTACAGTCCCTACATCTTTGTTACCATTTGCAGGATCTAATTGTTGTACTTTTACTTCGATTGAAGGACCTGCTGGTTTTGCCATATGGTCATGTGCATTTGCTACGCCAGCAGCACAAATTCCGCTGATTGCTAATGCTAAGAGAGTTTTCATTTTTCATCATAAGCTCCTTTACTTTAGAAAGACTCAAATTAATTCTACCTAAAATACCAATAGTAGTGGTTTATATTAAGTATTTGACAATTAAATTGATTTGATTTTTCTATCAATCAAATCTATCCATCAATAAAAACTGTAAAACTGCATCCATTCTTAAATGCGGAATGCTTTCACCTTGTTGTAAAACTTGAGGTTCGAAGAATCAAAAATCAAAAGATTGTTTTTGACCAAAACTCAGCACTAGGCAGTTTACTTGGTACAGACCCGGATAAAGTGTAATAAGTTGCTTATCTAAAGAACGTACACCTTGAATAGCTTTGATTTGTCTACCATTTTGATTAACTAAAACCTGTTTCGTCGCACGAATGGCGGCTATTGCCGTATATTCTGTATCAATTCCTTCAAATTCAACATGACGGCCGCCTTCTTGAACCAATTGGCGCATTAGGCTAATTAAATTTTTGAATTTGATCTGTCTGATATGATCGGCTTTTTGTTGCCACAAACATAAGCTTATCAATATTCGGAGAAAACAAGCGATTAAGTAAATTGCGTTTGCCATAATGGAAATTTTTGAAAAGCTGATTAAGCCCTGTTTGCATATCAATAAAAGCTTGTTGGCTATGATTTAATGGCGTTAAGCAATCGGCTAAAATCACTTGGCGATCAAAGGTTGAAAAATAATTTTCATAAAAGCCTTTCACCACCTTATTACGATAATAATCATATCGCTTATTCAACACGGCAAAATAGCTATTGGATTTTTGCTTCCTTTTCAGTTTTTGCCATTGTTCTTCCGATAAATGCAATAACGGGAAAAATTGTAATACCGGTGACCTTCTAATTCTCCAGGTAAGACAAATCGGCGGGCTGAATAAATTGCATTCCTTCAGCTTTGCAGGCAAGCAAATAATCGGTATAGATTTTTGCAATCTGCGCTAAAACATCTTCATTGACGACCGCACTTGGGTCGAGTTTTTCAGTTTATCCAACCACTCTTGCGCAAACTGTTGACGAACACCCGATGTAATGTTGGCTTGTTCGAGCGACCATTGTTGAAAAATCTAGATTCAGCAAAGGTAAATCCAATAGCCATTCACCAGGATAATCAAAAATATCTAAATATAATGTGCCGCGTTCTTTAAAATGACGAAGTAAACCCGATTGGCGTTCAAAACGAATGGCAAGTCGTGTTTCACTTACTCCTCGAGTTGATTGGCACCATTGTGGTGGATTGTTCATTAAATCATTGAGATTCGCTTCATAATCAAAACGTGGAATACTTTGAAATCCTGCTGCAGGCGTTTTACCGCTAAAATAGAGTGATTTCGAGCAGCCTCAAATAAAGGAAGATGAGAGTTCCCTCTTGATTAATATGTAACAATTGATTAATCAGACTCGTAATAAAGGCTGTTTTACCGCTCGACTTAGCCCTGTCACAGCTAAACGTAAAGTGCGGTCAAATCCACGATTGATTAGTTGATTAATTTCCCGATTAATTGATTTAAACATATCCCTAAAAATCCAATAACTCAGCCATTTTTGCCAAGATATTTTACAATTCACTCAATTTATCACAAAACGGTCTTTAATAATAAAGCTATGTTACGTCGAAATGTCACTTTTTGTTTTTATTGTGTGGGTTGAGCCAAATTAATCTGGCACAAGCCGCTCCAAGCATACCCAAAATACTGACAGAAAACGGCTTAACATACTGCACGAATGCATCGGGTTTTTCTTTTAACCCCACAAACTGCCGATGCCGGCACCAGTATGAATGTGGTGACGGAACAAATTTATAACAAATTATTTGATATTAAAGATCATGGTGCAGCACTCGTTCCTGTATTAGCTCAATCTTATTCTATTTCATCTGATGGCAAACAAATTCTTTATTAACCTTCGGAAAGGGGTGAAATTCCATCATACTCCTTGGTTTACGCCGACACGAGACTTTAATGCAGAAGATGTGGTCTTTTCGATTAATCGTGTTTTAGGACACGATACTTACCTGCCTACACTCTCAGATGATGTAGTCACCTACAAAAATCCGCAATATAAAATCTTTCACGAACAGGCCAAGAAGGTACACTTTCCGTATTTTGAAAGTATTAAGCTGAATCAAAAAATTAAAAGTATCACGGCAACGAATCCTTATCAGGTCAAAATTGACCTGTTTGAACCCGATGCATCTATTCTGTCCCATCTTGCCAGCCAATACTCTATTATTTTCTCGGCAGAATATGCGTATCAATTAAGTGCGGATGATAACCTCACCCAATTGGATACGCATCCTGTGCACGGGCCCATATCAAGTGAAAGATTACGTGTATAACCAATATGTTCGCTTGGTTCGTAATGAGGATTATTGGAGAAGCTAAAATTAAAAATATCATCGTGGATCTTTCTACGGATCGTACGGGCGTTTAATAAAATTCTTTAATAATGAATGTCAAATTGCTTCTTACCCTGAAGTTAGCCAACTCGGTTTATTAAAGCGAAAAAGATGATCGTTATTATCTGCAATCTACGGATGGAATGAACTTAGCCTATTTGGCTTTCAATTTCCAAAAAGCCATTAATGCAAGATAAAACTATTCGCCAAAGCCATTTCACTAAAAGCTTAAACCGTTTTAGAATTGTGCGAAATATTTACTCACAACACAGCAACGGTGGCGAATAACATTATTCCTGAGATTTCTTGAGCTCTGCAATTAATACGCCTGATTTTTCCTTATGATTATCAACCTGCAGAAGCAGAAAAACGTTACGGGATAAAAACCTTACGTTAAATATGTGGGTGATGAATGAAGAGCAAGTGTATAACCCAGCCCCAATTAAAATGGCGGAGCTCATCAAATGGGATTTAGCCAAAGCCGGCGTGGATGTTAAAGTGCGGTCAGTCACACGTACATATTTAATCGAACAATTACGCAAAGGCACAGAAGATTACGATTTAATCTTAACGGGTTGGCTTGCTGGAAACCTTGATCCTGACGGTTTTATGCGTCCGATTTTAAGTTGTGATACGCAAAATGAAATCACGAATTTATCAAATTGGTGTAATCCTGAATTTGATAAGATGATGAATCGTGCACTAGCGACCAATCATTTATATGAGCGCTCTAAAGCATATAACCATGCACAAGACCTCATCTTAAACGAATTGCCTATTGTGCCAATTGCAAACGTCAAACGGCTTTTTGGTTGCTAGAGGCAATGTTAGAGTTGAGATGACCCCATTTGGTAGCATCAATTTTTCTACCTTGTATTTCATGAAAAATAAGGAGAATAAATAATGCTCGTTTCAGCAATCCGTCATGTGGTTTGGGTAAGCATTTTATTATTGATTTTTATCCGTATTAAGTTTTTGTGATTTTAATGCGAGATCCGCTCAACATCGATCTTGTCACAAAATAACATTTATAGTGCTTATTATCATTACCTACATCATTGTTACAGGGCGATTTAGGGGATTACCTATACGGCGGAGAATCATAAAGATTTAATTTTAGGTATTGCCACC
>BNJV01000931.1_pt1 | contig 12532 bp, 10 predicted proteins | sample 8540591 | NCBI WGS metagenome assembly BNJV01 (sample SAMD00202457, study PRJDB9452) | human saliva metagenome | host: Homo sapiens
AATGATTGAAGAGATTAATGTTACGAAACCAATAATTGTAACCAACGTTCCTTTACCTTCACCAGTTTTAGGAAGTGCAGGTTTTTCGTTTGTTGTAGTTACTGTGGATTTAGGTTCTTCAGTCGTTGTGGTTGAAGTAGTCTTAGGTTCTTCAGTAGTTGTAGTTGAAGTAGTCTTAGGTTCTTCAGTTGTAGTTGTAGTACTTGAAGTAGTCTTAGGTTCTTCAGTAGTTTTACTTGAAGTAGTTGTAGGCTCTTCAGTTGTTGTAGTTGAAGTAGTTGTAGGCTCTTCAGTAGTTGTTACTGTTGTAGTAGTCGGTGCTTCAGTCGTAGATGTAGTTGTATTTGTAGTTGAAGTAGTTGTAGGTTCTTCAGTTGTGGTTGTTGTAGTAATTGTAGGCTCTTCAGTAGTTGTTGTTGAAGTAGTCGTAGGCTCTTCTGTTGTTGTAGTTGTTGTTGAAGTAGTCGTAGGCTCTTCTGTTGTTGTAGTTGTTGTTGAAGTAGTCGTTGTAGGCTCTTCTGTTGTAGTTGTAGAAGTAGTCGTTGTAGGCTCTTCTGTTGTTGTAGTTGTTGTAGAAGTAGTTGTTGTTGGCTCTTCTGTTGTTGTAGTTGTTGTAGAAGTAGTCGTTGTAGGCTCTTCTGTTGTTGTAGTTGTAGAAGTAGTCGTTGTTGGCTCTTCTGTTGTTGTTGTAGTTGTAGAAGTAGTCGTTGTTGGCTCTTCTGTTGTTGTAGTTGTTGTAGAAGTAGTCGTTGTAGGCTCTTCTGTTGTTGTTGTAGTTGTAGAAGTAGTCGTTGTAGGCTCTTCTGTTGTTGTAGTTGTTGTAGAAGTAGTCGTCGTTGGCTCTTCTGTTGTTGTAGTTGTAGTAGTCGGTTCTTCAGTCGTTGTAGTTGAAGTAGTCGTAGGTTCTTCTTTAGCATTTACAATAGTTTTTGTTACAGCATGATCACTTCCGAAATCCTCAACATTGACAATTGTTTCAGAATCTTGAATAACATAACCTGAAGGAGCATGAGTTTCCGTCAAAATATACTTATCTTTTAATAAACCCTTAACTGTGATTAAACCATTCTCATCAGTCGTATATTCACCTATTACCTGATTATTAGCTTGACGTACAACTTTAAACTTGGCACCTTCTAAAGGTTGATTTTGGTCATCAACTTTACGGATTTTAATGGAATAAACATATCCAACACCAGCTCCACCAGCTATTTGAACAGCAGCAGTATTGCTAGCTTCTTTAAGGACAATTCTCTTACCTTTCAAAGTTACATCATTTTTCAACAACTCACCGTCTACAGGTTGATAATTCATTCGAACTTTATAGTCGATACGATACTGGTCTTGTTCAGTGATATCTCCTAAATCGATTACAAAGGATCGGCCATCTTCAGAAATTGTAATAGTATGTTGGTCGGTTACATCAGTTCTATCAGTAAATTGCCATTCACCTTCAACAAATGCGAATTTACCCTTAAAAATTTTAATACTATCTTTGATGTAGCTTGCATTTGTAAATTTTAATTGATCTTCAATTGTCACTTGTTGAATATTCTCTCTTGTGCGGTTAACTGAGATTGTATACTCAACTGTTTTATAATCTGTATTGTCTACCCAGCTAGTTTTAGTTAAAAGTCTTGGGTTCCCATCTCCTATTCCTTTAAAAGTGATTTTTTTCCAGCAACTTTAGTTTCCTTATTGATAGTAATTTCTATTGGAATCTCCCTTGTTGAGGATGTTTTTTTAAAATCCACTCTCGAATAGAAGAAGAAAGACCCATTAGTATCTGAGTGTTTTTCAACATAGTCTGTGTATGTTAATGAAATAGTTTTATTATCAGCACTTACTTTGGCATTAGCGATAATCTCATTGGTATTAATGTCACGGATAGCAAAAGTATCTGATGTAATTATTAGAGCTTCAGGAACTGTTAGTACTGTAGTATCGCCAGCCTTGACGCTTTTTACCTGTCAAATCATAGGTAGCATTGATTCTAAAAGTAGCCCATTGTTCCAAATCCCAACTTAGGTTACCGCCTTCGTTGTTAGTAACATTGACACTAGTAATCGTATCAACAAACTTTCCAGAAACTGAAACTTCGGGTGTTTCAGCAAAGATACTACCATAACCTAATGAAAGTAAAGAAGTTAGTAAGCATACCAAAAATGCAACTATTCTTATTTTTCTTATTCATGTTTCTCCCTTTCTATTGAAGATAGAATAAACTTAATGGTTGATAAATACAGAATGATAAATTTTGTAGACAGACAACTAAAAAAATATATTTTTAGATAAGAAACTTTTTCGCCTCCTTCTATTCTTTTTAATATAAAGCACCTTTTCACGATAATTATATCACATGTTGATATGCTTAGCAAGTTTATATGTGTTTGATTGCTTTTAATATAATTAATTAAATAAAAAGGACTCAGTCCTGTGCAATACAGAACTAAATCCTTTGTGTAAATTATTTATCTAACTTTTTGGGGTCAGTAATAAGAGTTAATCTTTTCTATTTTTACGAACATAGACTACTACTAAAATAGTACTAACAAGAAGTAGAGCTCCAATAACTTTAGTTAATGTACCAGTATGTTCACCAGTAGATGGCAGTGTATATTTCTTATTATTGTGTTCAGAAAGGCTGTAATTTTCACCAGCTACAGAAACTTTATCAGTAGTTACAGGAGCTTCTGTTGTAGTTACAGGAGCTTCTGTTGTAGTTACAGGAGCTTCTGTTGTAGTTACAGGAGCTTCTGTTGTAGTTACGGGAGCTTCTGTTGTAGTTACGGGAGCTTCTGTTGTAGTTACGGGAGCTTCATCAGTAGTTACAGGAGCCTCATCAGTAGTTACAGGAGCCTCATCAGTAGTTACAGGAGCTTCATGAGTAGTTACAGGAGCCTCACCAGTAGTTACAGGAGCTTCACCAGTAGTTACAGGAGCTTCACCAGTAGTTACAGGAGCCTCACCAGTAGTTACAGGAGCTTCTGTTGTAGTTACAGGAACTTCTGTTGTAGTCGTAGTAGGCTCTTCAGTCGTTGTTGTAGAAGTAGTCGTAGTAGGCTCTTCTGTTGTTGTAGTAGTTGTAGAAGTAGTCGTTGTTGGCTCTTCTGTTGTAGTTGTAGAAGTAGTCGTTGGCTCTTCTGTTGTAGTTGTAGAAGTAGTTGTTGGCTCTTCAGTCGTTGTTGTAGAAGTAGTTGTTGGCTCTTCAGTCGTTGTTGTTGAAGTAGTCGTTGGCTCTTCAGTCGTTGTTGTTGAAGTAGTCGTTGGCTCTTCAGTCGTTGTTGTTGTTGTTGAAGTAGTCGTTGGCTCTTCAGTCGTTGTTGTTGTAGAAGTAGTTGTTGGCTCTTCAGTCGTTGTTGTTGTAGAAGTAGTCGTTGGCTCTTCAGTCGTTGTTGTTGTAGAAGTAGTCGTTGGCTCTTCAGTCGTTGTTGTTGAAGTAGTTGTTAGCTCTTCAGTTGTTGTAGTTGTTGTAGAAGTAGTCGTAGTAGGCTCTTCAGTCGTTGTTGTAGAAGTAGTCGTAGTAGGCTCTTCAGTTGTTGTAGTTGTTGTAGAAGTAGTCGTTGTTGGCTCTTCAGTTGTTGTAGTTGTTGTAGAAGTAGTCGTAGTAGGCTCTTCAGTTGTTGTTGTTGTTGTAGTTGTAGAAGTAGTTGTTGGCTCTTCAGTTGTTGTAGTTGTAGAAGTAGTGGTAGTTGACTCTTCAGTTGTTGTAGTTGTAGAAGTAGTGGTAGTTGACTCTTCAGTTGTTGTTTCTTCAGGCTGCCAAACACGTACGTAATCTACAAGCATATCAGAACGCGAACCGTCTCGATAACTATCAATATGTTTAGTAGCATCGGTGAAGTCACGTGGACTATTTTTTCCATCTTTAAGAAACGATCCTCCAACAATATGAGTAAATCGAAGAGCCATTGTGTTATCTGGGTCTACAAAAGGAGTTTTCACATTCAGTTTATTATAATCAACTGTGTGAACTGGTTTACCGTCATAAAAAAAAGTCATTTTATTACTTTGTTTTAGGACACCATATGTATGAAAATCAGTTTGTGTGTCACCATTATTAGGGATACGCTTTGCGTTCTGTTGACTATAATCAGCACCAACTTTAAACGGTGAATGAACATTAGCTTGTAAGTAATTCGGATCATATCCTTTAGATTCTAGGATATCAATTTCACCACTAGCAGGCCAATCTGGATACTTTGTACCAAACATCCAGAATGCTGACCAGGAAGACTCACTCATAGGCAATTTGACACGAGCTTCAGCATAATAATCACCCTTAAACGCTACCTTAACATTGCCATTAGAATCCACGGTTTGGATTGCGCCAGATGTGAATGGAGCAGGATATTCTTCTATAACCTTACCATCTTTATCTTTTCTCGTGTTTGTTCGAGGAACTGTTTCCATTTGGTTTGTTTCTGAATTCCATTTTTCGCGCGTTGGTGAGTAACGAGCTGTAAGATGCAAGACACCATCAGATACTGATACATTTTCTGGTTTATCAGTAAAATGCATTTGAGTTTTCGCTCTAGTATCGAAAGATGAATACAGATAACCCCATTTTGTTTGGTTTAACTCATTTCCGTTAAACTCATCATTCCAGAGCACGTTGTAATTACTAGGTACTCCTTCAGGCAATGTATACTTAGGTGATTCACTTTCTTTACCAGAATCAGCGTAGGCTGTATTTATTGAAGTAAAAAAGCTGCTACTTAAAATAGTGCTGGCACCTAAAATGATTAGTCCTGTCCCAAATTTTTTGCACTTACTAGGAATATTATTCATAATTATCCTCCTATTTTTCAAATTTTTAAATGATATATTTCATTTAAGAGAAGGTTTATAATAAATAAATAAATATATAATACTTAATATAAATTAAAACTATTCTCTCTACTCATTTTATCATAATTAAAGTTATTTTTCAATTATTAGTTAATAATAATTGAATAAAAAAATGTTAAATAATTTGATTTTTTTCTAATAAAAATTGTATCATATATACACAAAAAAAGAAGTGGTGTATTACATTAATGACGGGTAAGATCATTTCTATGTAATTTAATTAAGGGTTATTAAAAAGAATAGAAAAAGAAAAGTCCTTACTTTATAATTTTAAGTAAGAACTTTAGAAAAGTAAAATAATAAAAATTAATTTAATGAGAACAAATTAGTCTTTTTGACTTTTTTTGTAGTATCTAGCACCGAGAACGACTGAAGCAAGAGCTAATAATCCAGTAATAGTAGTTAATTTACCACTTTGTTCACCTGTTTCTGGCAAAGCTGGATTGTTATTATCATTTTCCGATGAAACCTTAACCTCTGTAGGAGTTTTTTCAGTAGTTACAGGAGCTTCTGTTGTAGTTACAGGAGCCTCACCAGTAGTTACAGGAGCTTCTGGTGTAGTTACAGGAGCCTCTGTTGTAGTTACAGGAGCCTCTGTTGTAGTTACAGGAGCTTCTGTTGTAGTTACAGGAGCCTCACCAGTAGTTACAGGAGCTTCTGTTGTAGTTACAGGAGCCTCACCAGTAGTTACAGGAGCTTCTGTTGTAGTTACAGGAGCCTCACCAGTAGTTACAGGAGCTTCTGTTGTAGTTACAGGAACTTCTGTTGTAGTCGTAGTAGACTCTTCAGTCGTTGTTGTTGTAGAAGTAGTCGTTGTTGGCTCTTCTGTTGTTGTAGTAGTTGTAGAAGTAGTCGTTGTTGGCTCTTCTGTTGTTGTAGTAGTTGTAGAAGTAGTCGTTGTTGGCTCTTCTGTTGTTGTAGTAGTTGTAGAAGTAGTCGTTGTTGGCTCTTCTGTTGTTGTAGTAGTTGTAGAAGTAGTCGTTGTTGGCTCTTCTGTTGTTGTAGTAGTTGTAGAAGTAGTCGTTGTTGGCTCTTCTGTCGTTGTAGTTGTAGAAGTAGTCGTTGTTGGCTCTTCTGTTGTTGTAGTAGTTGTAGAAGTAGTCGTTGTTGGCTCTTCTGTCGTTGTAGATGTAGAAGTAGTCGTTGGCTCTTCTGTTGTTGTAGTAGTTGTAGAAGTAGTCGTTGGCTCTTCTGTTGTTGTAGTAGTTGTAGAAGTAGTCGTTGGCTCTTCTGTTGTTGTAGTAGTTGTAGAAGTAGTCGTTGGCTCTTCTGTTGTTGTAGTAGTTGTAGAAGTAGTCGTTGTTGGCTCTTCTGTTGTTGTAGTAGTTGTAGAAGTAGTCGTAGTAGGCTCTTCTGTTGTAGTTGTTTCTTCTGGGCCTTCTTGCCAGACACGAACATAGTCAACTAGCATATCTGAGAGAGAACCATCACGGTAACTATCGATATGCTTAGTTGCATCAGTGTAATCATTCCCCTTATCATCTTTTAGGAATGAACCTCCGACCATATGGCTTAAACGTAAAGCCATAGCATTGTCTGGATCAAGAAATGGATTTGGGTCTTTGATGTCTTTTAATGGAACAGTTTTATTAACCTTTCCATCATAGTAGAAGGTAATGCTATCCTTAGTCTTTAAGACTCCGTATGTGTGAAAGTCGGTCTGCGTGTCACCATTATTAGAAATCTGACGTTGTGTTTGTTTGCTATGGGTAAGATCCTTTTCTGATCTAGGTGTATGAGTATTGGCTTGTAGAAAGCTTGGATCATATCCTTTTGATTCAAAAACATCAATTTCACCATTTTGTGGCCATTGCTTGCCATTAGTACCAGTTAACCAGAAAGAGGACCATGATGATTCACTCATTGGTAATTTGATACGAGCTTCAGCATAGAAATCACCTTTAAAAGATGCTTTTACTTTACCTTTGTCGGTGAATGTATTAAGTGCACCGGATGTAAATGGTGCGGGATAAGTAATGGTATTTCCATTCTTGTCTTTTTTAGTATTTGTACGCGGAACTGTTTCCCATTGTTTAGTAGCTGAGTTCCAACGTTCCCGTGTCGGTGAGTAACGCGCTGTTAAATGCAAAACTCCATCAGAAACTGAAACGTTTTCCGGGTTATCAGTATTGTGCATTTGAGTATCTGCAGCAGTGTCAAAACCTGAATAGGCAAAGCCCCATTTTGTTTGATCAACCTTATTCCCGTTAAATTCATCTCTCCAAACAATATTAAAGTTACTAGGTACCCCTTCTGGTGGCAATAATTCACTAGTACCAGATTCAGCATAAACTGTGTTTAATGGGGATAAAAAATTGCTACATAGAACTGTAGTTGCCCCTAAAATGCTTAATCCTGCACCAAAGACTTTGTGCTTTTTTTCTGCACATTTCGCATAATATTCCTCCTAATATTTAGAATTTATTAGATATAACCTAATAAATAATTTATAAAAATTTTTATTGTTTTTAGTATCCTATGATGAGCATTCTTCCAAACAATAAAATGGATTATTCCATCATTGGTACTGGATATTTTTTTAAACTAATAATCGAAAACAAGCCCTCCTTCTAAGCTATGAATTAAAAAGAAATATCCATTAATAAATTATACCATAAAGAAAGCTATTTTTCAAACATCTTGTTCCATATTTGTTAATAATTTTATACTTCTTAATATTTTTTAATTATTATTAGACTATAAAGTACAAATATTAGCAAATTTTTTTATGATTGATATTGCAGGAAATAAATAGAGGTATTTCTAATATCCTTATTGGATTATTTAATATTTTATGGTATACTCAAAAACATTAAATACATTTGAAGGAATTATAGAGGTTAGCAAATCGATGTCCTATATATTTCTACTTTTTGACCTTGATCATACCTTACTTGATTTTTGATGTCGCTGAGGATGTAGCCTTATCGCACCTCCTAAAAGAAGAAGGAGTTGAGGATATCCAAGCATATAAAGACTATTACGTTCCTATGAACAAGGCTCTCTGGAAGGATTTGGAGCTGAAAAAGATTACAAAACAAGAATTAGTCAATACACGTTTTGCAAAATTGTTTGCTCATTTTGGCATTGAAAAAGATGGTGCCTACTTAGCAGAGCGTTACCAGTTTTTCCTGTCTAAACAGGGACAGATTTTCCCAGGTGTGGAAGATTTATTAAAAAAATTGATACATCAGGGCTATGAACTCTATGCTGCGACAAATGGCATTACCTATATTCAAACAGGTCGTTTGGAGCAATCTGGGATTTCACCATTTTTCAAGGAAATCTTCATTTCAGAGCAACTTCATACCCAAAAACCAGATGCAACATTTTATGAAAAAATTGGTCAGCAGATTGCTGGATACAGTAAAGAAAAGACGCTGATGATTGGAGATTCCCTAACCGCTGATATTCAGGGTGGAAATAATGCTGGCATCGATACTATCTGGTACAATCCGCATCATCTGGAAAATAAGACGCTAGCAAAGCCGACTTATGAAGTTGATTCTTATCAGGCTCTGCTAGAAATCTTAGATAAACTGTAAAAAGTGGTTTAGATAGCCACTTTTTGCTATAATAGAGGCAATGAAAATGAAGGAGGAAGTAATGGAACACTCATCCTGGCACGCTTTGATTAAGGAAAAATTACCTGAAGGTTATTTTGGGAAAATCAATCTTTTTATGGAGCAAGCTTATGCTCATGGAACTGTATACCCACCAAAGGAAAAAGTTTTTCAGGCTCTTTTGACAACCCCTCTTGAAGAGGTTAAAGTGGTGATTCTTGGTCAGGATCCTTATCATGGTCCAGGTCAGGCTCAAGGTTTGAGTTTTTCTGTTCCAGATAATATACCAGCGCCTCCTTCCTTGCAAAATATTCTAAAAGAACTTGCGGATGATATTGGCGTGAAACAGTCACATGACTTGACCTCTTGGGCAGAGCAGGGAGTCTTGCTTCTCAATGCTTGTTTGACAGTTCCAGCTGGTCAAGCAAATGGTCATGCTGGACAGATATGGGAACCTTTTACAGATGCTGTGATTAAGGTTGTCAATAAACTTGATAGACCAGTGGTTTTTGTACTTTGGGGAGCCTACGCCCGTAAGAAGAAGTCCTTGGTCACCAATCCTCAGCATTTGATTATTGAATCGGCTCATCCAAGTCCTCTATCCGTTTACAGAGGATTTTGGGGTTCCAAGCCTTTTTCTAAGGCCAATACATTCTTAAAAGAAACAGGACAAAGCCAATTGATTGGCTTAGATAAGGAGAGAATATGCCTCAGTTAGCGACGATTTGCTACATTGATAACGGAAAAGAATTGCTCATGCTCCATCGCAATAAAAAGCCTAATGATGTCCATGAAGGTAAATGGATTGGTGTAGGTGGAAAGTTAGAGCGTGGAGAAACTCCACAAGAATGTGCTACCCGTGAGATTTTGGAAGAAACAGGGTTGAAAGCTAAGCCGGTTTTAAAGGGAGTTATCACTTTTCCTGAATTCACTCCTGACTTGGACTGGTACACCTATGTATTTAAGGTGACTGAGTTTGAGGGTGATTTGATTGACTGTAATGAAGGGACCTTAGAATGGGTTCCTTATGATGAGGTTTTAAGCAAACCAACCTGGGAAGGAGACCATACCTTCGTGGAGTGGCTCTTAGAGGATAAACCCTTCTTTTCAGCCAAGTTTGTCTATGATGGTGATAAATTATTGGATACACAAGTGGATTTCTATGAGTAAAGGAGTATAGATATGTTACTAATCAAAAATGGCCGTGTAATGGATCCAAAGTCTGGTTTGGATCAAGTTTGTGATGTTTTGGTTGATGAAGGAAAAATCATTCAAATTGCTCCTCAAATTGATAAGGATGAAGCTCAAGTCATTGATGCAACAGGCTTTGTTGTAGCACCTGGATTGGTAGATATCCATGTTCATTTTCGTGAACCAGGTCAAACACATAAAGAAGACATTCATACTGGTGCCCTGGCAGCTGCTGGAGGTGGTTTTACAACGGTTGTCATGATGGCTAATACCAATCCAACCATCTCCGATGTTGAGACTTTACAGGAAGTTCTTCAGTCTGCCGCTAAGGAAAAAATTAATGTTAAGTCTGTAGCAACGATTACCAAGAACTTTAATGGCAAAGATTTGACTGACTTTAAGGCACTTTTAGAAGCTGGAGCCGTTGGTTTTTCAGATGATGGTATTCCTCTTGAAAGTAGTAAAGTAGTTAAAGAAGCTATGGAAGAGGCTAAAAAACTCAACACTTTTATCAGTCTGCACGAAGAAGATCCTGGTCTTAATGGTACGCTAGGTTTTAATGAAAACATTGCTAAAGAACACTTCCATATTTGTGGCGCTACAGGGGTTGCAGAGTATTCAATGATTGCACGTGATGTCATGATTGCATATGCAACCAAAGCCCATGTTCATATCCAGCATTTGTCTAAGGAAGAGAGTGTTAAAGTTGTGGAGTTTGCTCAAGGTTTAGGAGCAAATGTGACGGCAGAAGTAGCACCACAGCATTTTTTTCGAAGACGGAAGCTCTTCTTTTGACTAAGGGAAGTAACGCAAAGATGAATCCTCCACTTCGTCTTGAGTCCGATCGTCGGGCAGTTATCGAAGGACTTAAATCAGGAGTTATCTCTGTCATTGCTACTGACCACGCGCCTCACCATGCTGACGAAAAAAATGTTGAGGATATTACCAAAGCGCCATCAGGTATGACAGGTTTGGAAACTTCTTTGTCACTAGGTTTAACCTATCTGGTCGAAGCTGGTGAGCTAAGCTTGATGGAATTATTAGAAAAAATGACAGTTAACCCAGCCAAACTGTATAACTTTGAAGCGGGTTATTTGGCTGAAAATGGTCCAGCTGACATTACGATTTTCGATGATAAGGCTGACCGAATCGTAGACAACCATTTTGCTTCCAAAGCATCTAATTCACCATTTATCGGTGAATCTTTGAAAGGGCAGGTCAAATACACCATCTGTAATGGACAGATTGTCTATAAGAACTAGGTGAAATCTGGTCTTTCGAATCATTAATTAGAGAGAGACGATATGTACCCAACCCATCATTTTAAAAGACAAATTTATCTTATTTCTTAAGATTTTCTTTCCAATTCTAGTCTATCAATTTGCCAATTATTCCGCTTTCCTTTGTCGATACGACCATGACTGGCCAGTATAATACGATTGATCTAGCCGGTGTATCAATGGCGACAAGTCTATGGAATCCCTTTTTCACCTTCTTAACTGGTATTGTTTCTGCTTTAGTTCCAATAGTTGGGCATCATTTGGGTCGAGGAAAGAAAAATGAAGTGGCTTCTGATTTTTATCAATTTCTTTATCTTTCACTTGGTTTATCAATTGTTCTATTTGCATTAGTTTTTCTTTAGGCGCCACTCATTTTAAACAATATGTGTTTAGAAGCAACAGTAGCAGATATAGCAGTACGCTATTTATGGTTTTTAGCAATCGGGATTATTCCACTTTTACTCTTTAGTGTAATTCGATCACTGTTGGATGCGCTAGGACTGACCAAACTATCCATGTATTTAATGCTTTTATTGTTACCTTTAAATAGTGGTTTTAACTATTTACTAATCTATGGAGCCTTTGGTTTACCTGAGTTAGGAGGTGCAGGAGCGGGTCTTGGTACATCTTTAGCTTATTGGGCATTGCTGGGGATTTCCATACTAGTCCTTCTTAAACAGGAAAAATTGAAAGAACTGCATTTAGAGAAACGATTACCTTTAGACGACGATAAAATAAAAGAAGCAATCAAATTAGGCTTACCGATAGGTGGAACTGTATTTGCAGAGGTTGCTATTTTTTCAGCAGTTGGTTTGATTATGGCTAAATTTTCATCGTTGATTATTGCTAGCCATCAGTCCGCGATGAACTTTTCGTCTCTCATGTATGCTTTTCCGATGAGTATTTCAACAGCGATGGCGATTGTTGTTTCTTACGAAGTTGGAGCCAAACGTCTAGAGGACGCTAAGAAATACATTAAAATTGGACGACTATCAGCTATGGCATTCGCAATTTTAACGCTTTCCTTTCTGTATGTTTTTAGAGAAAATGTTGCCGGTCTATATGGTCATGATCCAGAGTTTATTCAATTAACTGCAAGTTTTTATGACCTATAGCTTGTTTTTTTCCAGTTAGCTGATACATTTGCGACACCATTACAAGGGATTTTTACGAGGTTACAAAAGATACGGTCATACCTTTCTACCTTGGTCTCCTTGGATACTGGGGAGTTGCTATACCTCTTGGTGTTTTTTTCTAGATTATTCAACAAATCTCGACGCTTATTCATATTGGATAGGTCTTATCGTAAGTTTAATTGTCAGTGGTCTTCTTTATCAGTGGCGTTTACAAGTTATTATGAAAAGATTCAAATAATTTGGTGAAAAACCTTGGAAATTTGTTTGTGAAAATAGTTTTTAAGTAAAGAAAAGTTTTGATTTTACAGACTTTTTCTTTTTATATTGTGAAAAAAATAGCAAGCATATTTTTTTGACTCTCATTAACCTATAAGTTAGGATAGAAATGTAAGAAATTAAACTTAGAAAGGCAAGATTATGTCAACTTTAGATAAAAAAATCTTTTTGCTTGAGATGTTCCGTAAGATGGAAGAAATCCGTCGCATGGACTTGAAGATTACACAATTAGTAA
>BNJV01001527.1_pt1 | contig 12517 bp, 22 predicted proteins | sample 8540591 | NCBI WGS metagenome assembly BNJV01 (sample SAMD00202457, study PRJDB9452) | human saliva metagenome | host: Homo sapiens
AGGTCTTTAATGCCTCTGGCGAGACAACTATCTTAGTATATCATCTACTGGCTAAACTGTCAACTACTTTTTTTAAACTTTTTACTTTTTCTTGCCTTTCACTCGTTTTGTACTTTGTCTTACTGCTTTACGTAATAGAGTAGAAAGATGAATACATCCTTCTACTCTCGTGGATTGAAATCTCGTAGATGTTCTGATAAATCACGAAGCATGGCTTTGCGTCCTTTGAACCTTTCATCTGCCATTAGACGCTCGTACTGTTTGTATTCTTCTGGACTGAGTCCGCTTCTGTACTCTGCCATGGCACTGCGAAAGGCTACTAGTTCATCTAGGTACATCTCCTTCATCCTTAATTTATGCCCTATCTCACTCACTTCTTCATATGGTGCCTTGTCCAATTTCCGCTTCTGACTCTCCTGGCGGCGTATCTTGTCGTGGATTCTGTTCCGAAACTTGGCCTTGAAACAGCGATATAACATCGTCTTGTCCTGCAATAGTGCCGGGCGTGACTTTACCAACTCATACAAGGCTAACATCCCTTCTTGTTCCCAGTCGCTGTATTCCCATAAGTGTAAATAGTAATCTTTATAACACCTCCTCACTATACCTTGTACGCTTCTATACACTTCTTGAAAGTCCATGTCCTTCCTCCTTGTTTTATTCTGGGGTATACCCTCCTCTAATCTATCATCTTTCAATCTCTTTATCCCCATTGCTTACTATCCTGTTGCTCAAAAAAACTATCATGTGCTTGGGGGAAATATCATGCTTTCTGATATGAAAAAGAAGGATAAATAATCATCCTTCTTTTCTAATTTTTCTACAGCGTAGGACCTCGAACCTACGAAATCATGATTAACAGTCACGTGCTACTACCAACTGAGCTATGCTGGATTATATAGTCCGTACGGGATTCGAACCCGTGTTACCGCCGTGAAAAGGCGGTGTCTTAACCCCTTGACCAACGGACCGTAAATACACAATATAGAAACATTATATCAGTTCCTTTCGTTTTGTCAATACTTTTTCTATTTATTTTTAATCATCTTTTGGTCATCTGATAATTAAGTTATATGCTTCAATTGAGTTTGATTTATGACTAATTTCTCAAAAAGAATCTCAAATTGAGATTCTTTTTGAATTTATTCAGCTGTGTTATTTTCTTCCATTTTTGATTTAATTTCGTCATATGAAAGTGCGTGCGACCTTTATCCTCATCTAATTGATCTTCGTAGATATTTTCCCAGTTTCATATATAGATTTAATTTGATTGCTATCCAAAGTTTCATATTTCAGAAGGCTTCAGCAATTAATTTGTGAGTTTCACGATTAGATTGAATAATTTCTGCAGCTTTATTCCAGTGCTTCATTTAAGAGATCACGTACTTCAGCATCAATTTCATATGCAGTTTGCTCAGAAATAGCTTTTTGGAGGATTATAGTGCACCAGAAATAATTGCATGATTTCCCTCATATTGTACATGGACCCTAGTTTTTCACTCATTCCATACTCTGTAACCATAGCACGTGCCATCTGAGTAGCTTGTTCAAAGTCATTGGATGCACCGTTGTCTGAACATTAAAGATAATTTCTTCTGCAACACGATCCACCCATTAGACCAGCTAACTGTTCTTTCATATCTTCTTTAGATAGAAGCATTTGATCTTCCTTAGGCAAGGCAATCATATATCCTCCAGCACGATCCACGAGGTACGATGGTTGCCTTGTCGTACGACACGCGCATTTGACAGAACTAGACCAACAATTGTATGACCTGCTTCATGATACGCAACGATCTGGCGGTCACGTTCTGAAATAGTCTTGTCTTTTTTTAGACGGTCCAGCGATAACTCTATCTTCAGCTTCATCGATATCAGAAGCATCAATCACTATCTTTATTTCGACGAGCCGCTACCAAAGCTGCTTCGTTTAGGACATTCTCAAGATCGCACCAACAAAGCCTGGTGTTTGTTGTGCTACTAATTTCAAATCAACACCTTCTGCTAAAGGTTTGTTTTCTAGCGTGAACTCGTAAAGATAGCCTCACGTCCTTTAACATCAGGACGACCGACTAGGACTTTTCTATCAAAACGTCCAGGACGAAGAAGGGCAGGATCCAGATACATCTGAACGGTTTGTTGCCGTAATGACACAATGCCTTCATTTCCTTCAAAACCATCCATCTCAATAAGAGTTGGTTTAAAGTTTGTTCACGTTCGTCATTTCCTCCAGCCAAGTCGACGCCACGTTGACGACCGACTGCATCAATTTCATCAATGAAAAATAATTGCTGGAGCTGATTTCTTAGCATCTTCAAAGAATGAACGTACTCGACTAGCACCAACACCAACAAACATTTCAACAAAAAGTCTGAACCTAGAAATGCTAAAGAATGGTACCCCAGCCTCTCCTGCAACTGCTTTTGGCTAAAGTAGGGTTTTACCTGTCCCTGGAGGTCCTTCTAAGAAGAACGCCTGCAGGAATACGAGCTCCAATTTAGTATAGCGTTTTAGGATCTTCAAAAATTCAACAACTTCAACTCAGCTCTTGCTTTTCTTCTTCTGCTCCAGCAACATCTGAAAAGCGGACTTTATGTCTTCTTGTTAGTGGCTCTAGCTTTATTGCGTCCAAAATTCATTGCTCCGCGTGCGCCGTTACCCCACCTTGATTCATCATTGAAAAAGAGGAAGCCAACAAAACAAGTGGTAAAACTGAAATGATAAGGTTCAACCACATCCGTTTGAACTTTCATGTTTAACGCTAATTTCTGTTTTATTTTTAGAAGCTAATTGTTGTAATTCAGAAATGGTAGAATCAGATGGCAAAATGATACTAGTAAATTTATTAATAGATGATACAGGGGTAAAACTGTATACCTGTTTTTTGTCTTTAATTTTCTTGGATTTTTATAAGTTCCAGAAATTTCAACAACACTACCATTTGGCTGATAACTAAGATCTTTAATATTTCCACTTTTTAATTTCTTTTAACTAATTCCGTATAATTGATTGGTTGGCTTTTGATCTGCAGAATTTTCAGCCATTAAATATTGGAAACCTGTTACTAAGAGCAACTACTAAAGCCAAAACATACAGTAGCGGATACGAATCCATTATTTTGTTTATTTTTCATTTATATATAGTAATTCCTTATTTTGTATATACTTCTTCTTTTCAACACACCGACATATGGGATATTCCGATAATTTTTCATTGTAGTCCAAGCCATAACCGACTACAAACCTCATTAGGGATGGTGAAACATGTATAATCTGCTTCAATTTCTACAACACGACCCTCAGGTTTATCCAGTAATGTTGCGATTTTTCACAGATGCAACATATCTCTATCTTTAAACATATCACGAAGACTTCTTTTAATGTTTGACCTGTATCAATAATGTCTTCAATAAACAGAACATGACGGCCAGAAACATCTTGATCCACATCTTTTTATGTTAATCACTCCACTGCTAGAAGTTCCACCATGATAGCTAGAAACAAAGCCATAAAAATCTAATTCTACATGTGTATCAATATGTTTGATCAATTCAGCCATAAAAAGGAACTGAACCTTTTAAAACACCTACCAAAATAGGGTTTTTATCTTGATATCTTTTGTTAGTTGAGCACCTAACTTTTTAGCCGCGTCAACTATTTCATCGTGTGAAATCATCACTTTTTATGTCTTTTTCTAGCATAATGTCACCTGTCTATAATATAAAGAATATCTTTCATTATATCATGTTTCAAATACTTACTCAAATCACTGGTTACGATTCCTGCAATTGCGAAAAATTTTACCTACCTTTTGTTTCTACAATAATAGCTTGTTTTCTTTCCTGTAGTGAATATTTATTATCAATAAAATAGCGACGTATTTTTCTTATGATGACCATTTAACAATATTTTTATCACCGGCTTGCCCTATGCCGAAACAAAATATCTGTTTCTCGTGAGTAATATCTCTTGATCAGCTCCATTTGGAATTTTTTTCCCAAATGAAAAAATAATAATTTCCAACTCAAGAACTTCTCCAAATTAGTAACAAAAATAGTATCAGATTTTAAATCAGACTTGGGACTGATTTTCTGAATTTTAAAGGTTTGGTAATCCTGAATGAGCTCATATTGATTTTTAAGATAATAATGGTGATTAATTTTTGTATTTAAAATATGTAATACTTCATCAAATTGAATCTCACTGAGTTGCAAATCAGAAAAACTGAGAAAGATATTGTTGCAACATTCTGAACAAAAAGGGCTCTGTTTTCTAAAAATTTGTATATTTGTAGTATCTATATCTCTTGTTAATTCAAAAAGCGCTTTTTGAAGTCGATCTATTCCGAGCCTAGACCGATCAACGCTTGATTTAATTGCGGATTTTCTTTTTAAAAGGGGAGATAATTATTTCTACACGATTTCTAAAATAGATGCTTTTCTCGATTTGTGACGTCTTCAAAATGAAAATATTAGGAAGTCTGATTTTGAAAAGGGTAATAATGGCCTTATTAATTCTCCACTACCAAACGGTTGTCTGTCTTGAATACCGGATACATATCTCAAACGACTACCTCGAAGAATACGCATAAAAAATTGTTTCTGCTTGGTCATCTGCATAGGTGAGCAGTCACAAGGGCTGAACAATTTTTCTTCTTGCATTATTTTTCTAAAAATTGATAACGAAAATCACGAGCTGCTTTTTCAGAAAATACTCCAGAAAAACTTGATGTAACAATCTTTACACCAAGTTTTTTGTAGCAATTTTCAATTCTTTTCTTCATATTCAGATTCTAAGGCTGTTTGTGATTAACATGAGCCAAAACAAGTTCTATCTGTAGCTCACTTTTGACTATCATATAGTAAATCTAATAAGGTCATAGAATCAAAGGCCACCAGAAATGGCTAGTAATACTTTCTTGTGATTTTGAAAATAGTCTTGTTCTTTACAGTGCTTTAGAAATTGCTGTTTCATCATTTCAGCACCTCGTAAAATATCATTGGCAATTTTTGAAATAGTTTCATAATCAGAATGATTCGTAAATATAGATAATATGAATGGAGAATTCGCATATACAATTGCAACATCATGTTTAAAATCGTACGCATCCCCAATTTTATGGGCGACTTTCACAGGAATATCTTTTGAAATACGCTGATTATCAAAATTAGTCTGTGACAAGGAATCAATGATAGCTCCATTTTGTTGGTAGATTGCTTCCATGACATTCCCAGCCATTTTTAGCAGAGGCATTTCTTTCTTCAACATCCCATTTTTCACCTGCAATGTTAGCAATCTTAGAACGATAAGTTTTATTTGATTTTCCGGTAATATAATACCCTAAAATATTGGTCGCAGCATTGTCAGACTCTTGGGCGATATGATTGATAAGATCCTGAACGCTATATTCTTTATTGTCAGCTTCTTTAGGTAAGGTACCGCTCCCCTCTGTATCATATGCTCCAGAATAATCATTGACATCTTGAATATAGTTTTTAGACCTTGAGATAAAGAAAAATTTTCCTTTATTTATCTGTTCCTGTGCATAATAAAGGAGTGGCAATTTTGTAATACTTGCGGAATACATCTTCAAATTAGGATTTATTCCAGCAGTTTGCCCTGTATTTAATTGTTTAACATAGATAGAATAATCTGTTTTGATTATATCGATCGTTTCAGTATCTCTTGTACTTTTTTCCATTCGATTATCCTTATCAGATAAATAATCTACTTGGACCCAACCATTATTTTCAATTTTGGCGTATTGAGCTTTTTGGAGTTGTTGCAATCTGGGTAATTTTCACAGGAGAAAAAGCTGATAAATTTGAACTTTGTTTTTACGCCATTTACTAAGCCTTTTCATAGATGGAAAATCCTGGTTTCAACCAAACAGTTTGATTAGTATCTTCTGTATATAAAACCGAATCATCATATATTGTACGTTTATCAGCGACTACAAATTGCCCATTTGCCAATTTAAACAGAGGAAGTCCTTTGTCGTTGACAACTATTTCTGAAATTTCAAATGGATGATTCGGCGATAGTTTTTCCTGCAACTTTGTCTAAATTCGTAGTAGTAAGGGTCTCCTCATAAACATTTGGATTGGTAGGAATAATGTGATAATAATTGCCATAATTTGTATCAACCAGCTCATATAGTCGATCTGATGTCAACAATATGTCCCGTTCTGTACTAATAACAATGCTACTACAGAAAAAAGCTGGCAGTAACAACAAGGCTAGTATTTTTCGCATTAATCCTTCCCTTTCTATATTTTTCCTGTCTTAGAGCTTGATTTTTTTGTGAAAGCTCTTTCTAATTTTCTCATCTGAGAAAGCTAAAATTTCTCAACTGTTTTTACAATATTCTCCATAATTATTGTGGTAACAAATCCGGGATATTATAGATTGTCTCCTTCTTTCGCATAAAAATACTTAGAACGAGCATACTTAGCTGCGTAATCATCATCTTTTAGGCGCTTAGCCAAATTAGCTTGATAATCTTTTTCTTTACTCAATTCATCGTACTGAAGCTCAACTAGTTTTTCACGTCGTTCTAGTAAGGTTTGGTAGGACTGTACCAGATTATATGTTGGCAAAATGAATAATAGAATGACTAAAATCAAGACCCATCCCATAAAACGATGCGACGTTCTTCTTCCAAGTAGCGACGACGTTGTGCTTCATCTTGAATATATTGATTATTTAATTGAACAATATTTCTAGGCATCTTCTTTTATCCTTGTCCTCACTAACAATTTCATACATCTGTGCAGCATCTTCTTTCTTTGTGCTATCCTTCATTTCTAAAACTTTAACAGTTAATAATTTATTCCCAAAACGGATTTCCACAAGATCGTCTACCTTCAAGTCTGTTGAACTCTTTGCTAAAATTCCATTTACCTTAATTCTTCCTTTGTCGGCAACTTCTTTTTGCTACTGTTCGTCTCTTTATAATCCGTGAAACTTTTAAATATTTATCTAATCGCAAACTTACCACCTCAATTCTCTAATATTCTACCATGTTTTAATAAAAATGAAAAAGTAAATTTTTCTTTAATTATCCTTTCTCTGTTTTTATTTCAACGAGCTTTTCTCCCAAATTGAATCAGATTTTTCCAAAAATTTCATAGTCTTTTTCTGTGAACATCGAAAAACAACTTCAATAAATCCATCACTTTCACCAATACAGGGCTCTCAAATTCGTAGCCGATAATGCTTCAAAATAATCTTGAGTCAAAAAGATCTGTTTAGATATGGTTTCAAATCTAATAACAACCATCTGTTGCTTGACGTTCCACTAATGATACAAAAAGCTTTGTCAAAATAAGATTTTGCTAAACCGATTTCAACAAATAAGCTACAACATCAGGGTATTCGCCAAAACGGTCTATTAATTCTTCCTGTAAAATCTTCATAGTTTACACGACTGTCAATCTCTCGGATTCGCTTAGTAAATTTCAATTTTTGCCTTTCATCTGAAATATAGTCTCCCGGTAAATAAGCATCTATTTGTAAATTAATTTCTGCATTGCTTTTTGACGCTTTTGTTCTTTTCCCCTGCTTCTTCAAAAATCGCTCTCTTCCAATAGTTGAGAATACATCTCAAAACCTACCGAATCTATAAAACCTGATTGAGAAGCTCCAAGTATATCGCCTGCACCACGAATAGATAAATCTCGCATTGCAATTTTAAAAACCCTCGATCCTAACTCTGTAAAACCTTTGATTGCTTCTAAACGTTTTTCGCTACTTCCGTTAATATTTTTCAGGACGATACATAAAATAAGCATATGCTACTCTATTACTGCGTCCAACACGCCCACGAGTTGATACAGAGTTGACAACCCCATACTGATCTGCATTTTCTCATAAATAAAGTATTCGCATTTGGAATATCTACTCCTGTTTCGATAATTGTCGTTGTTACCAAAACATCGTATTCTCCATTAATAAAATCAATTAAAGTATTCTCAAACGGATTTCACTCATTTGGCCATGCACGAAACCAATATTTGCTTCTGGAATTAACTCTCTAACTCTGATACCTTTTCCTCAATTATGTCAACTTTATTGTAAAGATAGTAAACTTGTCCTCCACTGATCCAATTCTCGTAAAACAGCATCTCGGATTATCGTTTGGTTTGTTTCTAAAACATAAGTTTGAACTGGATAACGATTTGTTGGAGGCGTTTCAATAACTGATAAATCTCGAATGCCGAGCATGGACATATGTAGAGTCCTCGGGATGGGAGTAGCTGTCAATGTCAGTACATCAACTTTCTTTTTAAGTTCCTTCAACTTTTTCCTTATGTTTGACACCAAAACGCTGTTCCTCATCGATACTAAGTAGCCCCAAATCAGAAAAAGCTACATCTGCTGATAAAAGGCGGTGGGTCCCGATGATAATATCAATCTGTCCTTTTTCCAACTTTTTCAAGCGTTTCTTTTTGCTCCGCTTTAGTCCTAAAACGACTTAAAACATCAACATTAACAGCAAAATTAGTAAATCGTTCTTTAAAGTTTGTGTAATGTTGTTGAGCTAGAACTGTTGTTGAACTAAAATTGCTACCTGTTTATTATCGTTTACAGCTTTTAAAAAGCTGCTCGCATGGCTACCTCAGTCTTGCCAAAACCGACATCTCCCACCAACAGCCGATGCATCGGTTTTTGACTTTCCATATCTTTTTATTTCTGTGATACTTCTTAGTTGATCATCGGTTTCCACATAAGGAAAGTCATTATCAAAATTCATCTTGGTGCTCATCATCATTTGAAAATGCGAAGCCTTTTAATTGACTTCTTTCTGCATACAATTTGATCAAATCATCTGCAATATCTTCAACTTGATGTTGAACTTTTTGTTTTACCTTTTGAAAAACGGCCATCATTTAATTTACTTATCTTTGGAATTTTTACCATCACTAGCTACATATTTTGATAGAAGTTGAATTTCGATCGACAGGTATAGATACTCGATCTGAATTTTGATATTGAATCGTTATATAGTCTCTATGAATTCCTGAAATTTCGATTGTTCAATACCTAAATATCGCCCAATACCATGAATATGATGAACAACATAGTCGCCTTTTCTAACTCATTATAATCTTTCAAAACGTTCTGCATTCGAAATATTTTGACGTCTTACTCGTCTTTTTCACTTTCTTTTGAAAAATCTCATATTCTGTAATCAGCACGAGTTTTTCATCTACAAAATTGAATCCTTGGCTTAAATTTCCTTGAATGAGTTGAGTAACATTTTTATGAATATTTTTATCATTTACATAGTCTCATTTGAATATCATATTCTTGTAAATTTTATGTAAAAGCTTGTAAACTTGATAATGTTGAGGCTTGTAGAACAATTGTTGCTCCAGCTTTTTATATCGTTCAATTTCATCTTTTAGTAAAGAAAATTGACTAAAGAAAATTCTTGCATAGGGTATTGATTAAATTGATACATATAATCAAATAAATTCCCTAAACCTTTATGAAAGTTAGAAAAGAAAGTTGCTGACTTGTAATTTCTAAAATTTTTGATAAGAACTAGTAAAATAATGTTGATTTGAAAAAGCTTTACTATTTTGTAAACCTTCTGTCAAAATAGCTGCTATTTCTAAATCAAATTGAGCATTCCGCTCCATTATTTTTGAAAATCATCAAAGAAAATAGGTGTATGTTTTGGAAGATAATCTAAAATAGTCCACTCTTTTTCATAAAAACAAGACAAAAATTTACGAATATCTGGATGAAGTTGGCGATTTTTATATCTACTAAAATCTCTTCTAAATAAGCTTTTTAGACAGCTATCCTGCTTTTACTTTTATAATTTCTTCTATATTGTGTTGAGCTCTTAGATAATCTGCTTCATTTAATAATATATCACTTGCAGGTTTAACAAGGATACGTTCAAGATTTTCATTAGACATCTGAGTTTCTGTATCAAAAATACGAATTCCATCAATTTCATCTCCAAAAATTCCAATCGATACGGATAATCAGCATCTTTATCAAAAACATCTAGAATATCTCCTCTTAAACTGAATTCCCCTTGACTTAGAACTTGGGATTCTTTTTATATCCAAGTCTCATTAATAGGTTTACAACATTGTCAAGATTATATTCGTTTTCCTATTTTTCAATTCTAAAAATAGAGTTTTTAAAAATTTTTTTAGGTTCAGGCAAAAAGACGACAAGCTGATAAATTCGATACAAGAACACCAGAAGCATTCTCATTCAAAAGAAAGCTTAAAGCTTCAAGTCGTGTATAAATTTTTCTTGAGGAAGAAAATAAGAACTCTGCCATAGGGGCATCATCAGCTAAAAACTATAAACCTTTTCTTCTCCCATTAGTGAAATTAAATCACTTGATAATTTTTCTGCCTCACTATAACTTGATGTTACGATAAGAATTTTTGATGTTCTTCAGAAGCTGATGATATAGAAAGTGCTTTGGTAGAACCAGACAATCCCATCAATAATTGTCGAGTTTCTTTATTTAAATTCTTTTTCCAATCAGCTATTTGTTTATTTTCGCCAAATAAATGTATCGTGTTTATTTTTCTATCCATTATACTGTTGCACTGTTTGTTCAAAATTTCTATACTGTAAATAATGGTTGACAGCTTTATCAACTTTATCAATCGTATTTAAAATCGTTATATAGTCATCTTTCTCAAATTTTCCCAAAACATGATGTACTACTGTTTTTCCGTTCTTTGGTCTTCCTATTCCAATTTTAATTCTCTTAAATTCTTGTGTTCCAATATGTTTTAATGATGGACTTTATCCCATTATGTCCACCTGCTGAACCTTTTGCGCGTAAACGAATCTTACCAACTTCCATATCCAAATCATCGTAGATAACTAAAAGATCTTCTACATCTAACCCATAGTATGTTAGAAGAGCATATACTACTTTACCACTTTCGTTCATAAAGGTACTAGGTTTGACAAAGTAAATTTTTCACCATTCAGAAAAAGTAGAGGCAATATCCGCTTGAAAGATTTTTATCAGCTGTAAATTTTAAATCAAGATCTTTACAAAATTTTGTCAACTAGCATAAAAAGCAACATTATGCTTCGTTTCAAAATATTTATCACCAGGATTTCTAATCCTACCACTAGTTTTGTCATTTTTCCCCTTTCAAAACTCAAAGGGTTGGAAATGTTTTTCCAACCTATTAATTATTCGGTTTATAACTTTTTATACATTAAATCTGAATTCCATAATATCGCCATCTTGAACGACATATTCTTTTTCCTTCTTCGCGCAAACGTCCAGCCTCTTTAACTGCTTTTTCGCTGCCATAGTTCACTAAATCATCATAAGACATAGTGACTGCTCGAATAAAGCCTTTTTTCAAAAATCTGAGTGGATAATACCTGCGCTTGAGGGGCTTTCATTCCACACTTAAGGTCCAAGCACGAACTTCTTTTTCACCAGCTGTAAAGTAAGTTCCAAGTCCTAAGAGATGATATGCTGCTCTGGTCAATTTATCCACACCAGATTCTGTCAAGCCGATAGCTTCCAGAAATTCCAAACTTATCTTCATCGTCCAATTCAGATATTTCTTCTTCAGCACGCGCTGAAATGACAACAACTTCAGCATTTTTCTGTAGCTGCAAATTCACGAATCTGTTTCACATAGTCAATATTATCTGGATCATCTACCTCATCCTCACCAACACTAGCTACATAGAGAACTGGCTTAGTAGTTAAGAGAAAGAGTCCTTTGACGATTTTTGCTCTTCTTCTGTAAATTCAATCGTACGAGCTGATAGACCATCTTCAAAACTGAGCGATTTTTCTGTAACACATTAAATTCGCCACTGAATCCTTATCTTTTTGGGTTCTGCCATCTTCTCTACACGCGCATAGCGTTTATTGATACTTTCAGGTCTGCTAAAATTAATTCTAGATTAATGGTCTCAATATCTGCCATTGGACTACAAAAATCTGATTCACGTCCCTGTTCTCTCATAACATTTTCATCATCAAAAAGCTATCGAACAACATGTACGATAGCATCCACTTCACGGATATTGGCTAAAATTTATTTCCCAGACCTTCTCCCTTGATGCACCTTTAACAATCCTGCATATATCTGTAAATTCAAAAAGTTGTTGGAACTTTTTCTGTGGTTTTGATGAGTTCTGTTAATTTATCTCAAACGTTCATCTGGAACTTCTACTCGTCCAACATTTGGATCGATTGTCGCAAAAAGGATAATTAGCAGCTTCTGCTCCTGCTTTTGTAATTGCATTAAATAAAGTTGATTTTGCCGACATTAGAGTAAAACCGACAATTCCTCATGTTAAAGCCATTTTAGCTCTTCCTTTCATCTTTTCAATTTCAAACCATTATACCATATCTTAGTCTGTGAGGTAAATACACAGCACTCAATCAAGTTGGAGTGTTGCGACTCGGCAGTAGGACTCGAACCTACGACATCATGATTAACAGTCATGCGCTACTACCAACTGAGCTATGCCGGATTATATAGTCCCGTACG
>BNJV01001954.1_pt1 | contig 12502 bp, 14 predicted proteins | sample 8540591 | NCBI WGS metagenome assembly BNJV01 (sample SAMD00202457, study PRJDB9452) | human saliva metagenome | host: Homo sapiens
CGACCACTGTGCTCTTACACACCACCACTCAATTGATCTTGGGTGGTGGTTTTTGCGTATGGCGTAGTTGTTGTGGGTGAGGGAGTTGTCTTGTCTTGTTTAACAAATACTCCCCCATTACCCCGCCATCTTTGCCCCCAGATGTTGCTTTTACGCTCATACCGATAATGATACTTCCATCAATAGTCATGGCGACCCTAGTCAATTCAGGAAAAAAATCACAATAGCCCCATCCTCTCGCACGATAGTAAACAGGGCTCTCTATGGAGTGAGATAAGTGACGGTTAGCATGCTTCGAGCAGTACAGGGCACGATACCTAAGCTTCATACCAAAAAGAGCTGACAAAGGTGACCACTATCATTGCGTCCGATGTAATTTTTCTGGAAAGTCACCGCCCTGCAAAAAATACTTCACCAGTTGAATATGGCTTGCAATATCACTGAGCATCCACGCATGGGAACCTCCTGGATAATAAGCGCAGTCGGATTGTGCATTTTGGCGCGTCAGCATTCGATGAGATTGATGAATTGTTTCAGACTCTTTCTCGCCCGAAACAAAAAAGGCAGGATTGTTGAAGTTTGCCTTAACCTTTAGAATATTGGCCTGCGACATAGCGCGGCGAAATGACCTTTTTGTAGCCCTTTGCAAATCGGCAACAAAAAGTTGACACTCCTCTTCTGGCACACCATTTTCCTGCATCATCTTTTGCCATAAGCCTGGCAACGAATTCGGTATCTTTCAACAAAGACATCAGATACACTATGGCAATAATCTTGCGGCTACCTTTAATCGGCTGATGAGCGGCCCCGTCTACAATAACTTTATCCACTAAATCAGCCTGTTTTTCTAGTAGTTTCAGGATGAGACTACCACCCAGAGAAAGCCCGACAAGATGTGGTTTCCCATGCGCCTTATCCTTGATAATATCAGCAATTTTTTCCGTTACATCATCAAAAATCTGTCCATTCTATATTACGGCTATTTCCATGCCCTGGAAGATCTATAAGGATGCAGTGAAAATCACTTTTAAGTGCAGCAATGTGATGTCGCCACATTTCACTGCTTGATCCTGAAGCATGCAAAAAGATGACGCTTTTCGTATTTTCTTGCCCACTTTCTTCAATAAATAATTGCGCCATCGCCTATCATCCTCTTGCCGTTTTATGGGATTGTAATATTTCTTCTTAGTATACCAAAGTCTGGCGAATACAGCGCAGATGCATGAAGGACTCCGTTGATCAACCTGGAACAACCACAAAAACGTAGGAATGAGATTAGGTCGTTAAATAACTCTGGCTGGTTCATCTTAGCCATCCACGCTCAGCAGAGGGCGTCAACTTGTTTCGTCAGGGTGCGATCATCATCTGTCACTAACCCCTAAGCCTCCTGGTGTGATGTAGTTTTTTTGAGAAAATGTCCACACGATGGTTTACCAAAGTAACTCTCGCCTATCTGCACTAGGCACTGTTTGCTAGCTGGTTCCGAAGGCATGCAAACCAAGGCTGAATGGTGGGATATCTTACACCAATCAGAAGATAGGTCGTTGCTGAAGTAAGGTAAATTGATGAACCATAAAGTTCGGGATATCACGCATGTAGTAGCTCAGTGGAGTTGGCAGCACTGGCGGGGGTTGACAGTAATTGTAGTGATTATAATGGGGTTGTGGCTCAATAATACGAGTCTCTTTGTGCCAACGCAGCATCCACGGATACTCGCTCACCGAGGCCTGGCGCAGACCTCTGACTACAGCAAAGTTGGTAATGACACCAATACTGCGGCCATTATAGATAAGCCCGAACACCCCTATCTTGAGAATACAATCCCATCTATGCGCGCCGCCTTCGATCATGGTGCGGATGCGGTGGAGCTTGACCTCAAGCTCACGAAGGATCAGCAACTAGCGGTTTTCCATGATTCAACACTGGAATACCGCACAGAAGCCAAGGGCGAGATTGGCAATTACACTATGGCTGAGCTCAAGCAGCTTGACATTGGTTATGGCTACACGGCGGATGATGGCAAAACTTTTCCGTTCCGTGGCAAAGGGGTGGGCTTGATGCCCACGTTAGATGAGGTGCTGGTGGCTTTTTCCACAAGGGTCTTCTCTTACATGTTAAGGACGGCAACCACCAGACATACGAAGTGCTGTGGGGAAAGCTCCAGGCAATGGACCCTGAACGCTTCAAACAAAATAACAGTCTATGGTAACGACGATGGTATTGCCTGGCTGCGCCAGCAAAGCGCTACGCTGCGTCTTTTGCTCCAAGACGATGATGAAAGCCGGGTTGCTGCGCTACTTGGCGGTTGGCTGGACGGGTTATGTGCCGCACGAGCTGCACAATATGGAGCTGCACATTCCGCGGCGTTATGCACCACTGCTATGGGGCTGGCCAGGTAAGTTTGTTGACCGGATGGCGGCGGTAAACACGCGAGTAATGTTGGTCGAAGGCGATGGACAGTGGTCAGCTGGGTTTGATACCGCAGAGTGTGGCGCAGATACCGCCACAGTTTGGCGGGTACGTCTGGACGAACCGGATTGACCGTGTACAGCCAGCGCCGCCGCATTGAGAAGATAACAAATAAGCTATTAACATAAGGATTTAGCACTTACCATATCGCATACTATAACACTTTGAAATAAAGGAATAAACTACGGGTAAAGTAACTTCTACCGATCGAGATGAATCTGCATGTCGTTTTACTGAAGACCATTTTAATTATGCCCAGGCGAGGGTTAACCCTTCATCTAGCGTTAGTTCGACCGTGGCTCACGGACTATGCAACTTCATGAAGAATCACGCCAACCTCACTTTTCGCTAATGTATTCGCCACATAGGTGGCGGAAAATACTTTGAGCCGTTGGCACTTATTCGTGCTATCAAAATGGTAGTACTGTTATTGCTATATCTTACGTAACGATACATAAAAAGGAGTTCCATGCCCATCCATAATCCAACCGAGTATCCTGCCATCATCGCACGCCTCAAAACCAAACTTGCTGAAAAGAGTGTTGTGATGGGGCCGACGCTTAACGAAGCGGAAAATCGAAGCGTTCGAAATCGCTTGCAATACGCGCCTGCCGGAGGCTTACCGGCTTTTTCTTCAGCAGGGTGGGCGATGGCTGCGATGATACTGTTCTACCCTAACGGTATACGCATTTATGGCCTTAAGCGGCTCGCCGATACCGCCGTGAAGGATCTCTCCCACACTGTCACGATCAATGATTACTGGTTGTGGGAGGCAGAAGAGGACGAAGCATTGCTAACGGACGAGGCTTTTGATGAGCGGCTAGGCAATCAGGGCGTGCTCTTACTGGACCAAGGCTGCGGCGATACTTACCAGCTCATCACGGCAGGGTAAATGGGTAGGCGAAGTATGGAACTTCTGCGATGTAGGCGCGGGCCCCCTGCTGTGAGCGCCAGGACTTCCTAGGCTGGCTGGAGCTATGGGTAGATAGTGACTTTGATGCGGACTTCTTTAAAGATTATAAGTAAGTATCTTTCTTACGCTATTGAACATATCATAGATAAATTTATACACACGGCATTATCTAAACCTTTAGTACGCGCACCATTTTCCGCCGATACGCCCTCCCTCAGCTTGGAAGTCTCAAAAGTTTATTCACAGCGCAGTCAAGCTCATCGTCTATTCTGATGAAATAGTTCTTGTCAATATATACCTCATCGCTAAAAATAGCAAGACCCAAAGGAGTCAGTAATATCATAACTTCCCGTCATGAGATTTCTACTTACGGATATTTCTAGCACTACCTCATCATTTTCAGTGCTCACCACACGATCCCCCGAGAGCAACAGGCTCAACACGAGCCTAGTCTTATCCTTCCTGACAAATATATCTACGTCAGTTTTTACGATATCGTCTTCACTAGCTTTCCGATCTTTTAGCTTGATAACCTCAGAGATTAATTCAAGTTCGTTCACTTTGGCCTTCTCAAGAATGGTGCGGCGCAACAATCCCAATCCTCACAACTAAAGTATCATTTTTCTATCGCGCTGCCCTTATCACCATTTCTTTTCCCATTTCGTTGGTTCCCTGTTCAGATCGACAGACCGGCATGTTGCTTTCCTGCCTCTAGCCGATGTCAACCCTAACCAGGTGCCACTCAGGGTGGTTGTGATGGACGTTGTTAAGCTTCCTGATGCCTGTGGGGTGCCGCAGGAAAAGTTGAGGCGGCTGGCCACACATGTTTCCGGTTCGACTGCGGGTACGGCATAGCCCATACATCCCTCGCCAAAAGATGTCCTAGCGGTGCGTCGCACCAGTCCACCACCCCTCACAGCACCATCGCTACGTACCCCCATCTGGTCACAGTAATTTTTTCGTGCTTGACGTGTTAACAAACGTACTTGGTTAGTCGATACTAATGGTGGAATGCAAAGTACACGTGTTCCTCGGCCTTGCTGGGCATGAGTGGTTGTAGCGGTTTGTCCACGATGCCCAGCAAGGTTATATGTTTTTCCTTCCCCTCTCCCCTGCTGGCCACCGCTGTAAGCGCCGCGTTGAGGATGCTGAGCGCACGCTTCTCGGTCATGCGGCGAGGGTTTTCAGCGGCACGCGCCACAGCTATCCCATCGGCGACGGCGAGGAGATGAGCCGCATCGTCTGCATGTAAGCCCTTGTTGGGGTGGGCTTCGAGCATCAAGTGCAGGAGCATTTTTTCAACATAGTCCCAGTTTGCACTGTGTTCTTCGCGGAGTTTTTCGTCCACACATGCGCGGGCGGCAAAGGCTGTCCAGATGACGGCACCTTCGCGTGCGCGGTCGTCGGTAGCAGCTATGGCGTAGAGGAATGCGCGGAGGCGTTCCTCGGCCGTGGGCAGCTTGTCCAGGGTTTTTTCCATGCTTGCGATGAACTCGTTGATGAGTTCACGCATGGCTGCAACAAGTAGTTCATCTTTTGTTCGGAAGTGATGCTGGACGGCCCCAACGGATACCCCGCTTCAGCAGCTACTTTCCGCACTGTTGTGTCATCTGGGCCGCGGGTGGCTATCAGCTTAATCACGGCGTCGAGTATCACATCACTTCCCATACGTTCGTATGGTACCATCGCCGTCATGAACAATACGATCGTATTGGAGCCTTCGCAACCGTCACCCGGCCCCTCACCCCGCATTGCGACTCTCGACATCGTCCGCGGCATAGCCATCCTGGGCACGTTATGGACCAACATGTGGCTCTTTACCAACATCGACGGCCTATTCGGTGCGCTCAACTCCACAACAACCCAACCCCTCGCAGAACGCATGATTGTCGCGCTCAGCCAAGGAAAGTTCCTAGCACTGCTATCCCTTATTTTCGGCGTGGGTCTTGCACTCCAGCTGGGTTCCGCACACCGCCGCAACCAACGCTGGCCGGGAGCCTATATCCGCCGCATGCTGTTGCTGCTTCTCGACGGCGCGATTAACTTCCTGCTCATCGCCGAGTTTGACGTCCTCATGGGTTACGCAATTACCGGTCTGATCGTCTCCTACCTGGTACTCACTAGGCCGAGAACACAACGAATAGTGATCATCACTCTGGGCACTATCCATGTTGTGCTTCTCAGCCTAATCGCATGGGCGGCTGAGTTCTATTCAGGCGATACAGGCGATATACCAACTTCCGCTCACGTGAACACCCCATACGCTCATGGCAGCTTTCTGGATCTTGTGATATTTCGCCTGAATAACGCAGCACTGTTTCGTTCTGAAAGCATCCTTATTGCAGCGCTCACCACCGCGATGTTTCTGTTGGGTGTGCGGCTGCACGAAGCAGGAGTGTTCAATCCGGAAGCCACGAGCTTAAGGAAAAAACTTCTGCTCATCGGTGCCGTCGCCCTGCCGATTGATCTCGCTTTCGGAATCGCAGGAACCACAGGATTAGTGCTGCTGGAACGCTATGTTGTGGCTCCTTTCACGGCGATGGGACTTCTTGCCCTTATTATTGAAACATGCCAACATCTCGGAACTACTAATCTAGCTGGGCGGCTTTTGCAGAACGTGGGTCGCACCGCGTTGTCATGTTATCTCTTGCAAAATCTGCTGGGCGGAATACTTTTCTACGGTTGGGGTTTCGGGTTGGTTAATCACGTGCAGTCGTGGCGTATTCCGGCAACTATGCTCGGATACATTGTTATTGCCGCGACCGTCGTTATGTTTGCCAACCTGTGGTTGCGTCGTTTTTCCACCGGTCCGGTGGAGTGGCTATGGAAGAAGATGGCGTAGTTATAAGCTGGTATGTATGTGGATTTCCCCTTCTCTATCACTAACTGGCCAGCTTGTGCGTCTGGAACCACTGTCCCTGGACCACACTGACGCCCTTATCGACGCCGTGCGTGATGGCAACCTGCACACCTCCTGGTGGACCTCCACCCCCGGCCCGGACACCATGGCTGACGACATTCGCGCCAAACTCGCCCTAAGGGACTCGGGCGCGATGGTGCCTTTCACATGTATCCGCAGATCCAACGAGGAAATGTTGGGAGTGACCACGTTTTACGACCTCTCCCCTGCTATTCCCCGCTTGGAAATTGGATATACCTGGACCCGCGCGAGTGCACAAGGCACTGGCACAAACCCCGATTCCAAGTTGCAGCTGCTCACCTACGCATTCGAGGAACTAGGCTGCCAGTGTGTCGGCATCCGCACAAAGTGGTCGAACCAACAATCACGCACCGCGATAGAGCGCCTGGGGTTCAAACGTGACGGCGTCCTGCGCGCGCATACTCGCTTGCGCAATGGCGCGCTTGACGACGCCGTGCTCTACTCCGCGCTGCCCGCAGAATGGCCCGCCATCAAAAGCCAGGTTGGAAACGCGCGTGAGCGGCACGTTAGTAAAGCCCACTAACGGTTTTTCCGCGGCCGATACTTTTTGGTACGCAGTTCCACATACCCCGGCACATCACCAGAAATGTAGCGTTGCCATACCTGCTGATACAGCTGGGCGATTGGCATAAGCAAAGGACTTCCAGGAAGCACCGGCCGCACCTTCACGTCTTGCCAAAGCAGGTAGTGGCGTGCCTTCCATTCTTCTACTGGGCGATCCTTCTTTCGACCTTCAAGCCAGGCACCAGGCAAAAACCAACTGCGGCCCGCACGCGCACGATGGCCTTCCACAATCAACCCACGGTCTGCGAGCTCGGCAACTGCTGCCCGGTGAGTGGACGCATTCCAGTTGTTCCACCTGCGGATGTCTGCGTCAGTTGGGTTCATCAAACTCAACATCTGCAGGTAATAGCGCGCGGCATCATGACTAATCCTCAGGTGCGTAACAACTTGGTTTACCACCCCGGGAGCGGAAACCGCAGGATCCCAGGGACATCCTTCCACATCATGCACAATGCTGAGATCTGCAATGTAGGCATCCAGATAGCCGTCTATCAAAAGCCTGATTGCCTGAAAATCGGGCAATTTATCACTGTTAAAACCGGGATCAGTGAAACTACTGCCAAAAGGAACAGTGGAAAGATGCTCAGAATTTTTCAAGTTTTTCTCTGCGGATTCACGCAGCCACGAGAGTTTATGGGCAACAAATGGTCTTCCCGGATCATTGAGTTCTAGATTTTGCGCTAGATGCAGGTAGACAGCAAGGTAATCCCTGTAGAAAAGTGGCCAATCTGAAGTCTCTAGTTCGGGACGATTAAAAATTATTTCGTACGCTGGTGTGTACCACGGCGAATGTAACGTCACATGAGAATCTACAAGAACCTTGTAGTGCATATCAGCGTTGATATGCATACCGGGTTCTCCTAATATTTCCTGCCAATAAGAAATAATGGCCGCAGTATCTGGCCCCTTGTTGAATATAAGATACTGGATCGGTTTGCGGTACAGCGTGAGCCAGTAACTGAAGAATACCAGTAAACTGCTGATCATCGTTGTTATTTTCAGAAAAATGATCGAGATATTTACCTGCCAAGAAATGTAGATAGATTTTTGTAACCGCTTCCTCTGCAGTGGTGAATTTATAACTACCCGAAGGGGTGTAATCATTGTCGTGCTTCATACCGCTAAATACATAAAGGATAGTAGCGGGAATCAGGCCGGTTCCCCGAGAGATTTCCTTTATTGCTTCTTCGTTAAGAGTTCTACTGCTCGTTTCACTGATCGCATCGAGACAGGCAAGGAAATCTTCGGCATTCATGCTGACATCTTGTTTATATTTAACTGTGTATTCGCCAACTTTTTCTCGATTATCTGGGCAGAGAATAATGCGGTGTACGTGGCGTTTATCTTTATCCCAGCGATAGTCATAGCCAGTCACTAAGCATCCATCAACTACAGAGCCACGAGGAAGTACATCTATCACATCTTCAACTGACTCATAGGTGCCAATATCAATGGAGGCTCGGCGCCAACCACATCCAAAGATGCCAAATTTAGTTGCAGTCCGAAAGAAATTCACCAGGTCGGTAAAAGCATTATCTTTTTTATAGAGTTGAGGAAGCAAAGGAGAGCCCAGCATGCCAATGATGAAACGCTCATTATGCATAAGTTTGACCCATTCAGAGCCAATCTCATCGGAAGCAAGAGCGGAAAAGTTATCGGGATCAGCAATGAATGATGCGATACTTTGGGCGTCACGTGATATTACATGCGGATAATCATAAGAGTGTTTATCCAAGTATAGATATAGTAATTTTGCTGCTGATTCACTAATAGTAATATCAGAGGCTACAGCGCTTTGAGTCAACTGCCTAGCAAGCGCTTGAAGCTTCTCAGCCTGTTTGCTAATAGTGCGCTGTGGCCACCAGTTCATTCAACAGCACCTCATCAGTAGTTCCTAGCTGGGTGGACAAAATAGAATATGCTTCGCTATCAGTTCCTGCGTTAATTACTCGCTGTGCTTGCGCGCAGCTATAGGTTCGCATGAACTCTACTTGCATGTTCATCACGATAGTGAAGTTGATGAAACGCAGAAAAAGGAATCTTGCGGAAAAATAGAATCCTTGTCTTGCAACGCAATCATTACACCTGTTTCAGCATCACTCCATGGAGTAGCGTCATCACATACAAGCCATGTACCACCACCAGGCTTAGGAATGATACCTTTAGCATCCTTATCGTCCTTGAAGATGCCATGTGGCGAGACAATATAATAATCGTTATTATATTTATATTGGATATAAAAAGTGATTCCCCCCTGTAGTGCCGAGCAGACTATTCTTAGTCGTCGGATATGCCGGAATAATTGTTGATGATCCAGCCATAATCTTGGAGCCGCCTGGAATGCCTGAGACATCTAGCCCATAGGAAAATACACCTAGTTTTTCTAGTGCTTCCTTGGTAGTCCCCTCCCACTTTTCATAACTTGCTCCATCCCATAGCATCAATTCACTGTCATCATGGATCGATGCAAAAATAGGTGAGTCTTCTTTATTGGTAGCAAAAATATTTCCAAATCCATACAATCCGAGCTTCAGCTCTGTTGGCCGTAGGAGACCAAAAGCCGTCAATCGCGTACCATCGGGACGGAGTAAACTATAGCCGTTATATCCCCATCTACTGTCATCCGCTGGGTAAATTTGCATATCTCCCAACCACATAAGGTGACCATCTGACTGGTTATGCGGCGTAAGATAAACTTGAACTTTATCACCAACTGTTAAAATCGAATGAATGTTTTCGTAGCGCGCAGGAAGTTCTCCACTGGCTATTGTGGCGTCACCATCCACCACCTCTACATATGATCCAGACACTACCGCCACAGCAGGGAAAGAATCGAAGACGTTAAAATCAGTTTTCTTAGATTTCGACCTAACTCGCGCAACCGCCTGCTCATAAGCAGGCCACGTTAGCTCTGCTATCGTTCCTGCATGCAGCGCTGTCACCAAGAGTTCATCAGCGTTATGGGAAAAGAGCTTTTCCACTCGTTCACCATAAACATTGTACACTTTTGGCGCCGCCAGAAAAGACCAATTATCAATAATCTCATTATTATTGACAATATCTCCCGATTTATTCGCCAGTTCATCTATTTTTTTGCCTAATATTATTCGCGCACCTTCATGAGAAAGGAAAACATCAAGATATTCTTCAACTTCGAAGCTATAGATCCCCTCAATAAAATATTGATAAATATCTTTATGGCGTGCCGCATGTAGTAGAGGTCGACGATTTTCAGCATGCTCATCCTCCAACCAATAGACCCAATCTACCTCCTCGTTGGCAATATCAACGCCTTTGGCATCCCATGCGACACCGTATTCACACAGCAAGTCAATAACATTAAGCGGCATCCACATAACTTCCTTGCGTACACGCAATCCCATGAAGCGCATCACCACAATAGGCAAGCTCCCCCTCAAGCACCGCACTATAGTCACTTATTCCATCATCACCACTGTAGGAGTTAATAAAGTCCACCAGCCACTGCGCGTAGCGCGTACGGTCGGTGTGCATAAACTCCAACAACCCCGCAGCATGCCATAAGCGGAGAAAACTGCAGCGGCGTTGTTTTCCGAGGCTTCACGTCCCACAGCACCTCAGAGCGCCTCTGGATGCTGCTTCAACGCCTCAGCAAGCGTCACGAACAGCTTGGTTGACGCCTTTTTGAACACAGGAAGCTTCAGCAGTCCGTTGACCAGCACGTCATCAACTTCAGTGTGGTCCATGCCAGCGTAACCCCCCAACTGCCGCAGCGCCGCAACCACGTCAGTTGATGGACACACCCCAGCCCTAGCCTGCGCATGTACCAACCCCAACGCATACGCAAATCCCTGTCGTACATCGCCACCACGATTACCGACCGCCCGACACTCCGTCGCCAGTTCCGTTGCACTCACAACACCAGCGTGGGCAAACTCGACGAACGCAGCTTCGTGTCGCCCCACATCAATCGCAACGCCATGCGCACGCTCCACCGCTCGTGCTTTTGCCGAAAAAAATTGCCGTGCGGCTTGTCGGTTCCCCACAGTCACAAAAGATGCGAGCAACCTCCTCCAAAAACGTCGGAGCAAAATGCGGTGCTGAGGCTGCCAGCTGTGCGGTCACGGCGTCGATACGCGTTCTAGCCCGTCGAAGGCTGGGGCGGCGACGAATCTGTTCCAGCTCGGCGACCAGGTTCAACGCATGGTGGGCATTGTCTGGGTCGTTCATGATCGGCCAGGCGGGAAAGCCAACAGCGTGTTGGGTACTCTTCCCTACTACCCGCTGCGCATCAGGGTGTAGGCCGAATAATCCCAGCATGGTGGTTTCGGCGGGAATAATGGGTTCAGAAACCAAGCGGACCACAGGCTGCGAGTGGGCTGGTCCGCTGAACGTCATTGCGATGAGGGGGTGCGTGCTTTCCATAATGGTGTAGTAGGTGAGATACTGTTGATTCCTTGGTTGAGGAAACCACACATCCACCTAGATAGCAAACAAGCAGCACTACGTGACCAGGGGCAAGTCTTCCTTCAGTGTAGTGTCATGCACCTACCCCCAACTCACCCCCAGATGGCAATGTTAGCCCTGACCGTCCTCAGCGTCACTGGCAGCATCATCCTCAGCGACAGCATCAGAAAAATACATGGATAGGTGCATCATGTAGGACTCTGCACTGTGATCGACGGCTTCCTGAAAATCTTCTGTCGCCTCAGGGTCGTTTTCAGTGCTGTGAAATTTGAAAATCGGCTGGTAGTCGGACTCGACATGGTTGGCTAGCAGTTCGAAGGGCCGAAGGATCTCCTCCACAAGATACCCCTGGTTTCCAGCCGGAGTGTAGCTTTCAGCGGGGCTACCCATGGAGACGGCAAGGCCCACCTTTTTGCCTTTGAAGGCTTCACCTCCTGATCCATACGCCCAGCCGTAGAGTAGTACTTCATCAAGCCATTGTTTCAACAATGGTGGACAGTTAAACCAGTACACCGGGAATTGGAAAACCACATTATCATGTGATTCTACGAGTTTCTGCTCGCGCTCTACATCAATTACTGTGTCTGGGTAAGTTGAATACAGGTGATGAACAGTAAAACGGTCCGGCTGTGTTTCTAGTTCCTCGACCCACCGCTTATTGATTTTTGAATCTTGATAGTTCGGATGGGTCACAATCACCAGAGTCTTAGTCATCTACTAAACTCCTCGCCATAGTGTCATGAGACGTGCAGTTCCGGCACTCGGAGCTACGCTGTACAGCGTATCACGGGTGTGACCTTAGCCCCGCACGCACGAACATACCATTTTATTTCCGCACGTCAACCGTGCCAAGATCCACAGACTGTCAGATCCAGCACTGTTGACACGACACCAAAAACGGGCATTCGTTCCCCTCTAACCCCCCAGAATCAGATACCAATGTTGATAGCTGCTATCACCTTCTCACCGTCATAGTGCGCCTGCATCAGCCCTTCATCGGAGTAAATTGTATCGGTCTTGTTGTACGTCTCACCCCGGTGTATTCGATATAGGGAGAAACTTCGGCGTTGATAACGCCTTTTGATATGAACCTTGACGTGAACCGTACAATTCCTTCCGAATTTGTCATTTGCGCGCCACGTAAATATATCCCGTCGTCGGTGGGAACT
>BNJV01001140.1_pt1 | contig 12474 bp, 22 predicted proteins | sample 8540591 | NCBI WGS metagenome assembly BNJV01 (sample SAMD00202457, study PRJDB9452) | human saliva metagenome | host: Homo sapiens
GGTTACGTATTGCTAATGGTTGGGACAAAGCGATGAACTCTTTGGCCGCAACGCATGCTGTACTGTAGTAGTCGGTGCGAACTTGCGCAAAGAACGAGCCGCTCCTGACCGCCCGCTTGCGCCGTGCCGCCAAAGACCGTATGGCCTTTGAGCGTATTAGCCAGCAGTAAAGATTGTTTCTACCGCTTCTGTCTCAAGAAGCCGCACATCCCGACGAATGGGCAGGCCGTCTGAAAAACCTGTCTGCCGATGCGGAACACGCAGTTACCGCCAGCCTGAAAACGCTGAAAAAGCAGCAGTGATTTTGGGCGCCGAAGTGCAAAACCATCCTGATTACGCCGCCATTTATGCCGCCGCGCAGAGCTGGCGCGGATGCAACCGGCGCAGTGCTGGGTATTTTGCCTCAAGCCGCCAACAGCGTCGGTGCGGATGTTTTTGAAGCGTGAACTCAGGCGAGGCGTTGGCCGAAATAGCAAACGCGCGCGAACAGGCGAGTCTTGCTGCTCAACGTCGAGCCTGCAAATCGATACGGTTGACGGTGCAAAAGCCGTAGCCGCGTTGAAACAGGCGAAAAAGCGTGATAGCGTTTACGCCGTTTGTCAGCGAAACACTGCTGGACGTGTGCGACGTGATTGCTGCCGATTGCGCCGTTTACCAGAAACCTCAGGCAGCTTCATCAATGGCGGAAGGCCGTCTGCAATCCTTCCACGGTGTCGTTCAGGGCTTCGGCGATTCGCGTCCGCTGTGGAAAGTGTTGCGCGTATTGGGCAGCCTGTTTGACCTGCAAGGCTTTGAGATACCACGATACCGCCGCGATTCTGAAAGATGCGCTGGATGCAGAAAGTCTGCCGTCGACTGGATAACCGCAGCGCATGGACGAGAGAGCGTTCAGACGGCTCTCAGACCGCCTCGTCCGTGTCGGCGGCGTCGGTATTTATCACGCTGATTCTATCGTGCGCCGTTCCGCACCGTTGCAAGAAACCAGCCATGCCGCCGTGCCTGCCGCGCGTGTAAATCAAACACATTGGCACGCGGGCAGCCTGCAAGACGGACAAACTGCCATCGCCAAACAAAAACGGCGCAAGTGATCGGTTGCAGTCAAAGCCGATGCCGGTTTGCCTGAAAACGTGGTGCATCTGCCGCCGCATGCCGAAAAATGCCGCGCTGGGTGCGTTGATGGACACTATTGAACTGGCGGGAGCTTGATCATGCAAGAATGGTTCCGAAAAACCTCTTTTGCCGCAACGCTCGGTCTGGGCGATTTGGGTATCACCGAAGCGCGGTGGTATCCGTCATCGTCAAAAATCGTGATTATCCCAGATTCCCGCTGATTCTGGCCGTTGCTATCTGACATATTTCGAACGTAAAGTCATCGGCTTTATCAGCTTCAGTGTCGGCCCAAACGTAACCGGCCCCGTGGGGTCTGATTCAGCCGTTTGCCGACGTGTTCAAACTCTTGTTTAAAAGGGTAACCCGTCCGAAGCTGTCAAACAAAAGCCTTATTCTACATCGGCCCGATTATGTCACTTGCTCCGTCTTTTGCGGCATGGGCGTGATTCCGTTTTAACGAAGAATGGTGCTTGACCAGCATCAATATCGGCCTTTTTGTACATCCGTGATGATTACCTCGCTGTCGGTTTTACGGCGTGATCATCGCCAGGCTGGGCTTCAACTCAAATATTCGTTCTTGGGCGCAATGCGTGCTTCCGCACAAAGCATTTCCTACGAGATTGCCATGAGTGCCGCACTGGTGGTCGTGTTGTAATGGTATCGGGCATGAACTTCTCCGACATCGTTGCCGCACAAATAGAGTAGTATTGCCCGGCGGTTCGGTATTCTCTTGGAACTGGTTGCCGCTCTTTCCCAATCTTCATCGTCTATCTGATTTCCGCCGTTGCCCGAAACCAACCGCGCACCGTTTGACGTGCAGAGGTGAGTCCGAAATCGTTGCCGGTCACCACGTTGAATACTCCGGCTTCGCATTTGCGCTGTTCTTCTCGCCGAATACATTTTCATGATTCTGATTGCCGCGCTGAGCATCGCTGATGTTCCTCGGCGGCTGGTTGTCTCCGTTCCCGCAAAGCTGGGGGCTTTATCGGTAGCGCCTTCCGCATTCTGGATGTTTGTGGAAAAATGGCGGCGGTGCTGTACTGGTATCTCGTGGATCCGTGCAACCTTCCCGCGCTACCGTTACGACCAAATCATGCGTTTGGGCTGGAAAGTGCTGATTCCGGATCGGCTTCGCCTACATCGTGATTTTGGGCGTGTGGATGATTTCACCGCTGAATTTGTGGAAATAGGGCGGGGAGGCCGTCTGAAAGTTTTCAGGTAGCCTATAACCCAAATTTTTAACCGTTTCAAACCGAGAGAACCTATGAAAGCTCAATGCCTGTGTGGCGCAGTATCACTGGAAACCGCCGAAAACCGCGAACTCTACGCCTGCCATGCGGAAAATGCCGCGTATGGGGCGGCGGCGCGTCTTTACTTTAGCCGCCAGTCGCCTGAAATTACGGGCAGCGAACACATTGCGCATTATCAGTCGTCCGAATGGGCGCAACGCTGTTTTGCAAACACTGCGGCACACATCTGTTTGTGAAAGTTGGCAACGATTATTACATCAACGCCGGGCTGTTTGCCGACAACGCGGGCTTTGAAACCACTTCGCAAATCTTTATCGATTGCAAAGCTCCGTATTACGACTTGGCCAACGATACCCCGAAGCTGACCGAAGCAGAGTTTTTAGAAATGGTGGGCGCGGCAGGTTACAAACCGCTTTCAGACGGCCTGTAAACAGAACAATCCGAAAAAGAGCATCCGAAAATGGCTAATTTAGTAAAAACCTTCCTGCTGGGCGAATTGGTGAAAGGCATGGGCGTAACGCTCAAAAACTTCTTCGCCCGCAAAGACACGATTTACTTCCCTGAAGAGAAAACGCCGCAATCCGTGCGTTTCCGCGGCCTGCATGCGCAACGCCGTTATCCGAACGGCGAAGAGCGCTGTATTGCGTGTAAATTGTGCGAGGCAGTTTGTCCGGCAATGGCGATTAACATCGAATCGGAAGAACGCGAAGACGGCACCCGCCGCACCAAGCGTTACGACATCGACCTGACCAAGTGCATCTTCTGTGGTTTCTGCGAAGAGGCCTGCCCGACCGATGCGATTGTGGAAACCCATATTTTTGAATACCACGGCGAGAAAAAGGCGACTTGCACATGACCAAGCCGATTCTTTTGGCCATTGGCGACAAATACGAAGACGAAATCGCCAAGCGCAAAGCCGCTGACGCGCCGTATCGTTAAGGAGCAGACGAATGACTTTTTCCGCGATTCTGTTCTATATTCTTGCCGCCATCGTTTTGTACGGTGCGGTTCGTACCGTTACCGCTAAAAACCCCGTACATGCCGCTTTGCATCTGGTGCTGACCTTCTGCGTAAGCGCGATGATTTGGATGCTGATGCAGGCCGAATTCTTGGGCGTGACGCTGGTGGTAGTTTACGTCGGCGCCGTGATGGTGTTGTTCCCTGTTCGTCGTGATGATGTTGAACATCGACATTGAAGAAATGCGCGCCGGTTTCTGGCGTCATGCGCCTGTTGCCGGTGTGGTCGGCACATTGTTGGCGGTTGCCCTGATCCTGATTCTGGTCAACCCGAAAACCGACCTGGCCGCATTTGGTCTGATGAAAGACATTCCCGCCGATTACAACAATATCCGCGATTTGGGCAGCCGTATTTATACCGACTACCTGTTGCCGTTTGAATTGGCGGCGGTATTGCTGCTGTTGGGCATGGTGGCCGCGATTGCGCTGGTTCACCGCAAAAACCACCAATCCGAAACGTATGGATCCTGCCGACCAGGTTAAAGTACGGCGCCGACCAGGCGCATATGCGTCTGGTGAAAATGGAAGCGGTCAAACCGCAAGTCGAATCTGCCGAAGAAAGCGAAGTTTCAGACGGCCTCAAGCCGGAAGGGGAGGGCAAAGCATGATTACCTTGACGCATTATCTGGTATTGGGTGCGCTCCTGTTCGGTATCAGCGCAATGGGTATCTTTATGAACCGTAAAAACGTGCTGGTATTGTTGATGTCTATCGAGCTGATGCTCTTGGCGGTGAACTTCAACTTTATCGCTTTCTCGCAACATTTGGGCGATACTGCCGGACAAATTTTCGTATTCTTCGTACTGACCGTTGCCGCTGCCGAATCTGCCATCGGTTTGGCGATTATGGTGCTGGTGTACCGCAACCGACAAACAATCAACGTTGCCGATTTTGGATGAGTTGAAAGGGTAATCATGAACGATATGACTTTATATTTGATAATTGCCCTTGTTCCATTGGCAGGCTCGTTGATTGCGGGTTTGTTCGGCAGCAAAATCGGTCGTGCCGGCGCGCATACCGTGACGATACTCGGCGTGGCGGTGTCCGCCGTGCTGTCAGCTTATGTGCTGTGGGGCTTTATTGACGGCAGCCGCGCCAGAGTTTGACGAAAAACGTCTATACCGGCTGACAATGGGCGGCTTGGATTTTCTCCGTCGGCTTCTTGGTTGATACGATGACGGCGATGATGATGGTCGTGGTAACGGGCGTGTCGTTGATGGTGCATATCTACACCATCGGCTATATGCACGATGAAAAAGTCGGCTACCAACGCTTCTTCAGCTATATTTCTTTGTTTACATTCAGCATGTTGATGCTGATTATGAGCAACAACTTCGTCCAGCTCTTCTTCGGTTGGGAAGCTGTGGGCTTGGTGTCGTATCTCTTGATCGGTTTCTATTTCAAACGTCCGAGCGCGATTTTTGCCAACCTGAAAGCCTTTTTGATCAACCGCGTCGGCGACTTCGGCTTTTTGCTCGGTATCGGCTTGGTACTTGCCTATTTCGGCGGCAGCCTGCGCTATCAGGACGTATTCGCCTATCTGTCCAACGTACAAAATGCCACCATCCAGCTTTTCCCCGGTGTGGAATGGTCTTTGATTACCGTAACTTGTTTGCTGTTGTTTGTGGGCGCGATGGGTAAATCGGCTCAGTTCCCGTTGCACGTCTGGCTGCCCGATTCGATGGAAGGCCCGACCCCGATTTCCGCATTGATTCACGCTGCGACGATGGTTACGGCGGGTCTGTTCATGGTGTCGCGCATGTCGCCGATTTACGAAATGAGCAGCACCGCGCTGTCGGTCATTATGGCTGATCGGCGCGATTACCGCCCTGTTTATGGGTTTCTTAGGCGTGATTCAAAACGACATCAAGCGCGTGGTTGCGTATTCCACCCTGTCGCAATTGGGCTATATGACCGTGGCTCTGGGCGCGTCTAGCCTATTCCGTGGCGATGTTCCTATGATGACCCACGCCTTCTTTAAAGCCTTGTTATTCTTGGCCGCAGGTAGTGCGATTATCGGTATGCACCACGACCAAGACATGCGCCACATGGGCAACCTGAAAAATACATGCCGATTACTTGGCTGACCATGTTGATCGGTAAACTTGTCTCTGATCGGTACGCCGTTCTTCTCCGGCTTCTATTCTAAAGATTCGATTATCGAGCGGCGAAATACAGTACCCTACCGGGCAGCGGCTTTTGCCTATTTTGCCGTCCTTACCAGCGTGTTTGTTACTGCGTTTTACGCGTTCCGCCAATACTTTATGGTGTTCCATGGTGAAGAGAAATGGCGCAGTCTGCCTGAGCATCATGACGATCATCATGGCGAAGAACATCACGGCTTGGGCAAAAACGATAATCCGCATGAAAGCCCGCTGGTCGTTACCCTGCCGCTGATTCTGCTTGCCATTCCGTCCGTCATCATCGGCTACATCGCCATCGAACCCATGCTCTACGGCGATTTCTTCAAAGACGTGATTTTCGTCAACGCCGACGCGCATCCGACCATGCACATAATGAAGGAAGAGTTCCACGGCGCATTGGCAATGGTGTCGCACAGCCTGCATTCGCCCGTCCTTTATCTCGCTATCGCAGGCGTATTGAGCGCATGGCTTTTGTACGTCAAACTGCCGCACCTGCCCGCCAAAATTGCACAGGCGTTCCGTCCGATTTACGTTTTGTTTGAAAACAAATACTACCTTGACGCCCTGTATTTCAACGTTTTCGCCAAAGGCACACGCGCATTGGGTACCTTCTTCTGGAAAGTCGGCGATACCGCGATTATCGACAACGGCATCGTCAACGGCTCCGCCAAACTGGTTGGCGCGATTGCTGCTCAGATGCGTAAAGTCCAAACCGGCTTTATCTACACCTACGCCGCCGCTATGGTATTCGGCGTATTAGTACTGCTCGGCATGACCTTCTGGGGATTGTTCCGATAAGAATAGGTTTCAGACGGCCTTAAACCTTAAGGCCGTCTGAAACGAAGAAATATCCACATAAACACATTTTTATTTTAACCACAGGGTTAACCACTATGTTTTTCCAACTACCTACTCAGCTTGGCAATATGGATACCCATCGCCGCAGGTGTGCTGGTTTTGGCGACCGGTAAGACAGCCGTGCGCCGCTGGCGCGTGTGCTTGCCTTCATGGGTGCGCTTGCCGGTTTCTTGGCAACGCTGCCCCTGTTTACCGGTTTCGACCGTTTGAGCGGCGGCTATCAATTTACCGAGTTCCACGAGTGGATTCCGCTCTGAAAATCAACTACGCATTGGGTGTGGACGGTATTTCAGTGCTCTTTATCATCTTGAATGCGTTTATTACGCTGTTGGTGGTATTGGCTGGTTGGAAGTCATTCAGAAACGTCCGGCGCAGTATATGGCGGCATTCCTGATGATGTCGGGTTTGATTAACGGCGCGTTTGCCGCGCAGGATGCGATTCTGTTTTATGTGTTCTTCGAGGGTATGCTGATTCCGCTGTACCTGATTATCGGTGTATGGGGCGGCCCGCGCCGCGTCTATGCGTCGGTCAAGCTGTTCCTCTATACGCTGATGGGTTCGCTCTCTGATGCTGGTTGCCATGGTTTACCTGTACTCATCAAACAGGCAGCTTCTCTATTGTCGATTTCCAAAACATCAAACAGATTCCATTGGGTGTACAACAGCTTTTTGTTTGTGGCGTTCTTCCTGTCATTTGCCGTAAAAGTGCCGATGTTCCCTGTGCACACTTGGTTGCCGGATGCCCACGTTGAAGCGCCGACCGGCGGTTCGATGGTGTTGGCGGCGATTACGCTGAAACTGGGTGCGTATGGTTTCTTGCGCTTTATCCTGCCGATTATGCCGGATGCGGCACGCTATTTTTGCCCCTGTGATCATTGTATTGAGCCTGATTGCCGTGATTTACATCGGTATGGTGGCTTTGGTGCAAACCGATATGAAAAAACTGGTGGCGTACTCTTCCATCAGCCATATGGGTTTTGTCACTTTGGGCATGTTCCTGTTTGTGAACGGCCAACTGAATGACTGGGCATTGAAAGGCGCAATCATTCAAATGATTTCCACGGTTTTTGTGTCTGCCGCAATGTTTATGTGTATCAGGTGATGTACGACCGCCTGCATACCCGCAATGTTGCCGATTATGGCGGCGTGGTCAATGTGATGCCAGTTTGCGGCGTTTATGATGTTGTTCGGTATGGCCAATGCCGGTCTGCCTGCGACTTCAGGCTTCGTGGGGCGAGTTTATGGTGATTATGGGCGCGGTTAAGAGTGAATTTCTGGGTAGGCGCGTTGGCCGCCATGACCTTGATTTACGGTGCGTCTTATACCCCTGTGGATGTACAAACGCGTTATTTTTGGTGCGATCCACGATCCGCACGTTGCCGAAATGAAAGACATCAATTGCCGCGAATTTGCGATTTTGGCGATTTTGGCGGTTGCCGTTTTGGGTATGGGTCTGTATCCGCAAGCGTTTATCGAAGTGGTCCATCAAGCGGCAAACGATTTGATTGCCCACTGTGGCACAAAGCAAGATTTGAGGTGTGTAAATGAACTGGTCTGATTTGAATTTAATGCCCGCCATGCCCGAAATCGTGCTGCTTGCGCCATTGGGTGTCGTAGCTGCTGGCAGACTTGTGGATTTGCGATAAAACCGCTATCTGACCCATCTGATGAGTTTTGGGAACAGTCATTGTCGTGGCCATTACGCAATTGGCGGTATGGGAGCAGGGCAGCGTTGATGCCTTTCACGGTATGTATATTGCAGACGGCATGTCCCGTTTGGCAAAACTGGTGCTGTATGCACTGACTTTCGGTCTGTTTATTTACAGTAAACCGTACAACCAAGACCGCCAAATTTTTAAAGGCGAGTTTTACACCCTGTCGATTGTTGCTTGTTGGGTATGAGCGTCATGGTCAGCTCTGCACATTTCTTGACTGCGTATATCGGTTTGGAATTGTTGTCTTTTATCGCTGTATGCCATGATTGCCCTACGCCGCGATTCCGGTCGTTCTGCCGAAGCTGCTGAAATACTTTCGTATTGGGTGCATTGCTTCCGGCCTGCTGCTCTACGCTATTTCCATGGTTTACGGCGCACTGGTTCCCTGATTTTTGCTTCCGTCTTGGCTTCTGCTTTTAATGAACAGGCCAATGAGTGGTTGTTGAAATTGGGTATGGTGTTTATTGTGGTCGCCATTGCATTTAAATTGGGTGCGGTTCCATTCCATATGTGGGTGCCCGTTTGATGTACGATGGCGCGCCGACCTCCGTTACCGCCTTTGTGGGTACGGCTCCGAAAATTGCCGCTGTTGTCTTTTGCATTCCGTATCCTTGTTACCGGTATGGGTACCATACATTCAGACTGGGCGCCGATGTTGGCCATCCTTGCCGCTGGCTGCATCTTTGGTGGTCGGTGACCTTGCCGCCATCATGCAAAACCAATATCAAACGTATGCTGCCTGTTCCACCGTATCGCACATGGGCTTTATCCTGTTGGCGTTTATGGCAGGCGCGTCCGGCTTTTACCGCTGGTTTGTATTACGCCATTTACCTATGCTGTGATGGCGGCAGTCAGCTTCGGTGTTTTGATGGTATTGCTCACAAAGACATTGAGTGTGAAAACATTAAAGACCTCCGCGGGTCTTAACCAACGCCATGCATGGTTTGCCTTCCTGATGTTAGCTGTCCATGTTCTCCATGGCGGGTATTCCGCCATGATGGGCTTCGCCAAGTTCGGCTGATTATAGCGCTCTTGAAAACAAGGCTATGTCTGGTTGTCCGAGTGTTTGCCGTTATCATGTCCCTGATTAGCGCCTTCACTACCTGCGCGCTGGTCAAAGTCATCTACTTCGATGCGCCTGATGCGCGATCAGCCGATCGGCAGCAACTATGCCGCAAATTTGTCCTGACGGTCAATGCCTTCCTGCTGCTCCTCTGGGGTATCATGCCGCAAACCGTATCGACTGGTGTGCCAAAAAGCATTGGAAAATACCTGTAAAGCTTCAAACAAAACCAACGGCGGCTGTTCCAAAGTCGCCGTTTTTGTAGATCGCATTGGATGAAATATACGCAAGTTCAGACGGTCTCAAGCCTTTGAACAATCATCAGCGGGCATCATCAAGATATTGAATATTCCACGGATAATGATGGGCAAGCATGCCCATTTAACATGTTAAAATCACACACAGGCCGTCTGAAAACAGAAAGACCACCATGACCCGCATCCATGTACATTCTTTTTGCTGTTGGCACTTATCTTTGCCAACGCACCATTTATTACCACCAAATTTTTCGGCATCATCGCCCTGAAACGCAAACACATCGGTCATCACTTGATCGAATTGCTAGCAGGCTTCCTTCTTACCGCGATCCTCGCCTATATCCTCGAATCACGCGCCGGAGCCCTACATGTCCAAGACTGGGAGTTTTACGCGACCGTTGTCTGCCTCTACCTGATTTTGCCTTTCCATGCTTTGTATGGCGTTACTTTGGAATGAGCGGAATAGAGAGTAGGAATTGGATTTGAATAAGGAAAAGGCCGTCTGAAAGATTTTCAGACGGCCTTTTTATGTGTCAAATACGGATTGCTTTAGGGATGAGCTTTGGAACATTGACCTAGAGTTGCCATATTCAGCTTCATCATGGCAGCTTTGGCAACATCTTCAGAAACTTCAGTTGCTGCCCGCATTGGTATTGGCTGCTTCTGGTAACAAGAAACCTTTGTTTTGCAAGTCGCCTAAGCAATTAACGACAATATCTTTGGTTACAGAGATAAATGCCTGATCCAGATTGCTATGGGGAGTCAGCTCTTTTTGGTGTAGAGGTTAAACCAAAAGTAGTCACAATAGCGTGATTAAATTCGGAACGGTTTAATTCTTTTTTGCCATCTGAGTAGCTACAGTAGAATTGATAGTAATCCTGAACTGTACTGTCTGCTAATCCAAAAGTCAGACCTGTTTTTATACCGGTATCTACTGCACCACCAATATTGGCGATATTGTTGGCATGGATTTTTAGGCTGTTTTGGGCTTGCGGATCTGACTGTTACAATCTTTTGTTCCGTTTAGTGCATCTTTGGCAGCTTTTGTTAGAGCCGGATTTACTTTAGGGAAAGACTCACCATTACGCTCGAACTCTCCTTCTAAACGTATAGGATAAGGGTTGATTTGGTATTTTCAAATCACTTTGTTTATATTTTTGATATTCGGTTGAAGTATAAGGATGTGGTACAACACAGGCAGAAAGCGCTAATGCTGAGCATAGGATGAGTAATTTGTTCATAGATATTCTCCAGTTAATTTGCATTTATCTGTTCGTTTTCAGGTGAATGAAATAACGTATTCGAATAAAAACCAATTATAACGTAATACAGTTTTTATACAAATTTTGCAAACTAATGTGAAAATTTGCATAGGAAGGTAGGTTGCTATATTTGGATTTACCTTTGCGAACCTCATTACTTCAGAGAGAAGATTTCAGATAGTGATTGTAGATATTGAGGAGAGTTAACTTTAATTACCAAGAGTACAACTGTTAGCTTTTGAGTTATTAAGATTAGATGTGATTGAAAATGATAGGGAGATTTCAGCTTGGGGTCAGCTGGCAAATAAATCAAGCCAAAAGGCCGAGTTGATGTAGTTGCTTGAAACAAGAAAGGCCGTCTGAAATATGTGAACTGGCCCCCAAATCTTGGACACTCATAAAAAGCCTTTTTCAGGCGCTCTGTGTAAGCTGGGTTCTGTATGCGACAGGACTCAGCTTTTTCTTAATTTCAGACTGCAACGCTCTCGGTTGTAGTAATCCATATAATCATCTATCTGCTTCATCAATTCGTCCGCCGTCAACTCTCCTGCGTTATAGAAACACTCCGTCTTCAACACCGCAAAGAAGCTTTCCATCGGCGCATTGTCCCAACAATTCGCCTTTCGCGACATGCTTTGAATCATGGAATGTTTTGCAATCACCCCATACCCCTCGCCATACGGTACAGCACACCTTGGTCGGAATGCAGCATCGTTCCCCTTATCAGTCAGCCGGGTGCGGCTTTTTCGAGCATTTCCTTCACCATTTTCGCTGTTAGCATTGCGGCTCATGGCGTAGGCGACGATTTCTCGGTTCAACAAGTCCAAGATTGGCGAGAGGTACAGTTTGCCGTCCTTCCCTTTGAGTTCGGTCACGTCTGTCAGCCATTTTTCGTTGGGCTTTTGGGCTGTGAACCGACGTTTGAGGAGGTGTTCCGATATTTCGCCCATGGCGGGATGGCGGTAGGCTTTTTCGCCCGTATAAGAGCTTTCAGTCCCTAGCTGCTTCATCAGTCTTGCCACTTTTTGTGGTTCCAACCAATGCTGCGGCAATGCGCCTTTGCCCGTAGCGTCCTTTATGCCGCCGGTAGGTTTCGACAAGGAGGGCTTTGTCGGCTGCGTCGGGGTCGGGCCGGTCTTGGTGGTGGTAGTAAAAGCTGCTTTTGGGCAGGTTTGCGATGTGCAGCAGGTATTTGAGCGGGTGTTGCGCCCTCAGTGTTTGGACGGTTTGGCTTTGTCCTTTTCGGTCTGCTTTTGGCTGAGGGCTTTTAACTCCTTTAGGTAGGCGACCTCTGCGCGCATATAGCACAACTCTTCGATAAGCTTCTGCCTGTGTTTTTCATGGTCGGGTTTGTCTGCGATAAAGGGGTTTTTGCGGTGTTGGGGCATGGTTTTGGATTGGGATGTTCGAGTGCGCCGATGCCGCCTTCCTGATAGGCGTGTATCCATCGTCGCAGGTGGGTTCGGGAGATGCCGTAATGATCTGCGGTACGCTGTTGGCTGCGTATATGCAGGTAGTGGAGTACGGCTTTGGTATTTGAAGTGTAATGTATATTTGTTTTCATAAAAAACTGCACCTTGTGAGTTGGAGGGGGAATGTCCAACTTTTTGGGGTGCAGTTCAATCTTCAGACGGCCTTTTGTTTTGGTTTTTATTTGAGGAAGTGTTTAGCTGGACTCAACGCCGATGATGGGCAGACTTGTTGCAAACAGGCTGGAAAGTGTCCGGCTCTTTTCAGACGGCCTCTACGTCGGCTTGTCGGTCAATGCCCGATAGCACGGGGTAAGCTGGCGGATGATC
>BNJV01003046.1_pt1 | contig 12399 bp, 15 predicted proteins | sample 8540591 | NCBI WGS metagenome assembly BNJV01 (sample SAMD00202457, study PRJDB9452) | human saliva metagenome | host: Homo sapiens
CGTTGAGTTCGATAGTGGACTCATAGCCACAGACCGAAAAAGATGTAACGAGGTATTGCGAGCGTTGAGTGATATCGAGGACAAAGGGCTACTCCGCAAAGGTCACTGCGAAGAATACGTGGTCAGCAGCTCCGCAGCTATGCTCCAAACGCTATGAAGAAGGGCTGGTTGTACATGCTGCTAAAAGAGCATTACTGAACAGCACGATATGTAGTGGGATGGTAAGGTTGCTGCACAATCATTTGACTATTACAATGATCTTAGAAATGGACTTTTCTTCTTCAGCAGGGTATGGAAGGCCGAAGGAGAAGATTACGAAGGCATTCCTCAGCCATGATCGGTTCGTGGTGTGATGACAATCTAAGTCTCCTTGGTGGTGGAGCTTCAAGCCACACTACGGGTTATCAGGGAACAATGGTAGGTATTGGCTTTGCTATGTGGAAACTAGTAAACTATTGGATCCATCTATCTCTCTAATAGTAAGAGTTCAAACTCAGGTAAACTGCTTTTTGTAGATAGTGACTGATGGTGACGGGTTTGCCAGATAAGCTCTTCAAACGAGGTAACAAACTTTACTATCGTAGACATAGCAGGCGGCGCAGATGGAAAGAATTTACTCTTCGGAGAAACAATATTAGGGATATCTGTGAGCTAACTCCTTTCTCGATGCGGGTAATGAGTACGAGTCGCTCTTTAAGAAATGCCGATGCAGCTGTTGAAGTTGGTCTTATAGGTAAACCAAAAGCCTCTGTTGGAATTTCTTACACACGCATTCAAAGAGGTCAAGACTAGACAACCACCTCATCTGTATGATTTCAACAGTGATGGTCTTACGGACATAGCTTAGCCAATGGTCAGGCATATTTTAATCATATTGTCGACGGGAAACCAGTATTTGGTCCAGCAAGTAGTGTAACTGCCAATCCGAAGCTATTATTGGCGAGAGGGCTCCTATTGATAAAGTCGTTTATCCCAGACTATAAGGTCGTCCGTGATTCCTTGAAAAGGAATATCCACTCAACGATGCTGGTCCAGTACATGCACACTTGCTCTGCAGGGTCAGCATACAAGCAAATGCTATCAAAAGAAGCTTAGCAATCAAGGAACGATGGTGTCATCTGCAGCGATCTAACATGAGGGTGACGGGTTTTCTTAGTTCGTGACTCTTTGTTGCAAGCTGGCAGCAAAACCAACAATCTGCTATGATGTAAAAGAAAGTGCAGGACATGAATCTTCTTCCGTCTTCGGTCCCGGATATGATGGTGCGGATGATACGTCCTCTGGAATCCTATACCACTTATATATCTTTGCTGTTGGCAAGGATATGGTATCTGTCAGAAGACTTAAAAGCATATAATAGTAAGGCTGATTATATAGAGTGGTAGAAAGCCAATGTGAGTCGATGCTGTCACGAAGTGGTAAGTGTCGCGCCCACGCCCCTTATAAGAAAGAGGACCTGCGACGTGATATACACCCATCGTCACACGATCGACGATCATAGTGAAACGATAGTGAAAACGACTAAACTTCCGCTGACAGTATCGTCACGTAGTTCCTATGACTATGCGGTAACATAGATGAGAAGATTCTTGTTTCATGCTGTCGAGAGTACGACTACATCCCCAGTTGATTGGACAAAGGTGCAATAATGGACAGGTAACCTCTAATTATGAAGATGACCAAGAAAATGCAGCCGTTTTCGCAGACTCGTAGGATGTTCAACAAGCCTGTCAGTATAGCAGAGGTAGAGTGTTGAAACAGGGTGTTACCGCACTGAGTAGGAAATACCGGTCTCAAACTTTCTTTCATTGTTCCAGCACTTTCTGTCGTGCGCAGCGATAGCACGATGATCGATACTGCCACAGTATACCTCACTCGCTACACGCATCGAAACGGACTGCCTGTATTGCATCCGTACCTGTCGTTTGAATACCATCCATGATACCGCTCCAAGCAGATACTATCGTAGTTACAGACACAACACTGATTAAACGATTAAACACAGGTAAAGGCAACTGCCACTTTTGCAACAAGTACTGAATTAGTGAAATCTACTTATGCTAAAGTTGGTTCTTACAGTGATAGCCTTTTCTTACCAAGTGCCACATCCACGCTGTTACTGCCGTGCAGCGTGTTCTTGGATACTTGAGGCTGTGTGTTTCTGGGTATAATTCTGTTGATTATGGCAGGCTCTACTGAGGATGGGGACACCCGCTTATACCGGCAATAAAGCCTATGCCACCCAGAAAATCCACTGACCATTGACAGGGATAAATATAGGATATACGAGCATTATCATTCTACCAACGATGGAACAGACTTGCAGAGAGTCTTACTCTGTCAATGAACAGCGTTTCTTTGTTATGGTTAGGATACTAACAAGAGGATGTATGTTGGCGGCTCTGAACATGTTTTTATCTCTTTGGATACAATCTGTAGTCTCGTATTGGTGAGGATGCTATTATAAGAGAAAGTGTGCATTGCTAAAATGTGAGAATTGTCTGCACCCAATGTAGAGTGAGCCAAAGAGTAATGGCATATGGTGTAAGGTAACCTCCTATGCAGGACTCTAGCAGCAAGAGTACACAGACTTCTTATAGCAAGGTGTTCTAATGGATATCAATGGTAATGGCTATCCTGATTGGTTAGAAGAGGTAGATGTATTGTTACTCAATATACCAATGCAACTGGTACGCTTAGGGAAGATCGCATGAATAAACACACGCACCCTAAATTTAAAGCAAGCCCTCTTTTATTGCAGATGCAAACATCAAACGGCTTCGTCAAAGAGTTAGCTATCAGTATCAACCTAAACCATGAAGATGTTCAGGCGGTAGTGATGGACATAATTCATCCAATGGCACACTATATCTCCAGTGTGTCCGTGAGTGCAAGTGGGAACTTTACTTCTGGAACCTCTCATACAGAAAGTGATTGGACTTAATGGTGACGGACTTCCGATATGCTCTTGGTGATAAAAGCGGTCTTGGATATGACTTTACAAATGAGGAGAATAGCGGTGTTACCATTTGAGTCTTCTGAAAATAGTAAAGGTGCAGGACTTGCACATCCATCGAGGTACTTGGTAATGCCATATATCCGGCGTCAATGGAACGAAGACAACAACAGTACAATGTGTCTTTTATTGATGTTAATGGCGACGGTTTACCTCGATATGGTAACTCGTGATGCTGACAAGTTCACCATAATGTTGAATACGGATCAGGATTTATTCCTTATTCAGAAGAGCAACAGGCGTTTCAATGAGTCAGCAACTTTGTGTCTCAATATGGTAACTTTTCAGTTTCTATTCCAATACAAATCCTGCTTTTTAAAACTGAGATTTAACAACTAAGTTTATCAAATCTTGATCAAAGAAGCCGTACGAGTGCTGCCCTAAGGGATATAGATGGCGATAAACCAGACCATATCATATCTGACGGAGGAAAGCAGCCAGACGTCTACCGCAACCCGGAAGAAGAACATGCTGCGCCCGGACGCCCTTTCCATATCAATCAATCAACTATGATCAACCCAGTTACGACATGCCGGGACGTCGCTGGGTGGAAGCGGAGTTAATGGCGAATACTTTGAATACGTAATCGTCGGTTTCAACAGGCAATCAGATACTGAGAATGGTGATAGACTCACCGCAGACCGTAAGGAATGACTATGCACATGAACTTGTTACGAGTATTCTCACGATGGAAAGAAACTGCAGACTCGCGACTACACCTGAAGACATCGCCGTTAACGCAACACATGATGTTGTCTTCCTGCCCAAGACGCTTGTTCGATAATTGACTAGTTGCGAGACAGTCTTTTGCTGTCAGCAATACCACACAATGACTATGGTAACCCAGGGGATATAAGGAGACTACAACGCCATAGCTAGAGGCAGATATCAACTATCACAAGAGCCGACAAGCATATTGTCGTGTTCGAGCCATATCACTGTCAGCAGGGCGTAGACTTATCGTGAACGCAGCACGAAGGTGGACAGAGAATAACAAAGCACAGGACAAGCCTCCTGTCTATAACATGACTACGATGGCACAATCATCAGCGTATGTTCACCTATGCTTATACAGTATGATGACCATCACAGTCTTGTGACAAGTGTCAGATGCTCACAGCTCCAGCACGTATGATGTTTTGAATGCCCTAATAACCGACCTTAATGAAAGATAATACACCACGATAACTGGGCAGACAACAGACAATCCATGCTCAGAGAGAGATACAAACGGTCATTATACTTCCTGCAGAACGCAAGTCACATACCATTCATTATTCTAAGGAAGGCAACATATACCAAGCGACTCATGATGATGGTCCAGATCAACAGATGGTGGTGGTCCGGCACAATCAAAAGTTCTCATCAATGATAGTTTGACGTAACATTACAGCTTATTACCAAATGATGAGGAAATAATATTGGTACCACAACCACGCGACAAGCGATCTGAAAGAGCAGAGCGCGACCACTCAGAGTGTTACGCCCGCATGGCAGGTGACGTACGGCTTCCTCTATCGGCAGCCATGACGGTGAACCGATGCTCGACAAATGCACGCGACCACATGCGGAGAGCTATACGGATGCCAAGGGCGCAACCGTAAATGCGCATGCTCGTGAGAGATATCGCTGAAGTACAGCTAAGAACTTCGTTAATAGATGACAGTTCAGCATCCTAACTGTAGAGATACGAATATGCCTACGACCACGGGCAGCCATCCCGATGGTGAAACGATGACCTATGATGCGGCAGGAAACCTGACGAACCGCGAGCTGGTAATGACCGATATGGCACCACCACGATTTCGAGCGACTCCACTTTACCGAAAATTTAATCGTGTTTTAAGTACTTAAAGTCTGCGATATAACGCAGCGTCGTCTGTTGAGAGATGCTTGGCGAAGAAGGTACACTACGGCAGACAGGGGAGGTGACAAAGACTGTCCGCAGCTATGGCGGTGTGGAGTAACAGGACGCACCATGGTGCTACGTATGATAGCTGGAACCGTGCGACGATGACTTATCCTGACGGTGAAGTGGTGATCACGCTGCAGGCAGGGTGGAGAAATCACGAGCAACAAACAGGGACGAGCGTTAATGATGATAGGATAAGTTACGACAAGGAGGGTCATACGGTCCATACGAAACCGGTAACAGCACGGAACCATACCTACGACAAGCGTGAACGTCTGCAGGTGATGAACCCACAGCGGATGGTCAGACTGTGATGGAAAACAGGTATCGTTACGATGCCGTGGGGAAAAATCCTGGTATCACGAATGCTGCCAACCCAGCGTCGCTGACGAAACCAACCGCGAAGTTATGAGGAAACGCGAGTATGATGATGAACCGCCTTGTTCAGGTAAAGGTGCCGCATCGATACACGGTGATGTCGCCGGACGGATGAGTGAGCCGCTGACGAAGGTTCAGAAAGTGGACTCAACGACAACTGCGAAGTCTTATAACTTTGCTTATAAGTATGAGGACAGTAATCATCCGACGGCTCCAAACAGATTGGTCACGACTACGATGCTAATGGTAATCCAACATTAGTAAACGAACGATTCGGCGAATACACCCGGAGAGATGTATTGGGATGAGGACAACCGACTCATGGTCTAGCGCGATAACGGCAAGACGAGTCGTTACACTTATAACGCCGCTGGCGAGCGTGTACTACATGAAAAGATTACGGTACGATGGAGGCATATATAACAAACCACAGGGTATTACCTCCACGAGACGGACAACTTCACGCTTTACCGCGGTAGCATCTCTACAACAAGAATAGATTCACGAAGCATTACTTTATCGGTGACAAGCGAATCGCCAGCCGTATCGGTACAGGATTGTTTAACGTTTACGGACGCAACGGCTCATACGTCACCGCCGGTCAGCAGGACTAAGAACGCATGAATCGATGACACAAGAAAGCATATTACAAGAAGGTGGTGTAGCCCTGGTGTACTGACAGAGAAGGGCGCGATGGTGACCCAGAGAACACGGGTGCTGGTTATAATGCCGTCCTCACGAACTTGGCAACCATGATGTGCCACAAGGTTGGATTCAGACCCACATCCTAACACCACACCAGGCACCACCCCAGTCCACCCTGTAAGCTGGAATGACCCGAGCAATCCTGATGACCCACAGGCTGGTTATGGCTTATATTCCCAATGATACCACAAAAGAGGAAACCTTCTATCATAATACCCCACCAACGTCTTACACTGATGATAAAGCCAACATCACTCAATATGATGCTACTTGCCATACGGCGAACCGTTAGTTGACGAGCATAGTAGTAGTGAGGACCTACCGTATAAGTTCAATGGTAAACAGCTCCGAACATGACGGTACGGTTGGCGCAAGGCGAACCCTGTCACGAGTCTGTGGTATGGATCCGTTAGCGGAAAAGTATCAAGCGAGTGGTTCATATCTTTTTATTAAACAGCAAAACCCTGAAGGCGGGTTGATGATGGAAAGGATAGTCCATATTAATGGGGATGGAAGAATCGTGAAAGTTATAACGTATTCTGTCTATATAACGATCGTCGATCCTAAAGGAATAGACATAGTCTATCTGCAAGTTATAATATTTCCCTGCAGAATTCAGAGAGGAGATAATCGCCAATAGTGGCCAATATTGCTGGCTATTATGCAAAACAAGCAGGCGTCCATGGATTAGAAGGTGCTAAAGGTAATGAACACGGTATTCCTGGCTGGCGATCCTAGTGACAAAGGAATCTCACAACCATCTAATTCAAATGGAACTGTGATAGTTGGTGATAATAAATATGACTTAATGAATATATTACAACATGAGTATTTCCAAAAACGATCAAAGAAACGCTTATACAAATCATCTTACATGCATCAGCTGGATGAGAGCCAATGTACCAGGACCTTGCCCACACATCACACAAACAGCTAGCGTAGATATAGAGTTCTCAGGAGTTGGTAATGAATGCTAATCAACCTAACAATAATACAAAGGCTGATGTAATGAATAATAGATAAATTTAATCGGAATAATACTGGAAATCTTTTTGAAGTTTAATCCAGCCGCCAGTACTATGAATAAAGGTGAGCATCATCCCATCGATTGTGTCCCAAGCCAAGATAAGTTTAACTTATTATGCCAAAAGACAAAAAATGAAAGAAAATTATAATTATTTGTTTGTTATCTACTTTAGCTTTCTTCATTGGCAAAACAGCTTATGATAGCTTTATGCTTAATTCATACTACAGTCATGGAGATGAACTAATCGCCAAGATAGAAAATACAATATGAAACGACATACCTATCCTCTATCCTTGTCTCGATAGGAATAAAGAATATGATTTGGGTGAGGTCTCATATATAAGAATCTTTCTTTGATATTCTGTAGGAATCCCACGATTCCGTTTATCTTCTATTATATTCCATCATTCATATTCTGCCTCCATATAAGAAATGGAGCAAAGACTTAGACTTAGATACCAAAATATCAGAGAGAGTCTTTTCTGAGATAAAGTAAAATAAAGACAAAAGAAAATGAGACAAGGGAGAATAACAATACCAACAAGTTAAGGCTATTTAAGGAGTTTAGCGTATCTGATACAGATTCTATCTATTTTGCACAAACTATTATACAAATAATGATATAGCAGGAAGAAGGCTTTGTAAAAAGGATAAGTGAACTTTTACAGAATAGGAAGATGGAAATTTGTTAAAGATGGGAGATGCATTATGGTATCATGAAAATAAATATATTGAAAAAGGATATGTTATAAAGGAAGGTTTTCCACGTAATAATGTTGATTATGTTAGTGAGTAATTGATAAAAGAAGAGGAGAAGGAGGATGTTATTGTAGTTTCTAAACACTTGACGAGCAATAAACAGGGACGTCAGATGTTATTGGTTGATAGGATAGGTTACGATAAGGAGGGTCATACAGTCTATACGAAGTTCGTAATGGCACGAGACAACCTATACCCACGATAAGCAGCGTGACCGTCTGCAGGTGATTAAACCGGCGGATGGTCAGACTGTGATGGAGAACAGGTATCGATGATGAATCCTCGGTATTACCACGAAGCAACCCAACGTCGCTGACGAAACTCAATAAGCTGGGAGGAAGAGTTCGCATACGTATGAGTATGATGAGCTGAACCGTCTTATTCATGCAAGCGGTGCGCACGAAACAAAAGCTGTGAATGACAGCGGTGATGTCGTTCGACGGATGGTGAAACACAAAGGTACAGAAGGTGGACTCAACGACGACTGCCAAGTCATTATAACTTGCCATATAAATATGAACAGTAACCACCCGACAGCTCCAACGCAGATTGGTCAACCATTACACATGATGCCAACGGTAATCTGCTGTTGGTGACAAATGACTCAACGAACACTACCCGTGAGATGTATTGGGATGAGGATAACCGCCTGATGGTCTTAAGCGATAACGGCAAGACGAGTCGTTATACTTACAATGCTGAGAACGCATCAAGAAGAGTTAAAAGATGAAGGTGTATATTAATGAAGCACCCAGGCATTACCTTCCACGAGACAGATAATTTCTATCCTGCGGCATCCTCTCTGTAAACAAGAATCGCTTTACAAAACATTACTTCCTTGCGATAAACGAGTTGCTTCAAGAATAGGGAACAGGTCTGTTTGCCATGTCTATGGGCGTAATGGCTCATATGTAACGGTTGGTCAGCAGGACTACGCTGAACGAATCAGATCTCGAAGCAGGAAAGAAACATACTATAAACAGCAGGGCATTGCCCTGTGTACCGCCCACAATGAAGGGGTGCGGAATCCAGAAAATACAGGTGTGGGCTATAACACTGTGACTGCCGAGTGGCGACTCCATAGTATACCAGAGACTGGATACAGACTCAAAACACACTACTGAAGAAGAGCCTGCGCTCCAATTAGCTGGAACATCCAACGACTCCAGAGAATCCACACAGTCATGGCTACGTGCGACAATGACACAACGAAGGAAGAGACTTTCTTCTATCACAGCGATCACCCTGTGCATGTTATGACTTCAAGACAGTAAAGGCAATATCACCAGTATGATGCTTATTTGCCGTACGGTGAATTGCTTGTTGATGAACATAGTAGTAGTGAGGAGTACAAGTCTCAATGGCAAGGAGGATGGATGAAACTGGCTTGTACTTATGGCAAGGTACTTGAACCCTGTTACCTGTCTGTGGTATGGGGCATCCGCTCGGCAGAGAAGTATAAAGAAATAGGTTCTTATGTTTAGTGCAGACAATCCAATAAATTTATTTGATCTAATTACAGAAGATATAAAATGTCCAAGGAAAATTTTAAGGAAAGAAGGAAAAGGATAATTCAAGTATAATGAACAGAGATGGAAATGACCAAAGTTAACACAGTGAAAATGGTAGACAGAGACAGTTTAACATTGCTGCTCATATTTAGAATAGAATCGAGTGAAGCCCCAAATCAAAGCTTGGACCACATGCAGCAACAATGAAGTTGACGAAAAGATATGAATTACGCACAAGTAAAAGGAGCCTAGAGAAAGAACCACACTCTCATAATGAACAACCGAACGATCAAAATTATTCGACTACCCTAACAGTAAGAGTTGCTTATGATAAAAGATTATCTTACAGTTCATGGAAGAACGCCTGCGGGAGCAGGTATAATAGATATTACAATCAGATATCATCCAACCTATGGTGAACTGTGGACGGAAACAGATTTGCAACCAAAGGGTTACCATCCGAAATTTAGACAGTAGCAAAAATAACAATACCAGAGCAATATCAGAAAAGATTATGTCTATCGAAAGGAAAGCTATCATAGAGGATAAAATCAAAGATGCAGGTGGCTACCTGTTTTGAGAGGAAGAAATGGAATTTTATTCATAGTGGCAAAAGTACAGCAAAATTCTCTCTGGCATGAAGACAGGCATGGTGGTAATCCATATTTTGGCATATAAAAAATAATTTTATATGAAAAGTTTATTCTTATTTTGCCTGCTTGTTATTTTTTCAGTTCGCAGAAAATGGGAAAGCTCAAAGAAAATGGTAGTAGTTTAATTCCACAAGGGTATGTTATTGTTGATAGCTTCTAATTAAATGTAGACAATAATCAAATATATTATATTTAGCCCTTATAGTATGACAGCGATTTGTCAGAAAAATACGTTGATAAAGGGAAAGAGACTTTTGATTAAGCGTGATCAATTTTATGGATTTGATAATGCTATATCTAATGACGTTTATGGTTACATTGATGTAAATGGAGCCCTAAGAAACATGGAAATGATTTGAATTGTGGTTTGAAAAGGCGGAGCAATTTTGAGTATCGGCGACGAGTATTAATTTTAATTCAAAATTAGAAGAAACGCACATTACATTAATTACTTGTATGTAATGATAAAAAGAATGTGAAAAATAGTAAGATATAAAAACTTTTACTGGTGACCATCGAATTAACGATAATTAAAAAAAATATAGTATGTAACTTCCTATTAGAAGATGTTTATCTAAGCGATCATATTATACTGGGAGGAGGAGAACTCGCCTGATGGTGCTGAACAACGGCATCAACCGCCATACCCATGTCGTTGCAGAGGTATCAGAAGAGTTACGGCACGATGGAGGGCGTGCAGACAATGGTGCACCGTAGGGCTATATCCATAGAGACGGACAACCTCACGCTCACATTGATGAATCAAAGAACCGCCGACAAAACATTACTTCCTTGCGACAAACGAGTTAATGTAAGAATAGGAACAGGTCTGTTTTCAAATTGGAGGAGAACGGCCCATATTGCAACCGCTGGTCAGCAGTGGACGCGCTGAAACGTATGAATCAGATTCAGAAGCAGAAAGAAGCGTGCCCATAAGCAGCAGGCATTGCTCCTGGTGTACCGCACCACCATGTCCTGACAGAAATGAGGGTATAACTCTATCATTGACACACTCGGTAATCATGATGTGCCACAGGGTTGATTCAGACCCACGCAACACCACACCGAATACCAACCCCAGTCCACCGCCGGAATGACCCGCAACCCTCGACGATCCGCCAGGTTGGTTATGGGTCAGTATTCTAATGATACCAAGCAAAGGAAGAAACCTTCATCACAGTAATCACTCGGCTCAACGTCTTATATCATACATGATAAGGTCAACACCACCAGCATGATGCTTACCCACCGGTACGGTAAACCTTGTAGACGAGCACTATCGATAAGCGATCAGCAGTTCACGGTAAGCAGTTTGATGAGGTCTGGCTTGTATTACGGTGTGCGCACTGAATCCATGGCAAGTATTTGGTATGGGGCATCCGTCAGCAGAGAAGTATAAATCTATAAAATAGTGTCTATTGTAGTGCTAATCCTTATTAGATTGATTGATTCATAAAGATTTCAATATTTTCCAAATGGTTATTGAAGAGCTTTTATAGGCTTATTATAGTAGCTCATGAGCAAATTATTGGGAGACGGATTTACAGTAGCTGCTAAATCCTTTTTAAAGATTATTCTCCTATTAATTGCAAATTTTTATTGACATCGTCCTTATGGGGAGGATATGAGGGATGAATGCTATGCAGGATATAAATTTGCAAAAGATAATCTAATAGATTACCAGAATGAAAAAGGAGAGAGTTTTTAAATGGTAACTCATTCAAAGGTTCCGCTTATGGTGCTGGTGTGTAGCTCAATATTTAATAGAGGTTATAAAGTTACTACAATTTTTACATCTCCTTCTCGACGAAGGTGATGAATTCTCTCACACCTAAGACTCCTTACACCTTCAATTCCATCTTATGAAGGTGATTAAAGACAGAAATAAAACTATAAAAATGTAGATAAAGTTGGTGTGAGATAAAAAGAAAACTTATCTTGGGACAATGCATAATTAACAAAAATAAAAATATATTTAATGCTGCAAAAGATCTAAAAAAGTAGACATCACAGCTTAATATAGGAGAAATTGATGGAAAATTATCCTCATGGTATAATCAAGAAAATGCAAAGAAAACAAATTTATAGTGTAATGAATTATATTACAATCGATGGAAACAAAAAAAGATAAATGGAAGAATATAGTTTTGCTTTTTAATAGAGTTAATTATTGTTTGCTTTTTAGTTATTATTTACACTGATGCCCATTCTGAGTTTATGGTGTTACAAAGAGCATCCATGGTCAATTTTCATGCAGAGGTTAATATTTGCTTCTGCCCCATAATAATTGTCGAAATTTTGTATGTTTTTTTTTTTATAAATTTGATTTTCATGTCATTCAAGAAAGAAATATATAAAGGTGTCGTCACTAAAAGTTTTTTATAAACATATTTTATATTTGTTTATTAATGGTTCTCGGTACTCTTCATGAAGTTATT
>BNJV01001374.1_pt1 | contig 12378 bp, 18 predicted proteins | sample 8540591 | NCBI WGS metagenome assembly BNJV01 (sample SAMD00202457, study PRJDB9452) | human saliva metagenome | host: Homo sapiens
TATGCTCCTGCGGGCGGGGCTTTTTATCCGGTGGATCGCTGTGATAATATGAACTCTCCGATGTAATGTCTCTATTGGATTTATCGGTAACTTCTGTTTTTCGGTAAAATTGTAACTTTGTTGTGTGAGCGGTGGCTAATACCTCGTAAGCACGTCTGAGTCTACCTCTCTTGGATTTTAACCTATGATAAATAAACTAGAAATGGAACAGTCTCTTTATCCGACGCTACAATTAGCGTGCTGTCTATCGCTATGTCGTTGCCGTAGCATGGTTGGTGATGAGTTATCTGACCGAAGTGTTCAGAGTCAGAAAAAGACCAATGTACACCTTTACTACTTGGTTGGTATAGGTTCTCTTCTCCTAATAGGGTTGGTTACATACATTTTGACCCGAGATGTAGATCGGTCAAGATGATCTCCTCAAATATATCCTGTTTGCATCTACTATTTCGTCGATACTACTTTCTTTCTAGCTATCATCTATGCTATAGTTTCGAAGTAGGGAGAAAGTCTTATCTGAGGGACAGAAGTCTCAAAACAAATAGGGATACACTGCCTAAATTTGAGGCTTTGGACGTAGTGGTTAGGGACTTGAAGAAGATACCCTCTGACATAGAAAAATCATTTATCCATTATAAAGAGTCAGATGCAATGCTTGAAGACTATTCTTTTGAAGACATATCGGAAGATAGATTCTATGTCGGGATCTCCTGACGGGGTTATTAAGGTGATGGAGGTAGCCTCTTTCGATACCTCGGGGAGAGAGTCTAACAAAAGCCAGTGAGGACCGGTTGATAGTAGTGGCTGATATCCTAAGGGATTATGTGTCAAACAGTTCTTATTGGAAGCTTTTGTTGTTGGCATGCTGTTACGTAAGGAAACTAATAAACCTTTCCTCCTGACGGATTCTCTATTTAAAGAGAAGCCTTCCCTTCGGACTATTTTATATGGCTACTTAATCGCTTCTTCTGCTTTTGGGAGTGGTGGCTTTGAGTATAGGGTGAAGATGGTTCGTGGACTATTTCAGAAGTCATAACTCTGATCACTTTAACCTCAAAAAGAGGCTCTCAATGGGGTGACGTCAGATTAAAGGATGATTCTAAATATAGGGAAGCGACGGCAGAAAAATCTAGAAGATGTCCCAGCATACTTTTAATGTTATAACTTAAAAGGCCCTGGAGCCATAGTTTGTTTTGTTGCTAGCTAAGCAGGGTTCTCTTACCTGCCAGCATAGGGTTGGTAATAGGCTGTTGTCCAGCTTTTTCTTGAACATGACCGCGCCTCAAAGCCTTGAAGAAGTAAACGTATCTCCTCGATGGTGTTTGAGCTTTTCCCGCCCGCACGAGCCTTGCTCCTGCGGGCGGGGCTGTGTGTGCTTTCGATGAGAGCTTCTGGGAGGCATGGCGGTGGTATATGGGGTTTATTTATAAGGTGATATAGAGTGCCTCTTGGTGATTTGAACAGTATTGGTCACTCATCTGACCAGTACTGGTCACAGTGCAGTATAGGTATCATTGTCAACCAGTACTGGTCGGATGAGTGACCAGTACTGTCTCGTTCTCACGCATAGGTCACCTCCAGCAGCAGGGAAGGAGGAGTTGCTTTGCTTGTGGGAGATATTACCGCATATCTATGATGGATAGGGGAGTCGTGCTACGGCATCTCTTGTGTATCTTTGTGCGCTGTTTATCAAATAGTACCCAGCGAGTCTCATGAGGATCGACAGAGTCTTAATCGCCCAGTACTGGGAGAGTAGTGCGCTTTGCCCTGTGTCCCATAAGTTATAGGGTAAGGCCACGAGAAGACCTGTCGCTATAGAGTAGAATCGCTATTCGTCGAATCAATAACAACAAGACAGAAGGAATGGACACTTTAAGTTTTCAAGACCGTCTCTGCCAACAAGGCGACCGTCACCAAGGAGTGGGTCGTCGGACGCAGCAGAGAGAGCTTTGGGTCGTAGTGCTCCAAGATCGCTAAGCTCCTTCGCGGTAAGTATAAGCCCAACTTCACGCCCCACGTAGACTGCGGGGACAACGTGATCGTAATCAACGCCGACAAGGTAGTCCTCACTGGTAAGCAGGTGGGATGACGCGTCTATCTTAAGTTTCTCTGGCTACCCCGGTGGGCAGCGTCAGTTCAGCCCCCGCTTTCCTGCAGGCTAAGGGCTCTGATCGCCTCTTCCGCAAGGTCGTCAAGGGTATGCTCCCCAAGAACTGTCCGTCGGTGTGCTATCCGGCTAACCTCTACGTCTATGATGGCGCAGAGCACAAGCACGAAGCACAGCAGCCTCGTCTCGTCGATCTCTCCAAGCTCAAGTAATATATACCGTGACGTATGGAATTCATCAATGCCATTGGCCGTCGTAAGGCCGCAGTAGCCCGCGATATGTAGCAGCAGGTAGGGAAGATCACGATCAACAAGCGTGATATCGCTGCATACTCCCTCTTCGATCCTCCAGTACATCGTACGCCAGCCCCCTGGCTACTCTGGATGTCGTAGAGAAGTATGACATCAAGATCAACCTCACAGGGTGGGGAGACTGGCGACAGAGCGAAGCAGCTCGTCTGGCGATCGCTCGTGCCTCGTCAAGATCAACGAAGAAGACAAGCCAGCCCTGCGCGCAGAAGGCTTCCTCACTCGCGACCTCGTGTCGTCGAGCGTAAGTAGCTGTGTCGCCCCATAGCACGCAAGCGCTTCCAGTTCAGCAAGCGTTAATATCCTCATCTCAGGCTTGCGCCTGAGGGATGTTATTTCGCGCTTTAGTATCTAAATTAGCTTCCAGAGCTATGGGAGTCTTCTCCTGAGTAAGACTTCCGTCCTACAAGCAGTTGAAAGTAATTCTGTTACACTTTATAGAACGTAAACGAAAATCATGTCAAGAGTTTCATTTGACCAACTCATAGAAGCAGGTGCCCACTCGGTCACCCCTCACCCGTAAGTGGAATGCAGCTATGGCTCCGCTACATCTTCATGGAGCGTAACGATATCCAGCATCATCGACCTTCACAAGACTGTTGTTAAGGTCGACGAAGCAGCAGAAGTCGCCAAGGGCCTCGCAAAGGCTGGCAAGAAGATCCTCTTCGTAGCTACGAAGAAGCAGCTCGCGGGCGCTGTCGCTCGAGCTGGCTAAGGCTGTAGGTATGCCTTTGCGTCACGGAGCGCTGGCCCCGGTGGTATGCTTTACCAACTTCGCTACGATCCGCAAGGCCGTCAAGAAGATGACCGAGGATCGATAAGATGACTGCTGATGGTACGTTTGATAACCTCTCCAAGCGCGAGAAGCTCCAGATCTCTGTCAGCGTAAGCTCGAGCTTACGCTCGGCTCTATCGCTGATATGAACAAGCTGCCTAACGCCCTCTTCGTCGTAGACGTAATGAAGGAGCACATCGCAGTAGCTGAAGCTCAGCGCCCGGTATCTCGTCTTCGCTATTGTGGACACCAATAGCGATCCTCTAATGTCGACTACGTCATCTCTCGCTAACGACGACTCTACGGCTGCCGTAGAAGTCATCGTCTCGGCCATCTGTGGCGCCATCTCCGAAGGTCTGCAGGAAACGCAAGGCCGAAGGTAAGGGCCAGGAAAAGGGCGAAGGCGAAGGTGGCGCTAAGCTCGTTCAGAAGGGTAGCCGTACCCGCCGCAAGGCTGAGGCTACCTCCGAAGAAGCTTAAGCTCTCCGTCTGAGACGACTTCGTCGACTTCCCTGACGGGAGCGATATACAGTGAGATAAGTCCGAGGATGAGCCGTCTAACCCGCTCGTCCTCGGGCCTTATCTGCCAATCACGCTAGAACCTCGAACTCAATACAAGATACCATCATGAGTAAAATTGTTGAAGACATCAAGAAGCTCCGCGCCTCACCGGTGCTGGTCCTCACTGATGTTAAGAAGGCTATCGAAGAAGCTGCTGCGACCCCTCGACAAGGCCATCGAAACTCATCCGTAGCGTAGCCAGCTATCGCTGCTAAGCGTGGCGACCACGAAGCCGAAGAAGGCTGCATCCTCGCTGCTCACGAAGGCGACTATGCTGTCATGGTAGGCGCTGGCAAGCGAAACGGACTTCGTCGCTAAGAACGAAGACTCATCAAGCCTGTCTCTCTATCCTCGAAGTAGCTAAGGCTAAGAAGGGTGCTTCAGGGAAGAAACCGCTGCCCTCTGGCCGACGGCTCAAGCGTACAGGACCACATCACCGAGCGCAGCGGTGTCTCTGGTGAAAAGATGGAGCTCGGTGTATACGAGTTCGTCCAGTGGTGCTTTCACGACCTCTACATCCACCGTGGAACATGCTCGCTATGATCGTAGCCTTCAACGAAGCCACCGATGCTCAGGTCGCTCGTGACGTGGCTACGCAGATCGCTGCTAGTGGCTCCTCTGCCTACCACTGGAAGAAGACGTCCCTGCTGATGTCAAGGAGCGAGAGTTCAACCCTCGTCATGGGAAAAAGGCTCGCGGGCTGGTGCTCCGAGAACCTCGTCGACCATCGCACAGGGTGCCCTGAAGAAGTACTACAAGGAAAATATCTCCTTGATCAGCTCTTCGTCAAGGACAACAAGCTGACCATCGCTCAGCACCTGTGCCTCAGAGCAAGAGCCTCACGGTGACTGCCTTCAAGCGTGTACGCCCAAAGCGGAATAATCCTCAGCACTACGCTTGCCCGCTTAGGGCAGGTTCCCCGGCCCCCAACGCACCTGCGCTAGGTGCAGCTGCTTTATCACCTTTTTCCTCCCATATGTCCGATGCTTCGCTATCGCCTTTTACTTCGTCGGGCCTCACCTCTGTGCCTCCTCTCATATCGCTGTTGGACCAATCACTGTGAATGCCGAGATGTACCCCGCGCACGATGCCACCCCACCTCACCCGCTCGACGAGCGCCTGCCCTGGAGTGGGGCGTCATCGAGATCGTGCTGGGAGGGCTCTTTGTCCTCGCCCGAAGACTCGTCTGCGTGTGGGCTGCGGGTACTGTCCTCTTGCTTATCGCGGTCTCCCTGCGAAATATCCAGACTCATCTCAAACATGAAGGCCATGGTGAACCCTCGTCTGACCTTCGCCTTGCGTGCCTCTGCCTCTTCAGCTCCCCTCTCATCGCTTGGGCTTAGCTCATACGCGCCTGATGCCCTCAGCGCCCCAAGAAGTGATAGCTTCTCCCTAAGCCGCCTGCCCATCCCTATCCTCGCTATGCGGCAAGATCATACACATCGACATGGATGCCTTCTACGCCTCGGTAGAGCAGCACGACCATCCCGAGCTTCGGGGCCGTCTATTGCCGTGGGTGGAGCGGAGTCGCGCGGGTGGTTCTGTGCTGCGAGCTACGAAGCTCGGCGCTTCGGGTGTGCGCTCGGCGATGCCCGGGCGAAAGCACGCAAGCTCTGCCCGCAACTCATCTTCAGTGCCGGTAAACTTTCGATCGCTACCGTGAGGTGTCGCGAGCTATTCACGGCATCTTCCACGACTACACCGATATCATTGAGCCTGATTTCTCGATGAGGCGTTCCTCGATGACGGAGAACAAGGTCGGGTGAGTCGTCGCCGTAGAGATAGCGCGTGAGATCCGTACGCATCCATGGTAGAGCTGGGGCTGACGGCTTCGGCGGGTGTGTCGTACAATAAGTTCTCGCGAGATTGCTTCCGACGCAGCAAGCCCGACGGGCCTGCACGATCCATCCGTCGCGCTGGACTTCACGCCGAGCTTCCCGTCGAAGCCTTCTGGGATGTAGGGCGTGCTACGGCTGAGCGTATGCACCTCTTGGGTATCCGTACGTGCTGATCTCCGAGCTGAAGCCTCGAGCAGCTGACCCGTCACTTCGGTAAGGCGGGGCGTGTCTTCTATGACTTTGCTCGTGGGTGGATGAGCGCCCCGTCATCTACTGAGTGGGTACGTGTGAGCCTCGGCTGTGAGCGCACCTTCGAGTGAGAATAGTGCCGAGCCCCTCGTCGTCGAAGCGCACCTTGCGTAGGTGGTCGAGGAGCTGACGGGCGTCTGCAGCGCCGTCAGTTCTCGGGGCGCACGCTCACACTGCGGGTGAAGTTCGCCGACTTCTCCGTACTCTCCTGCTCGGCCCTTCTCCGAAGCCTCTCTTCGACCGAGCTGCTTCTGCAGCGTGGCTTTGGAGCTTCTTCGTGCGCTTGATTATGCCGACCGTCCCATCCGCCCTTGGGACTCTCCCTCCTCGCATCCGCCCGAGGAGCTTCGCCCGGATGGGTGCAGCAATGGCTACCCTTTGCCGAAGATGAGGAGCAGCCGCTCGCTGATGTACAACTACGGGCGAGTGGGGCGTTCTCATAGTGGTCCGCCCGTAGATCCACTGTTAGGTTCAGATGAAGGGGACCTGCGGGGTGGCTTGCTCCGTGGCGGACCGTATGCGGATAGTCGGCTAGTCGCTCTATACAGGCGTGGTGGCGACTGCCGCTATCTGCAGGATATACGCCGACATCCTCCCCGCCTGCTGTGCTTGGGAGTCGGGAAGTCAGGAGGCGTAAGGTTTTGATCGGGTGGGGAAGCAAATAAAGGCGATGCCCTGCCTTGATAAATAATCGTACTAGTGAAGGAACCCCACTGACAGCGATCGGCTGGAGTAGGGTTCACTATTGTTTTACTTGCGGTCAAGGCCGCAGCAAAATTCAGGGCTGGAGTCTATGACTCCCTCAACCACGACTATGGCATATAACCATATGATACAGCCGGCTATGACAAGCTTTCCTAGCTGAGATCAACGAACTCGAATCAGTTCACCGCCCCTGAGATCTCTCGTCAGATCGCTGAGGCGCGCGATAAGGGTGACCTCTCCGGAAAATCGCCGAGTACGACGCCGCCAAGGGAAGCTCAGGGCCTCAAGGGAAGATCGCGCAGCTCAAGGCACAGGTCGCTAACGCTCGTATCATCGACGAGTCGAAGATCTCTACCGATAGCGTCCAGATCCTGAGCAAGGTCACCATCCGCAATACCAAGACGGGTGCTGAGCTGACCCTATACGCTGGTCTCTGACACCGAGGCAAACTCAAGGAGAAGAAGATTCCGTCAACACCCCCATCGCTAGGGGCCTTATGGGCCGCAAGGTCGGTGATGATCGTCGAGGTTCGACGCCCTCGGTGGTCCTCAACTTTGAGATCCTCAATATCTCGATCTAATCTTCGCTGCTCCATGGCAACGCCTTCACACGCATCATCGAGGGAGATCCCTTCGTATCGAGTCGCCGAGGACGCTGAGTTCTACGCCTCGACATCAATCCCGTACAGCCCGTCACACGCCTGTCGTACCGCCGTGAGGTCGACGACGTCTTCGATATCGAGGATGACCTGCTCGGGCACATGATGGTCTTCAAGCAGGTCGCCCGTCGATCCAGATGGTGACGAAGTGCCGCAAGGTCGCTGTCCTCGTCCTCGACTGAGGTCAACCACGCGCACATCCATCTCGTGCCCATCAATGCTGAGGGAGATATTGACTTGAAGAAGAAGCTCCAGCTTCCTGCCGAAGAGATGGAGCGTATCGCCCGTGAGCTGCGTGAAGCAGCCCCAGCGAAGTAACACCGATACATATATAATTTAAGGAGTGGCATTATGCCCATTGCTATCGTAGGATAGGCTATGTCGGACTGGTCAGCGCAGCTGCTTCGCTGACCTCGGTGTAGAAGTCTCATCGTGTAGATGTCGATGAGGCGAAGATCCAGCGCCTCGCGTGATGGGGAGATACCCATCTATGAGCGAAGTCCTGACGCCCTCTGTACGCCGTGGAGTGGAGGCTGGTCGCATCCCCCTCACCACTCATCGCCGAAGTCCTGCCCCATGTCGAGATTATCTTCGCGCTGTCGGTACACGAGATGAAGATGGCTCGACGACCTGCGCCATGTCCTCCCGTAGCTTCGTGCCACGGGTGAGGCGATGACGACTATTGTCCGGTCGTCACCAAGAGCACCGTGCCCGTAGGTACCCTACCCTCAAGGTCCGTGAGACGATCGAGGCGGCGCAGCGTGAGCGTGGCGTGTCCATTCCATCTGACGTCGCTTCGAACCCCGAGTTCCCAAGGAGGGTAAACGCCATCGAGGACTTCATGCGCCCCGACCGTGTCGTCGTCGGTGTCGATAGCGACCGTGCCCGTGAGCTGATGACGCGCCTATGTGCCCATCCTCCTCAACAACTTCCGCGCCCTCTCTGTATGGATATCGCCTCGGCAGAGATCACGAAGTATGCGGCCAACGCTATGCTCACACGCATCAGCTTCATGAATGAGGTGGCGAACCTCTGCGAAGCTGTCGGTGCTAATGTCTCCCATGGTGCGTCAGGGCATCGGTAGTGACGCCCGCATCGGGAGCAAGTTTCTCTACCGGGCTGTGGCGTGGAGGCTCTTGCTTCCCCAAGGATGTGCGCTCATCCGGCACGGCGAAAGCGAATATGGCTGTCCCATGCGTGTCCTCGAAGCTGTCGAGGCCGTAAACGGCGTGCACAGAAGCATGCGTGCTCTTTCTCGAGAAGTTCTCCCGCCACCGGTGGCGATCTCATGGGCGTCATGTCGCTGTCTGGGCTGGCCTTCAAGCCGAGACGGACGATGCGCGTGAGGCGCCTTCGCCTCGTCCTATCAACTCCCTCCTCGAGGCCGTGGCTGTGAGGTTGCTGCTCTGCGATCCTATCGCCATGCCGAGGCCCGCCGTCGTCTCGGTGACCGCGCCCGCTACGCGCGTGATGTCTACGACGCGCACTCGATGTCGATGCGATCTTCCACGTCACCGAATGGAAGTGGCGTTCCGCATGCCCGCTTTGGGAAGTCCTCTCGCCGCTCGGTGAAGACCTCCGCCACCAATCGACGCGCAATGTCTTCTTGGATGCTCGACCCCCGTCGAGGCGCCGGCTTTCACCCTCCTTCAGATAGCAGTAGCTCAGTTGCATCCCCCTGCGCTGGGTGCCGTGCCAAATTCGACTACAGGGGGATCTTTTACCCTCATCCCCTTCCTCCTTCTAGCCTCTCAAGCATAGCGTGTATGATTTTCAGTCGATGCCCTCACTGTCGGAGATCGCGTGGGCAACTCTCTCTCAGATATTTCCTTCGTCATCAACCCCAAGGACCGCATCGCCCTTATGGGGAAGAATGCGCCGGTACAGAGCATCTCTGCTAAAGATCCCTCAGCGGTATCGCGCGAGGCAACCCGCGGTAAGGTCAACGTCCCTCTGCGTGCAGGTAGCCCACCTTCCCCAGCGACTCTCCTCACCGAAGACGGGCGCACGTACTGCAGTGAAGCTGAGCAGAGCCTTCAGCAACATCCACCAGATGGCAGCCCGTATGGAGGAGCTCAACGAGGCCCTCAATACCCGCACCGACCACGAGATAGCCCTGAGTATATGGCGATCATCGGTGGCGGTGTCTGCACTGGGTGAGAAGTACTACGCTATCGAAGTTATGATCATCACTATGACAAGGCTATCGAGCTGACGCTCCTCGGTCCTTGGCTTCATGCGAAGCGACTTCACGCGACAGACGAGTGAGTCTTCAGCGCTGGCGTATGCGCATCGAGCTGGCGAAGCTTCTCCCGCAGAAGCCCGACGTCCTTCTCCTGACGAGCCGACGAACCACCTCGACATCGAGTCGATCCAGTGGCTTGAGGACTTCCTCATCGATGCAGACGGTCGTCGTCATCGTGCCGTACTTTGACCGCGCCTTCGTCGACCATACATCACCACGCGCGCACTCCCTCGAGATCACGTGATGGGCCGTCTCTACGACTCATAAGGTGAACTACCCGAGTACCAGCGCCTGCGTGCCGAGCGTCGCGCAGCAGCATGATGAAGGCCTACGAGGAGCAGCAGAAGTTCATCGCCGGTGACGACCGACTTCATCGAGCGCTTCAAGGGTACGCACTCCAAGACCAACCGGTGTGCAGAGCCGTGTGCGTATGCTCGAGAAGCTGGAGCTGGTCAAGAGGTCGATGAGATCGATACCTCCGCTATCCGCCTCCGCTTCCCACCTCGCCCCACGCCGCCCGGGCAACTATCCCGTGCAGATGGAGGGTGCGGTAAGGCGTCTTTGGTGATAAGCGCATCTTCTCGGATGCCTCAAACCTGATGATCGAGCGTGGTGGACAGGATTGCCTTCAGTGGGAAGAAGAACGGAAGGGAAGGAAGAGCACTTCGTGCGCTGCATCATGAAGGAGCTGGAGCAATGAAGGTGTCCTCACCGCTCGGCCATAACGTGCAGATCGGCTACTTCGCCCAGAATCAGGCGGCCATCGAAGATGAGACCCGCACCGTGCTCTCCAGACTATCGACGATGTAGCCGAGGGCGAGATCCGCACGAAGATCAAGGATTCCCCTCGGTGCCTTACTTGCTGTCTGGTGCGGTGAGGCTTTCGACGAAGAAGGTCAAGGTCCTCACGGCGGTGTGAGCGCACGCGCTGGCCCTCGCTCAAGCTCCTCCCTCGAGCCCTACAACCCGCTGATCCTCGACGAACCGACGAACCACCTCGACATGAAGACGAAGGAAGTCCTCACAAGCCCCTCCCTCAACTATGATGGTGGCACGCTCATTCTTCGTCTCGCACGACCGTGACTCCTCGACGGCCTCGTCAGCAAGGTCTCATGAGTTCGGTGGCGGGAAGGTCACTGAGCACCCTCGAAGCGTATCTCACGAATCTGCATGCAGCGCAAGCAGCTGGAGAACCAAGGAGCTTGGAGCGCTCCGCCTCCTAATCTCTCTCTCCTTATATAGGGTAGCACGCCGTCCGCCTATCCCTCTGGTGGGTGGGTGGACGGTGCTTTTGGCTGGTGAAAACGACCAGTACCGGTCGGTGGTCGGAGCAGCACTGGTCGCTAATCGACTGAAGCAGTGCATTGGTCACTGTTAGCAACCAGTAGTGGTTGGAGTGGTGACCAGTACCGCTTACTCTTCTTTGGTGGGTGAGTGGAAAGGCTACCTTCTGTAGGGTGATGTGCCACATAGGTCGTGCGGGTGAAGCTATATAGGTCACGAAAGCACTCCATATTGGTCGCAGCACCGACCCATATAGGGTTCACCCGCTGACCAATATAGGCGTTGATGGCACCCTCTTCTAATATGTATTCAGAAGGAGTAGGGGGAGTGCGGTGGCTGTCCCCTCCCGCATACCACGTATACCAGCGAGCACGATGCCTTCCCAGCAGCGTGATCCTCCTACTTGCTAAGGGTGTGCTATGCTCAATATTGCTTTGCGATCAAAACTACTACGGTGTGGGATGCGAAACCACTCACTGTTTCGTCCCTCGAATAAGTAGTCGCGTTTTGCATTCAAACCACTACTGCTTCACCGCGACTGACTCACTGGTTTGCGCTGCCTCCCATATCGGCACACAGCTGCACACCAGCCATCTCTTTACCCTCCATTTCACCAAGCACACCTCTTCTCCGCTCAACCCCCTCGTTCTTCCTCCCCCACGAAATCGCCCATCTTTCCCAAGAGAATGAAATGCCCGTTGTAAGTGCCTCGCTTATGGGAAAATGAATGCAACCTCCAACGGGTGTTCTTGGGAAAATATTTGCGGTAAGATTTGGTTTGTATTTAGTTTTTGCCTCATCTTTGCAACCGCAAACGAGAAACGAACCGCTCGAAGAAGCGCTGGACCCGAGCGAGGGTAGCTGAGGAGAGGGAAGGCAGACGTTACGAAGACGATATAAGTAAGGCGACCACTTATGATTGACTTAAAGAGGTGTCATACTACACCAGCGGCCCTTTAGCGATCATTGACATACTTGATAAAACAAACGAGAAAACAACGTAGAGCATATATAATAAGTTAGTATACAACCTGCGTGCTTTCTGATAGCAATGTTAGAAGTACGTTAGGCGCAAAAACAGATAAGGGCAGACGGTGGATGCCTTGGCTCTCGGAGGCGACGAAGGACGATAAGCTGCGATAAGCTACGGGATTGGCACATACAATGATCCGTAGATTGAATGGGGCAACCCGGCATGTTGAAGATGTGTCACACTGCAGAGCAGTGAGCGAACGGGGAACTGAAACATCTAAGTACCCATAGAGAAGAAAACAAAAGTGATTCCTTAGTAGTGGCGAGCGAACGGGAACATTCAAACCAGTTTTGTTTCGGCAAACTGGGGTTGTAGGACCTCGATATAGGAAGACAAGATTAGGAGAACGGTCTGGAAAGGCCGGCCATAGAACATGAGAGCTGTGTATCCGAAAATCTTCGTTGGACTTAGAGGTATCCTGAGAAGCGGGACACGTGAAATCCTGTGAATCTAGTACAACACTGGAGAGACCGATAGTGAACCAGTACCGTGAGGGAAAGGTGAAAGAACCTGAACAGAGGAGGCAATAGATCCTGAACCCGTCTGCCTACAAGTGGAGCAGCTTGGTGACTGCGTTTTGCATAATGAACCTACGAGTTACTTTTCAAGGTTATG
>BNJV01002015.1_pt1 | contig 12339 bp, 20 predicted proteins | sample 8540591 | NCBI WGS metagenome assembly BNJV01 (sample SAMD00202457, study PRJDB9452) | human saliva metagenome | host: Homo sapiens
AACTTCAAATATCTTGCAAGTCTAGTGACTACAAATAGCTTGGTAACCTCTTGGCCTGCAGGATTATTGAAATCACCTGCTAGTAAGAGAGGCTTATTTAATTCTTTCAGAACTGCTTTCCAAACGCGCCCATTCCTCTTGGAAGCCTTTATCCCACCAAGAGAGATGACACTGGCAACAGCAAGTTCTTTACCTTCAACTACTGTTTGAGCAACTGAGAACTCTTCAGTCAACTTTGTATACAACAGCATCTTTTGAGTTGCTGCCATTTGACTTGGAAGAGTTTCAGGAATCACTTCACCTGAATCAAGAAGGTCTTGAATATCTGATTTCAAACGTCAGCTTTGGGTCCATAAATAGTGAACACCTTGTCCTTTCATGACAAGTCCCATAGCTCCTTCAGCTTTCCATTGTTCTTCTGTTCCGACTTTTTCTGCGTCTTTTACAGTAACACGAAGACGAGTCATACATGTCCACATCAACGATATTAGCACGTCCACCAAGAAGGTTAATGATGTTTACAGCTGAGAAGCTTCTGCAACTTTGACTACTCAGCAACTGCAGACTTGATGAACCTTCAGCATTTTCTAGTTTCCGTTACGTCCTGAGCGTAGTTGAATTTCGATCATGAAGAAGGACACATACATAATAACTGCAAAGCACTGTTACCCAAATAAGTTAATGATATCCATACCTAGACCAGCATTGATAGCTAATGGAGTACGAGTCAAGAATTCGATTGAACCGAATGAGTGCACACGAAGGTGAACAATATCAGCCATTGCAAAGGCAGCACCTTGAACAAGAGCGTAGACAAGGTAAAGAGGTGTTGCGATGAACATGAACATGTACTCAATTGGTTCAGTTACCCCTGTCAAGAATGTTGCAAGAGCAGCTGCAATCATCATACCTTGTATTGGTGTTTTCATTCGATCAACGTTACGGTAAGATAGCCACACTACACCCATCAAGATACCAAACGAACCAATCATTTGTCCAACTTTGAAACGAGCTTGATGAACTGTATCTAACAAGTGTTGGTATTGACCTGCGTCAGTACCTTTAAGGTTTACAAGGTCAGTTACCCATGCAAGCCAAAGTGGATCTTGTCCAAATACTTGAGTGCCTTTTGCTGCACCGTTAAAAACCATCGTAAGTACCACCAAGAGCTGTATAGTTCATTGGGATAGTCAACATATGGTGAAGACCAAATGGCAAGAGCAAGCGTTCCCAGTACCATACAAGAATGGTGCAAGATTGAGCTAGTTTCTTGTGAGTTGGCAAATCCAGATACCGAAGTTGTTGATACCTGTCTGAATAACTGGCCACAGAAAGCTGAAAGAAGAATTGCAGCGATTGCTGAGCGAAGAATAACTACAAATGGTACAAAACGTTTCACGTTAAAGAATGAAAGGGCATCTGGAAGTTTACGGAAAGTATAGTATTTGTTAAATGCAGTCGCTCCAACAAAACCCGAGATAATCCCTACAAATACCCCCATGTTAAGGGCTGGTGCCTCAAGTACACTAATGAAGTAATCAGCAACCTTGATAGATCCACCAAAGATTGTTGAAACCATAGCGTTAGGATCTTTCAACATATCCCCTGATACACCGAAAGATTGTACCAGTGATACGGTTAATAAGGATAAATGCAAGACCTGCCGCAAAAGCACCACCAGCACGTTCTTTAGCCCAGCTTCCTGCAATAGCGAGGGCAAACAAAATATGAAGGTTACCGATAACTCCCCAACCAATTTGCTCTAGTACACCACCAGCAATAACTAGGGGGAGCAAGTTTGGGTCTAATCATGCGGGTACTTTACTGATTGAAATCATCAATCCAGCCGCTGGCATAACAGCGATAACCACCATTAGAGCCTTACCGAATTTTTGCCAAAATTCGAAAGACAAGACATTTTTGAATGTGTCTTTCATCATTCAAATCTCCTTTTATATTTATTAAAACGTTTTACGAAAACGCTTGGCATTTGTTTGTGACTTAATTATACCACTTTTTATTTTTTTGTAAAGGCTTTTTTAAAAATTTTTTTCTGTCCAATCATTTCAATATCTCTCACTTATTTGCTGACTTTGAGTTTGCGGGTCTTTTTGATATAATATTAGCTATGAAACCTATAATCTCTTGAATGATTACTATCGAACTTATTTGGAGAAAAGACTTTGAAAGTCCCTATTGATGCTGATTTGATTGTCCCAACCGAGATGGAACTGTAGCACATGGAGGCTGCATTGCACTGTTTCCTGCCCTGAGATGCAATCGTTGCCCTGATGCTCCGCGAGCAATTTTATAAGGAAATTGACTTTATGCAATCGTAAATGGCCAGATAAAAAAATATCTAGTCTATTTCAAAATTTACCAATACCATGAAAGCCTGAAGTGATTCAGAACGCTATGAACAAGCTATCAATGAACCTGGTGTTGCATCAATATCGGAACTCGACCAGATTGCTCTCCTGATGAGACAATTAAATACTCTGGCAGAATTATCAGAACGAATGCATGTCGTAGAGTTAGTTTACAAAATTATGAAGAAACTTCGATTGATTAACCGCGCCCACTCCTATGAACTCTACGTAGACTAGTCAAATCGACTTCGGAAGTATCCTGAAGATCGAGATTGTTGCCCATTTGATCAATGGCCTGACTGGTGAAACCTCGAAACGATGGTGGAAAACGTTCGGCGTTGCGTAAGGGACAATGATATCCAAGGGATTAAACTTCACCTGCCTCACCTCATGCGACCAATACTCGGATGCAAAGGGATTATCATGAAGGTCGTTTGTAGCTCAGTTGATTGCACGAATATGTCAAGGTGCTATCGTGCATCAAATCTCAGAAATTATTCCCAAAGCATATCGTCATCCATCGGATTACGGGTGATGCGCCTAGGGATATGTTGATTGGTCCTATGTGGAGTCTCAATAAAATGGGAAGTTCCTCAAAGCAGTATTGAGGGCTGGACAAATGACGCGACGTGAGTAGTCCAAGGATGCAAGGCTGTAAAAACAGGGTTTTATGAATGAAAAGACCACTGAAATGGCGATAATTTTCTTGCCCAAAGTCATCACCCAAGAGGATATTGTTGCCGGGATGCGACCATGGGAAATGGCCATGATAATCTTTTCAGCTAAGTTAGCTACAACAAGTCCCATGCTTTTCGATATACAGGAACAAGCTCTAGAAAAGACCAGTCAAACGCTCACATAGCTGACTTTGACCAGTGCAAATTAATCCTACAAGGTCATGCGAAACCGTGATCAGTTTGAACCGAGGGAAGCAGCTATCTTTAATCTTGGTTATCTTCCTCAGCTGATAAAAGTATCACCCAACCCTCAAACAACTATTGAAGCACTGATAACTTTGCCAAATCTGGTTAAAGGATGTGGACGAGCCATCATGATTTATTACGGACATGATGGTGGTGATATACGAACGCGATGCCGTTCTAAATTATGTCAGTCACTTTGCCACAACAAGAATACACTGCTATAATCTATCGTACCTCAACCAAATCAACAATCCACCATTTTTTAGTTATGATTGAAAATTAGAAAGGTATCGACATGATAAACAATACCTACGAGATAAAATAGAAAATCTACGTCACAAATTTGTCGAATCAACTCTAACATGAACGGGTAGTTGGTATGTTAGATGAAGCTCATATGAGCAAGAAGATGCTGAAAAATCAAGAAGAAAAATGATAACACTTGAAATGGAGCGTTGCTCAGAAGAAAATCGAGACGAGGACTGCTCGAAGATTGATCAAAAATCCAGAACAAAAGGAACTTAAGCTTTTGTCGAAAAACATAAGGAGGTAGAGATGGATTACTTTTTATCTCTTTGATATTTTTACTTGTTCTCATTGTTTCTAGTACGACCAATAAATTTCTTCCCTTTACCCATGCCCCTGATTCAGATTTTGCTGGGTAATGGTATTGGCTCTTTGCTTACCCAACAACCAATATCACTTAGATACTGAGTTGTTTCTAGCTTTAGTCATTGGTCCACTACTCTTTCGTGAAGCTCAGAAGCAGATGTAACCTCTCATCCTAAAAGCACCGAGAATCGTTCTCTCATCTAATCTTTCCCCGTCATCTTTATATCACTCTAAGTATGGGAGGACTTGCCCATGTTCTTTGGCGAGCTTACCATTAGCAGCCTGCTCTAGCAGTAGGTGCTGCACTTGGTCCGACTGATCTCGTTGCTTTGCTTCCTTTCTGAACGATTTACCTTTCCAAAACGAATTTCAAATATCTTAAAAGAGAAGGCACTGTTAAATGACGCTTTCGGGCCACTGCCTTTCGTGTTTCATCGCATGGACAACGGGAACCTTTTTCAATCGCTCAAGCAGGAATTTCCCCTAGCTCTTTCCATCGTTGGAGGGTTTTGCAGTCGACTTTTCATAACAGCTTTTAATCAATCAGTTTCTCCATACTTTTCTATTTTCAGTGTTCGCCGAGTATAGTAGCCAGTGAACTCTTGCTGGATCTTAGTTTACCACTTTTAACATTCTTCATCGCTGAAGAGATTCACGTTTCTGGAATTATCGCAGTCGTTGTCGCTGGTATTTTAAAAGCCAGTCGCTTTAAAAAGATAAATCTTCTCGAAGCTCAAGTGGATACAGTGACCGAGACCGTTTGGCACACTGTTACCTTTATGCTCAATGGTTCTGTCTTCGTACTGTTAGGGATGGAACTGGAAATGATTGCGGAGCCGATTCTCTAGAGATGCTTTTTATACAATGTGCTTCTTCTCGTCACAGTCTTTCTTTTAACCTTCCTACTCTTTGCCATCCGCTTTGTGATGATTTACGGTTTTACGCGTTTCGAATAAAGAAAAACTTCAAAAAGTCTCCACAAGTATGTCAAAGATATGCTCCTTCTGACATTTTCTGGAGTTAAGGGAACAGTTTCTATTGCTACTATCCTCTTGATACCGTCTAACTTAGAGCAGGAATATCCGCTCCTTCTCTTCCTCGTAGCTGGTGTAACCCTGGTCAGTTTTCTTATTGGATTATTGGTCTTGCCACACCTTTCTGAAGAGCAAGAGCCATCTAAGGATCATCTCATGCACATCGCCATCCTAAATGACGTTGCCATGGAATTAGAGAAAGATTTGGACAATGCAAAAACAAGGTTCCTCTATGCTGCGATTGATTAACTATCACGGACGGATCGAAAATCTCATTCTAAGCCAAGAAAATAAAGAAATCCAAGAAGACTGGGAAGCTCTTAAACTCTTGATTCTCAGTATCGAGAACGATGGTTTGGAACAGGCTTATGAGGAAGGAAAAATCGGTGAAAGAGGTTATCGTGTCTACCAACGCTACTTGAAAAGCATGGAGAAAAATATTAAGCGAAACTTTGCTTCTCGCCTAACCTACTACTTCTTGTTTCTATACGGATTGTGCGTTTTCTCCTTCATGAGTTGCTCACATTTGGAAAAACCTTTCGTTCTTGGAGAGACAAGGAAAACCAAAGACTTCTTGCCATCGATTATGATCAGATTGCAGAGCTCTATCTAGCCAACACTGAAATCATCATCGAAAGTTTAGAAAACCTCAAAGGGATTTATAAGAGTTCCTTGATTAGTTTTATGCAGGAATCACGTCTCCGTGAAACCAGTCATATTACCAGTGGTGCTTTGTGGAACGGGTTATCAATCGTATCAAACCCAATAATATCGACGAAATGTTAAGAGGATACTATCTAGAACGTAAGTCCATCTTTTGAATACGAGAAACAAAACTTATTTCAGCCCAGTATGCTAAAAACTGCGACAAAATGTGAACAACCTAGAAACTTATTCCTAAAAAGAATCAGCCAAATACATTACCTTATGATATGATGGAATTAGTTCGCAGAAATTAAGATTTAGGTTATTATTGTGGAGGATTATGCAATGAAAGAGTTGTGGAGGCAACTAACTAATAAGCCCTTATTGAAAGCTTTTTTACACTACTATCATGTTTCAGATATTGAATTAACCAGTGTAGCTGTGGCTTATTATTGGTTAATTTCAATCTTTCCACTTCTCATGATAGTGGTCAATATCCTTCCCTATTTTCAGATTCCAACTCTCTGATTTTCTGATTTCACTGAAGGAATTTTTTACCAGATACAATCTATGACGCAGTAGCAAAGATTGCTCGTGAAGTGCTGACGCAACCGTCTGCTGGACTATTGAGTTTTGCAGGTGACATCTCGCTCTTTTTGACATTTTCAAAATCCACGAATTTCTTCAAAAAGCCTTTAACAAAGCCTATGGAATTGCAAAAATAGAGGAATTATCTCACACCAACTGATGAGTCTCTAGTTAGTTTGGGACTTCAAATTCTCTTTGCTCTTGCCTTTATTCCTAAGTATGTTTGGTCATATGTTTTTGGATCTGCTAAAAACTACTGGAAATCCGAAAGTCCCCTATTTGCATATTTACAGGATTTTCATAGGACCGCTGATTTATGTCTTTCTGTTTGCGATCTTAATCATACTCTATTATTTCCTTCCAAACGTGAAAGTCGGTCGCGTATTCGTTACGTCCTTCCTGGAAGTCTATTCGTACTCTTACTCTCATACTCTATTAACGATCTTTTCGAGCTTATTTCAATAACTATGTCAACTATCTAGTCGACGTTCGATTTTTCAGTTCCATCATTGTTGTTGTCATGATGTTTTGGCTTTATTATCATTGCCAAGATATTGATTATCGGCAGTGATCAATGCCAGTGTTCAAAGCCCAAAAGGATCCAGACTTTAAAGCAGCAATCAATTTTTATCGATTAATACCAATGAAATCAAAGAGCAAACTAGAAGCAAGCTGCAGGTTGCTCAAAACACCGTTTTGAGGTTGTGTAGAATGACAGACAGTCGGCTCAAAATACTATTTTGAGGTTGCAGATGAAGCTGACGTGGTTTGAAGAGATTTTCAAGAGTATAAATGAATCAACCCCAGTCATTGCTCTCACTGGGGATTTTTTCTTTCTAATTTATTGTCCACTCGTTAGGGCTGCAATTCTGTTTTTAGATACTGAGCCAAATGTTGGTGAGCGAAAAATATTGGCATCTGCGGTAGGATTAGTAGTTTGGTGCTGGTATTTACATCATAAACATAAATATCACCACTCTCGATTGAACCCATTCAATAGCAGCAACATCAATATGCATTTTTAGGAAGTTTTCATAAGCCTCTTCGGCCATCTGGTAGAGGTTCTGTAATCTGGAATTTCTCAGACGTTTCCAGTTGCTCTGGTCTCTCACTCGATTTGGCAACCATCTGCTGGGCACAGTTGGAAACCATCTGAAGAGTCGATTGAAACAGTATAAAGGAACTCTGATTGATAAACTCTGAACGACGGATGCGTCCATCACTTGGTTTGATGTAGGCTTGTCAGGTAATCCGTCAACCGGATGGTTCAAAGAGGGGACTATTGACATAAGCTTCCAATTTTTCTTCATTTTGGAAGAGTTGAACTCCTAAGCCCTTTCCTGCCTCGATTGTGCTTTGGTAATCAAAGGATAGATGTTCAATTTTCTGGCTGCTTCAATGATATGTTCTTGACCTAAAACTGCAACTGTCGCAGGAGCTCTCAATGCCCGACGCTGCGTTTAACTTTTTAAATATTGTTTGATTTTACTGATTTCTAGGTTGATAGCATCCGTTCCATTCACAACCTTTAGTGTCCATGCGCTCCAACCATGTAATCACCTGCTCTGTAAATTCTGGCGCATAGCGATGTCCTCTGGTGTGAGAAGACGCAGACATACGATTGTAGAAGATACCCCTGTGATGGTGGACCCTTGCAGATCCAAAATTCCACTAGACAAATCCACAGTTCATAAGGGACTTCTAGTTCTTCCAACCGTTTTGGACCAAATGCTGGGTCCATTCAAGATTCTCATGAATTACATAAACTTTTGCTTCACTCATTACTTATAAACTCCTTAAGAAAAGCTGACTGATAATTGGCTTTCCTTTTCTTCTTCTAAAATATATCCTTCTGTTTTTTCGATAACGCTGACTGTTAAGATTTGACCCAAAACATTGATCATAGTACGGCCAGCATTGACAAAGAAATCAACTGCAAAGATCAAGGCTACTCCTTCAACTGGCAATCCCAGTTGAGGTGCTGCTGCTAATAGAACCACTGATAGCACCTGATGGCACAGTTGCTGCAGTTTTTCCAATCAAGGTCAAAAGTAAAACAGTAAACAAAAAGACTTGATAAAGAAAATTGAATGCCGTAGGCATGCGCGATAAAAATCGTAGCTACTGGAGTAAACACCACTGCTCCCTCTAAGTTAAAAGTATATCCTAAAGGAACAACTAAATCAATTGTATGCTCGTCATGCCCCTGTTTTTTCAAATCTTTAAGAAGCGATGGCAAGACAACACTAGAACTACCCGTAACAAAGGCCAGAGTCAAGAGACTCCAATTTTCACGAAAGGCTGATAAATACGGTACTTTAAAGAATACAGCAATCAAAGGGAAAATAAGGAGAACCAAAACAGCGTAAGCCAAGTAAGTTCCGATTACAAATTGACCAAGCCCAATCAATTTATCAAGCGCCAGTCGTTGTCAACATCTTTTGGCGATAAATCCAAAAACTCTAATCGGTGATAGTTTAACAATCACTGTAACAATCTTGTAGATGACTCAATCCAGATTTGGAAACCTTTCGATAATTTTCTGAGATTTCTCAGACTTAAGATTCCCAATTCCGTAACCAAGAAAGATAGCAAACACGATAATTGGCAAAAGAGCACCTTCTGAAAGAGACTTGACGATATTTGATGGAATAAAACCAAGCAAAATTGCTAAATTTGACATTATTGGCAATTCCATCAAGGTTTCCACCAGTTTGACCGATATTCACCCTTGACCAAATCCCTAAATAGTAACTCAGCAAATACAAACAAAGAGTAATGGCAGTTGTTACTGCGAAAAAGTAAACCAAACTCTTGGTCAATATTTTTCCAAAAGATTTTTCCCCGATAACACCGGGCTACTGCAACAACGATAGTAGGAAAGATTAGCGGAATGATAACCATATTGATCAATTAATAAAAGGCTTGTCCTAAAATTGATAAAAGCCTGCAAATTGTGCAGATGACTGCAGCAATCACCCCAAGACCAAAGCCACCAATAATTGGATTCCTAGTGAGAGTTTTGACCATAACGTAACTAATTTCATAAGAAACTCCTTGTTTTTATTTGCTACTCATTCTACTACTATTCTTTCACTTCGACTAATATTATATTTTCTATGTTGAACATAAAAAGATTTATATTGAGAGTTCAAACTATCATCGTACCGAACACATGATTCATTCTGTTCAAGCAGGAATTATAAAATCTGTTTCTTACCAATGATTTTTGCTAAAACAGTGATAAATCACGGAATTTACTTTTCTATTCTCAAAAATTTTATGATACAATAATGGTATGATTTTAATGAAACTTGCTTCCATCTTGCTTTTTGGTACTAACCTTAGCTCTGACGATTATTTTAAGCAGACTTTTAAGTTAAAGAAAAAGGGGCATCAATGCTGCTGATTTAGCTTTTTCCTTTTCTAATTTTTTTGAATATTATTTGATAACGGCTAAGATGTTTACACACAATCAACTTCCCGTATTGGGAACGGCCTTATCAATACTAGCAATTGTGTTAGTCTTTTTCTTCTTAAACAAAAAGACGTAGCTTTTATTATCCCAAAATTTATTAAATTCTTTTGGCGAGCTGGATTTTTACTAACACTGCTCATCTATATCATCATGATTGTTCAAATTTTCATGGTGAAATAGATGACATTACCATACAAGTTGCCAGCACTTTTTCGTTAACTACTAAAAACTTCCTGTACGAAGCACTTTTTGAGAAAATCATAAAAAGAAAGAAAAATAGGAGATAGAACAAGTGAAAAACGTTTTGGCAAGTGCCATTACGCTTTCAGTATTTGGTCTAACCACCAACCTTAGCTATGCTGAGGAAAACCAAGCACCGTCTACCCCAGTAGAAACAACACACAGTGAAACTTCTACTGATAAAGTGGAGAAAAACAGTCTTCCAGCCAAGGAAACTGAACCTTCAACTGAAGCAAATGCCAATCAAACGACAAATCCAGCTAAGAAAGAAGAAGACAAGGCTCCTGAAGTCCAAAAAGAAGGTTGGGTATTAGAGGAAAACAACTGGCGTTTCTATGAAAAACAATGCCCCTGTTCTTAACTGGATTCAGGGAAATGGTACTACTTCAACAAAGATGGAATCATGTTGAGCGATACGATCTATGATGGGTACATTCTGACTAGTAGCGGGGCTATGGTTGATTCTGGTTGGAGTAAACTCCAAGACAAATGGTATTACGCTAACGCTTATGGAAAAATTTCTCAACAAAAATGGGAAAAAAATCGGTGGTGTCTGGTACTATTTTGACCAAGACGGTATCATGCTCAGCAACACAATTTTTTTGACGGCTATCTGTTAACGAATAGTGGCGCCATGGCTGAGAGTGCTTGGGTAAAACAAGATGGACAATGGTACTATGCCCTTGCTTCTGGTAAAAGTCATCAAAAACAAGTGGGAAAAATTGGTGGTTCTTGGTACTACTTTGACAAAGATGGTATCATGCTAAGTAAGACAATTTTTAACGGATACCTTCTCTCCAATAGTGGAGCTATGGCTGAAAGGTCCTAGGGTTTATTTAGAAGGAAAATGGTACTTTGCCCAAACATCTGGTCGTCCAACTCAAGAAAAATGGGAAAAAGTCGGTAGCTCGTGGTACTATTTTAACAAAAGAAGGTATTATGGCCAATAACCAATGGATAGGTAGCTACTATCTAAAAAGCTAGCGGAGCTATGGCCGAAAAAAGAATGGATTTTTCGATAAAAAAACTATAATAGCTGGTTCTACTTAAAATCTGGTGGTGCATATGCAGCGCGTGAATGGATTGGCTCTTACTACCTCAAGTCAGGTGGTTACATGGCAAAAAGTGAATGGATTTTTGATAACTACTATAATGCTTGGTATTACCTGAAAGAAAATGGCGTCTACGTTACTGGAACTCAGAAAATAAACGGTCAAGCTCATTTATTCCAGAGTAACGGAAAAATGGATTGCTGAAATTCCAGAAAGTCGTGGATTTGAAAAAGGAAAAATACACAAAAACTGTTTTCTTAGATCCAGGTCACGGTGGAAAAGATCCTGGTGCTGTTTATTATAATACTCAGGAAAAAGATCTAACCATGCAAATTTATCAAAAACTACGTAAGGAACTCCAGGGTCTTGGTTATACCGTTCTTTCTTCGAGAGATAGTGATGTCTATGTCGACTTTGTCACTGAACGTTCAAAAATGGTTAACAAAACGGACTCAGACATATTCATCAGTATTCACTTCAATGCAAGCGGAAATCCTGCTTCAGGGAGATCTGGTATTCAAACTTACTCTTACGAAGAAGACAGTGGCTATCGTGCTAAGATTAATCCGTACTGGCATAACCACCCTGACCGTATCGGTGAAAGCAATCGCCTTGCTGCAGATATCCACTCTTCACTACTAGCTGAAACTGGTGCTAAGGATGCAGGACTCCTACAAAAGTAGTTTTTGCTGTCCTTCGAGAAACTGATAAACCAGCTGTTCTATTGGAATTGGGCTATATTGACAATTTCAATGAAAATCAACAAGTCCGCAGTGACGCCTACCAAAACAGATTAGTTGCAGGTATCGTTAAGGGAATTCAAAAATATTACGCAGGTCAATAAAGAAAAAGTCTCGAGAAACCTCGAGATTTTTTGTATTATTCTTCTAACTTGTTGGCTTCAGGAAAAAGAAAACCAATTCCCACACAAGCCAAGACTCCAGCACCGATAACTACACCACTTGAAAGTGGCACTGATATAGTCTTGTTCTTATTTCAATTGACTATAATATTTTTGCCCCCCTTTTGCTTACTACTAAAGTTTGATATACTCCCCTTATAGTGGACAGTGAAAAACAAAAATTTCACTAGAAACTACAGGGAGTTTTCGTATGTCAAAAGAGGTCCGAAATCAGTGGAGGAGAAGTTAGAAGTTGTTCATCTTTACCTTGAACAAAGGGAAGTCAATATCTATTTTGACAAAAGCATTTGGAGTAAATGGTGACACAATCAGAAATTGGATTCGTAAGTATCAAACAGAGGGTGTCGAAGGGCTCAAGGAGCGTCATAGCTGGAAGAAATATAGTTCAGAGTTAAAAAGAAAAGACTGTAACAGATTATCTTGCAGGTAGAGGTAGTTTATCTAGGATCAAATTTTCATTCGTTTTCGCTTTATCC
>BNJV01001652.1_pt1 | contig 12303 bp, 14 predicted proteins | sample 8540591 | NCBI WGS metagenome assembly BNJV01 (sample SAMD00202457, study PRJDB9452) | human saliva metagenome | host: Homo sapiens
CAACACCGGTAATTTGATCTTCACGATACCCCATTAATCTTTGTAAGCTTGAGGTAATGCCAGTAAGGCAGCACTGTGGTCCAACTGACCATCTAAACGTAAATAGTTACTTGAACACGCTTCACGATTAGGTTGAGCCATTTGACTTTTGCCATCTGGTTGAGAGGATTAATAACGACACCCAATCGCCTGTCTTAACATCTAACTTTGGCAATACCAGAGCCCAGCACCAATCCGCCTTCTTCAAGGTGAATTTTTGCCAGCCATCACCTTCCACAACTGATCAAGAGAGCTCACTTGATCTTCAGCTTGCTTATCGACCCCTTTCACTTGTACAACTTTAAGTTTATTGCCATTTCGACTATGCAGTAAAACTCACAAAAGGAAAGGTGGTAATTTTGTTCGTTTTTAGACGTTCTGCGTTGGTTCTGCCAATGGTTTAACGTGGCTTCATTGGCATGTGGATTTACTATGATCTGCATGCGGCACGACAGCCAAAACACGTGAATTCAACCTCTACGCTCATGCTATTCATCGCGTACTTAATCCCACAATCAATACTGCCACACGTATGAAGGCGATACTGGATAGCAGAGAATTTTCTAAAATTAACGCCACCAACGGATTCTTCTGGTGGTTTACCTCGTTGATAACGCCAACCACATGAAAAAGGCGTACTACTATGCACTCTTCCTTCAAAATGCCATCTTGCATCGTGCAAACAACGAGACAGTGTGCTAATGACATATCATGTGTCACCATTACGCAATATTTTGTTCCGCATCCAAGGTTTGAATCAACTCAAAAATACTTTCTGTAGTTTTGTTGATCCAAGTCTCCTGGTTGCTCATCGGCTACAGACGAGAGCGCCTATCTCACCAATGCACGAGCAATTGCCACATCGTTGACGTTCACCACCTGAAAGAGCAGGATGGACCGAGCAGCAATGCGATGACTGTAAGCCCACTGCAACTCCAACATTTTTCAGCACGATCTTTGCTTCTGGTTTTATTCTGACGATCACCAATATCGGCATCATTATCACATTTTCTAACGCGGTAAAATCCGCCATTAAATGGTGAAATTCGATACACAAAACCTGAGATTTTGCCACGTCATCTAGCCAATTCACTTTCTTTCAGACGCTTTTTGCAAAGATCTGCCCTTAATAAACACTTCCCACCTGCTTGGCTGATCTCAAGCCGCCCAAGGTGGCCAAATGCCACTTTTTCCCGAACCCTGAACTCCCCACACTCGCCACTCAATTCTTTGTGGCTCTCATGGTGCAGTTTACACCTTTTATATTACTTTGGGCTCGCTCTCGCCCTCTTGGTAAAATCTATTAACATTTGGCATTCTAACGGGTGCAGTTATTCACATTTTGATCTAGACGCAATGCTTCCGCCGGTTCTGTGCTGCTGCGCATGACAAGCGGGATAAATGGCTAGATAATAAAGATAACAATAAAGAAAGAGCGCACCGCACAGTAATGACCTGGGTGCACAGGCTCTGTTGGATGTTGGCGTAGAAAACACCGTCTCGATTGCTGACTGCACTATAAAATCGCCCTGCAAGGTTCATAAGGTGATTAATACGCCCAGTACGGCACCAATCAATCGTCGCCTACTCAGCCCAAATCCAATAAAACCTTGATAAATAAAGATCGAACGCACTTGGTGGATTTAGCCACACTTTTGGTAAGCTTGCAAACATGGCGATTTCTTTGCTTCGGTCTACCACCATTAAACTTAATGAGGTCATCACACTGGAAATCGCCACAACGATAATTAAACTAATCACCAAGCTCCATCATATCCATACGAACCGCTTTGGAAAAACTCCCTTTTGGACACGCCAATCGCTGATATGACTTTTTGAAATAGGTTGGCACTCTGTGATTTGGAAAGGATCATCCTAGGAATAAACGATAGCCTTGCGCCTCACCTGGCTGAATACGCATTAGTGCGACCAATATCCAAGCTAAACTAGCAAAACTTTCACAACCTGATGCTTCGCCATAATCATAGTAAATTTTCGACTCCACCGTAATGTAAACGCTGCATCGGCATTAACACGACCAAATGGCGCATATTGGCTATTTTCAGTAATCATTGCTGCTGAACTTTCATCGCCCACTGCCATAAACCTAATGAGAGCCAGATTATCACCCAACAGATCAACTTAAACCCACCCTGCAGGTAAAGTTGTTGATTGTACGGCCAGGATCGAAACCTTCCAGTAGTGATCATCTGAAAAAGACTGAATACCTAATTACTTGTTGTCCTGCACTCAAGCACCTTCTTTTGCTGCTGAAACTCAACATTTGTCGTACTACTGGCTATACGGCTTTTGCACAAAGTGCGGTGTATTTCAAGCATTTCTTTCGCTGAAATAGGCGTTTTGGCTAACAATCGCGTGTGGAATGCCTGAAAAGCACTCTGCTGCCTTTGATAGCCTTCTAACCCATCTGCGACAGAAAAGCATCACAATCAACGCCATCACACCCAGGTACGATGCCAAAGCTGTGCCAAATTAGCAGCAATAAGTCGCCCAAAACGATCGGCGCTGCACGCCAATATCGCAGGGCGACGTATGGGCAGAAATAGGTAAATCCATTATTTTTGATTTAATTCGTTGAACGAAATCTTCGATATTTTGTGTCACTTTTTCGGTTAGCGTGGTTAACACTGCCGCACTAATCACCCGCCCAAGCAATATGAGGCGTGATAATTAAAATCTCGGCATCGTTTTCGCTAATCTCAATCAGAGGACTGTTTTCCTGTGGTTCTTTTCACCAACACATCTAATGCAGCACCACCTAATCGTCCTGATCATGCGTCACAACTTGCTTGCCTGTCATCAACTGTCGACCTCGACCAGTATTAATTAAATGCTGCTTCTTACAAAGCAGACAAGGTTTCTTTGATTGATTAAATTTTAGTTGTTTCGGTCAATGCACAATGTAATGTGAGAATATCGGCTTGTTTTAGCACCCCTTCAAAAGGCGTGTAACCTTCTCACGGCACGTTGCCAGGCAGTCCTCGATGTTCAGCATAAAGTGACTCCCATGCCTAAAAAGTTCTGCTAAGCGCCCTACTTGCAGCTCTAAGCAACCTTTTCCAAACACACCTAACGTTGAGCCTTCACATCTGTACGGATAATCAAAAGTAGCAGAACTGTTTACTTTCAGTCCATTTGCCGGTGATTTGATCAGCGTTGCCAGCCAGCTAAGCTGTGTTTTTAACGCAAAATCATGCCCAAACATGCTCTGGTACCGTCGTGTGCAGAATAACCTGTCACATTTTAACTGCCACACCTGAGTTCTTTTGCAGCCCTAACCACGTTATTGTGCGCTGCTGGTGATAGCAATAAGCTTTTAATTTAGGTAATCTGCTGCAACACCTGACGGCTTAAAAATCACTTTTACTGGTGATAATAATATCCATGTCTTTGGCCTCGCTCAATCGGTTTGCCCGCAGAAGCATATGTCATACTCCACCCAGTTATGCGGAAAGCTGGACGATGAATAGGAATATGTTTTGAATTGCTGTACTGGTTCAAAAATACTGATATTCATTGTTTTCTCTTTACAGAACAAAAAGTGGTCAAAAACAATGTTATTTTCAACTGCACTTCTATTAGATAGATGTATCTAATCTAGGAAAAGACTTTACTAAATCATCAATGGCTTTCATCTGTAGAGACAAAGCCTTCTAATGCTGAAAGTGGCAATGCTGAAGGGCCATCACATTTTGCTTTGGTTTTGGATTTTGGGTGAGCTTCTAAGAATAAGCCCGCACTGCCAATTGCCAAAGCCAGAACGGGCCAATTCGGTCACTTGTTCACGACGACCACCTGAAGCGGCACCAAACGGATCCCGGCATTGTAATGAATGGGTCACGTCAAAATAACTGGAGCCTTTTAGACACTCATTACGCCGAAACCCAACATATCCACCACTTAAAATTATCGCAGCCAAAAGTTTGAACCAGTGATCACAAAGGATAATTTTATCGTTACCACATTCTTCAAACTTATGGACAATATTGCCCATTTGACCAGGGCTTAAGAATTGTGGTTTTTTCACGTAATTACCGCACCGGTTTTTGCCATAGCTTCGACTAAACTCAGTTTGACGAGCTAAAAATGCAGGTAACTGAATCACGTCCACCACATCAGCAACAGGCTGACATTGATAGATTTCTGCAGTACATCGGCAATCACTTCACACCAAAGGTTTCTTTTATCTCTGTGAAAATTTTTAAACCTTCTTCCACTACCTGACCACGGTAAGAATGAATTGAAGAACGGTTAGCTTTATCGAAAGATGCCTCACATAAGGAACGCCCAACTTTTCAGTCACTTCACGTAAGCTTCTAAACTTGCATTGCCATATCGCGACTTTTCAGCACGTTCATTCCGCCGAAAAGTACAAAGGTTTGTCATTTATGACATCAATATTGCCAATTTTTACAATTTTATTTTGCACAATATTTCCTTTTAATGGATGGCATTGGCATCTTTCAATGCTTCGCCTTCAGTCTCTAAAAGTTGAGTTTTTAACAGAGAAGAAGTGGGATCATTCGGACATTGATCCACAAAATATTCCAAACCTCAATGGCTGAAGCTGATAAGCGCCCATTTGCGCCAACACTCAAGCCAATGATCGCGAATATCGTAAGGATCTTTTCTTCCTGCCAACAAGAATTGGATATAATTAAAAGCCAAATCGTTTTGTTCTTCACGAATTAAGGCATTATGGCGAGCTGGCGGAAACGCGGTAAGCATCGGAATATCTGCTCGAGCTAAATCTCAGGTTGAATTTGAGCCCCAAAACCAAAGGCACTTCATAAAGCTTTTTCAATTCATCTACTGAAATATATTTTCCGCTCCAAGGATCACTAAACGCCACTTCAACCATCAACTTGCACGCAAAAATCAGTTGGGTCGGGAAATTCACGGGATAAATCGGCAATTTTAAACTTGCACAAATAAAGTGGATTAAGGCGCTAAGGCTCACTGCTGTCACGTTCTTCTAAAATATACGTGAGGTATAAATTACGAGCATAGAAATAATTATCTGCATCGCAATGAAAGCCTCAATCACCGTAAAATAACTGCAAGAGTTGATGAATTTTTAGCTTTTATCATCCCATTCTTCAGGAATAGCTTGGCGAGCTGTACCACTGCCCAACAAGCCCTCTATACGAGGCTCACTGTTGCTCTTTCACAAATGCTCAAATAAAAATGAGTCAGTTCAGCATATAGGCTTTTTGATCGTATTTCATTACTGCTTCCAATATCCCAACGTTACGCGCTCATTGTCGCCATAATCCCGTATGGTTGCAACCCTCGCCAATGATTTTGCCAGAAAATTGACCGCACTTTCACCCTGTTTCCAGCCGTGCTCTAACAATAAACAGCTGTTATCTTTAAATGTCCTGAGCATACCAATAAGATGACGTAAATCAGCTAAAACCGTTTTCACCTGCCACCAACGCCGAACGAGGCTCGAAACGTACATCACCTTTGAAAAGATGTTCATCGGTTTCATCAATATAAGGCGGATTACTGATGATAATATCAAACTGTCCTTCAACATTTTCAAACCAACGGCTCTGCAAAAATTGCACCTTGAGCTGATTTTTCTGCATTGGATTGTGTTAATTTGACGACTTCTGGCATTAAAATCCACACCGATGACATCTAATTGAATATGCTTTTTGACAACATAGGAGAAAGCTCAGAAGCCAACGCCAACGCAATAGCGCCAGTGCCGGTACCTAGATCGAGAATAGTGAAAGTGCGGTGATTTTTCTTCCAGTTTTTCTAACGCAATTTGTAATGCTTTTTCTACGAGAATTTCAGTATCTGGACGAGGAATTAATGTTCCTTCAGATACACGTAAAGGCAAGGACCAGAATTCTTTTTCACTGAGGATATAAGTCGATAGGTTCAGCCTTTTAAACGACGATCCAAAAGTGCGGCCAATTTTAACCGCACTTTTCATCAATCCTGCTCTGCTGAAAGCTAAAATTTGCGTTCTCGATTTGCCTGTTACGTGTAGCAATAGCACCAACGCATCAACTTTGCCATTCTCTGTCGGATGTTACCTGATCTAAGGCTTGCGAGCATCGGGCAAGCCATTGTTGATAGGTCATTAATTATTCTCAGATAACGCTGCTAATTGATCGGCTTGATATTCAGTGATAATCGGCTGAATAAGCTCGTCAATTTTGCCGTTCATCACTTCATCCCAAACGATAGAGCGTTGTTGATACGGTGATCTGTGACACGACCCTTGTGGGTAGTATATAAGTACGAATTTTATCTCGAACGATCGCTCTGAACCCAATAAGTTACGGCGAGTATCTGCTTGCTCTGCCGCTTAGCGTTCTTGCTCCGCTTTCTGAACAATACGTGACGCTATTACAGACATCGCTTTCGCTTTATTTTTATGTTGCGAACGTTCATCCGGATATTCCACCCAATGCCTGTTAACGGAATGGGTAATGTACGCAGAGTCTGTTGTATTAACGCTGACCACCCGCGCTTAGATGAACGGTAGGTAATACGTAAACTGCAGGATTGACTTTTGCATTCTGAGATTCTGGCAATTCAGGGCATAACCGCAACAGTACAAGCAGAGTACTGAATACGACCTTGGCTTTCTGTTTTGGTACACGTTGTACGCGTGACCACCTGATTCAAATTTTTAACTGACCATACACGCCATCACCGCTTACTTTAACGATCACTTCTTTATAACCGCCCTGCTCGCTTTCATTGGCGCTGCGAGCATTTCAACACGCCAGCGTTTACTTTGCATAACGGCTATACATACGGAATAAATCGCCGGGCAAAGATGCCCGCTTCATCACCACCTGTACCTGCACGAATTTCTAAATAGCAGTTATACTCATCATTTGATCTTTTGGTAATAAAAAGAATTTAAGTTGTTGCTCGACTTCTTCAATTTCGGCTTTGGATTCTCTCAATTTCTATTTCTGCCATTTCTTTCATTTCAGGATCATCTAACATCAATTCTGCTTCAGCAATGCTAGAGTTAAGCTGATTCCAACGATTAAAACATTTCACACATCTTCAAGTCGTGAAATATCTTTAGAATACGCACGGAATTTATCCTGATCCGAATCACCGACGCATCGCCTAGCAATGCCTCTAATTCTTCATAACGTTCTTTAAACTTTCAAGTTTTGCAATAATAGAATCTTCATATTTTATAAAGTTAGTTAAAAATAAATCATCGGGCCTATTTCTAGCTGATTTTAAGGAAAAATTGACAGACGCAAATCTGCCTAAAAATGACTGCGCTTTAGATTCGAGTCACATCTACGCTCACAATCAATTCGTCTTCTGTACCATAAAATTGAGCCAACGCATGACGCAAGGTTTCTGCAAACGTTTTGGTAAGCCTTTTTCGCATAGGTTTTTCACTTGCTCATACACCGCTTGCTTTAAATGGTTGCGTATCCCTGGATTGCCATTCAAATTATCCGCACTGGCAAAATAACGAAAAATCCCGCCGCTGGCTAAAATCCATTCTAACGCTTGAGGCTCACTTCCACCTTTTTCATAAAATCACGCTGACGTCTCTTCAGAACGACCATCCGGCTCATACCAATAGCCAAAAATCTTCTAATTTACGTATGCTCTTTTCCCGCCACTCAACCAATGGGCAATTTCATGTAATGCACTGCTGTAAAAGCCTCCTCGCAAAGTAAATGTGTTATAAGGCACCATCATTGCAGGTAAATGTAAATCGGCTCATCCCCACCTTTAACCAATCGCGTATTATATTCTCTTCAAAAACATTGATTAAAAACTCGCAATGATATCCTCAAGTTTGTGTTCCATGCTTTCTCCAAATATTTTTATAAATAACGCCTTTTAAAAGGTTTGAGAATTATCTCATTTTAAATGCCTTCAAGCAAAAATCTGGTTGAATAATAAAAAGGAGATATCCTCGCTTGATAATACATCTGGCAAACGGATAGAATAATGAAGCAAAAAGCTATCTGAAAAGAATAGACGGTCTTTGAAAACAACAACGAATATTGGATTTTCTTTATCCCAATACTCGCTGACTATCCCATCTATAACTTATTCTGAAGTGTTCGTGTATCAAAACCCTATCAGAAAAGGTTTTAGCCTGTGTAAATCATGAAAACATATCGGTAAAAAGAAGAGTTGTAATTAAATGTATCTTTTTAATTTAAATTTAACCGGTTGGCAATTTACTTGATCACTGACCACATAATTGAACCATGCCTTTCAGTTTCTTTTATTTTCACTCTCTTCCAATCTAACCAACACGACTTCCCAGTCTATTTTTACAATCAATCCCTGCTTCCAGGAGCTGTAGTAAATGTTTTTGAAGAAGGATTTGGTATCAACAAAATGAACATCTGCCTGTACTCTATTCTAGCTTATTATTACTAGAGTAATTTTTAAATTTACTTCATAATCATAGGGAAGCACAGAAGTCAGAAACATGGACAATAAAAAGGGAAGTAAAGAATTAGATCTCAACATTTTTAATTCCTTTAATAAGATATCTGAAACACATTTTTTCTTTTTCCAAAATTTTGTATAAGCATTGCATTTACTTTTTCTGTGATAGGGTACTAGACTATGCTGACAATATTATTATATTTAGATATTAGCTCAACGATTACATACGATGGCGATCCAATCACGTATTTTACTGGTTGAAATAAAAAGGTGAGCCAAAATGCTCACCTTCTAAAGGCCTCCTCTGCTTTGATGTGGGGTCAGTTGTCCGGCGACATCGTAGCCGTATTCGCGCTCGGCTGCGGTTGTGGATTTCGCTGCAGGATTCTGCCCATAGGGTCGTATTGTGTTTGTTATGGATATGTTTAAAAGGCACGTTCGGTTTCGCGGTGTAGTTTGTAAAAGCCGTCTGAAAACCCGATATGATTTCAGACGACCTTTTATCGTTTCGTTTATATTTTACTTTTGAAAGCTCTTCCAACTCTTTTTCATTGAAACAAACTTGCCCTTTATCTTCACACTTTGAGTAGCCGCCAAACAGTATCTTCCCGAAAAATGGGACTGCTGTTCTCATCCCTCTTGGCACTGATCTGTTCGGCAGGCAGCAGTTCTCCTCGACTGATTGGTTTTCATGACTGATAAAGTTATCAAAGCCGTATTTTCCTAATAATCATTAGTAATAAGCGTATTGTTGATTTCATAACGTTGATGGAGCTTAGCATCTGTGCAATACAAATTTTTGTCCATCTTTTTGAAGATATGCTTTCGGTTAATTCAAAATGATCATCAAATTTCAATTTCAACGTGGCAAACTGATTTATTGAAGGTGTACTAATATTCTGCACGCGAGTCCTTCCGGGGAACGCCTGTTGAAATATCTTGTATAACCCGTTTAGTCGGGCATCATCGTATATGATTTTTATAATCATTCTGTTCTTGTTCTTCAGTCTTAAATGGATGCAATCTGATGCCCCACTCGATTACCCGTTTCTTTGTCTATTAACCATATCCTGATGTAAGTTGGCATCGCTTTCATTGCCTTCTTCTTCTCTTCTATCCTCTCCTTACCGATGGCCGTCCAGCGCTCCGTATTAGCGAATTCCATATAATATTCGCCGTTCCATTCTCCTCCATCCACTTCAACTTCCAAGTTCCATGGATATTTCGTTTGGATCTGTTTGTACCACTCCGCACTGACCTTTTGGGGCCCATCAATATAAGAGTGGTAGAAATTGGGGTATTCTTTACGGACTCTGTCTAAATATTCTTTCCGTTCTTCCTGATTGTGAAAAACCTACGACTTTTGTAATACCATATTTCTGCAAAGTGGTGTTTGTCAGCCTCTTCCACAGAAGGCATGATTTCTTTTGTCTGCTAAGACATCAATTCCTGCGGATAAAGACATTGGTAAGGTTCAGCGTCACCCAGCCGTCAGGAGCAACAGCCAATTCAAAATCATTGGGAGATTCATATTGCGGAGTTTCTGTGTCCTCTACTGCATTATTGAATACCCTATAACTTTTTGCCATCATAGGACGTATCTTATCGGTTGGAAGGGCTTTCATCCAATTGATAAAATTTATTTTTCAAACTGGGAGGAATAAGTAAAAGTCAGTCTTTCGGGAAGTAAATCAAACTCTGCGTTCTTCCCTAAATACCCTCCTCTGCCCCATATAGATCCCGTACCAAAGAAGTTTCACAAAGACCGTTCCGTTCTGCAAATAAAATTCGGAACTGTACTTATTGGATACATCTACCGCTTCTGCATCCAACGTTAAATATGAAGAATTTTTCCGGTGTAGCGTTAACCAATGTAGCATCTGCTATCGTAACTCCCCATGCCATGCCTTTTGCCTGCTCGGGATTGCCGTGGCCATCAATCATTCCATTTAATCCTATATTTGCTAATGCAATACTGAGATAGCCTGCTGCTACTATTCCTAAAAAGGATATTTGTTTTTCTTGTGTTTCATTCAGATGGCCTTTTGACTATCTTATTGATTCCAATAAAGATACGAATTAATGATATCAATCCAGTATCCGTAAATTACCCAGACATTGAGCAGAATGAAAACAACTGCACAATATTTCCAATGATGGTTTTGATACATTCTGATAATGCAGTAGACATTGACAATCAAAAAGAATGCGTATTTGCCAATTTCCTCCCAAAGCACCTGAAGACTTAATATCATATTCCATATTACCAACCATTTAAATTTTTTTCTAGGTTCCTAATCGTTAAATCTAAAACAATTCTTCCGTTTTTACATAGATATCTAAATTATTTACATTTTTAATGATAACTCATATATCTACCTTTTTGATAATAATTATAGAATATGCAATGCTACCAGACAATAAGCTGTGCGGAAATAAAAGGTTCAACGAGATATTACCATAAGGCCTGTGAGCGCGTTGGTGAATTAGAATTAAAAATTGGCATAATAATTAATTTAGACATAGGTAAGCAAAATCTCACCTTCTAAACCAATATTTTTGCAATTAACTAAACACTTTTTTCCAAGTGGTCTTGGTAGTCTGCTAAGTATTGTTCAACTATGGATTTTTAATCACGTCGTTGCATAGGAATGTCGGCAGACGGGTCAAGCCGATGAACTCGTTGAGTTTGTGGAAGTGCATATACAACGTATCTACACCTTTACCTCGAAGAAATCGCTTTCACGGGTAAATGCTTCAATCGGTGCATTCCAAGTAAGTGAAAGCTATGTGTTTTTGCCTTTGCAACAAGCCACCTGTGCCGTAGCCTTCGGTTGGATTGACACGATGACGACCATCACTTTGAGTAAAGCTTGCCGTGTCCAGTGGTGAATACTTCGTCTATGTATCACTGTCCAAGGCTCGTGCATCCATCAGCCCGGCATTTTGCCAAATCACGGCATCCATCCATAAGAATTTTTCGATTTCTGCTTCAACATCATAGCCGGCATCAATCACGGTTTCTTTTACATTGTGTCCAAGTGCGGTCAAAACTTCTTTCGCTTTTTGTGAAGCGTATGATCTCAACTCACCATGTGAATGACCAAACTCTTTCCACCGTCTAGTAATAAAAATATTCATCTTTTTGCTCCTACAACAAATAATTCTGAAAAATGAGGGCTTCAATTATGCCTTTTACTTTAATTTTTAAAAGTGCGTTTTAGGTAGCGGTAATTTTAAGGATTACTAACAAGACTAATGCATTATCTTCTCAGATGACGGTTTTACTAGTCAAATTGAATACGAGACTGAAAGTAGAAGATGAAGAAATAGACGTGAAGAAGATTAAGAATAAATAAAAATGCCTGTTGTAAAACAGGCATTAAAGAATTATGCTTTTGGGCGAGTTAATAAAACGAATAAACCAAGAATCACATCACCAATTACCCAAAGTGTAAGGATTATACTTTTATGCCTCAATCCTGTACAAAGCAGCGTACCTGCTCTTTCAGTATTACTTAGTATTATTAATCACATAAGCATGAAGCAACACCACCAATCAGCCAAAGTGCCATTAATACATTAAATAAAAATAAATAAGCATTTAAAAACCTTGCCCATAAATGATGTATTTGGTTTGAGTTGTTTACCGCATGACGGACATTTAAAGCTTGGTTACTTGCTTGGTTTATTACATTCAGGGCAGTTAATTAACGCCATAATTCTCCTTAGGTTAGGTTTGTTTTTATTAAAATAAATCTGACCACTTCACAATAAGATAATTATATAAATTTTTGAAAGAATAATAAAAAGCCTTGAAGTTATTAT
>BNJV01003105.1_pt1 | contig 12287 bp, 24 predicted proteins | sample 8540591 | NCBI WGS metagenome assembly BNJV01 (sample SAMD00202457, study PRJDB9452) | human saliva metagenome | host: Homo sapiens
CTCACAATATCGTAGCGAGCTAAGCAGGCTGTCAAGAAAAGCGGCAGCCGGGCGACATCGCTGTAAATTTGATGTTGAATTTTTACAGCAACAGGTTCTATGCTGAAATCAAGAAAGGAGGCAATTCTTATGCCGAATATTAAACCCATCTCAGACCTGCGTAACTACAGCGAAGTACTCCGCGATGTTGCCGTCGGCTCACCTGTTTTTCTGACCAAAAACGGGCGGGAAAATATGCGATTGTCGATATCGCAGACTATGAAAAGCAGGAGGCGACATTGCATCTCTTACATGAGCTTTCCAAAGGGCGCATCGCAGAGGAACAGCAGGGTTGGCTCAGCTTACATGAAGTCGAGCAAAAATCTTGGTCTTACAAAAATGAATCAACTGCTTTTTCTCCGTCTGCACAACAAGATCTGCTGGAAATCAAACAGTACATCGAAGAAGATCTCCGGAATCCTACTGCTGCAGAATCTACTGTACAGCGTATCCACAAAGCCTTCACGTTCTAAATCAGTATGCACAGGCGGGAACACCGCTTGCTACCCTGACAGCCGTGAAGACAGATTACGCTTCATTGCCTGCGGAAATTACGCGAGTTTCTATCGCATCCGGCAAAACCGACATCTATATGGACCGTATTTTGTATTCGCACCGGGATTATCTTCGCATCTTGCTGCAACCCGGCACCGTCCGATGATAACTCCGACGACGAAGCAGAAAACCTTCCACTCAAAATAGGCGGGGGCGGTGAAGACGAAAAGTCTTCGACCCCGCCCGCATATACTGAGAATTAGGGGAGTCTCGTTTCTGCCGATATGAGCCTTACGGCGTCTCGCGAATCCATGCACCGGAAGCATCCACATGGTAGCCGTCCGGCGTCACTTGTTCGCATACATGGAACCGTACGGTCTGCCGCCGGTTTCCGTACACCCAGCGGTTCTGAGAAGCATCCCAGTCCCAGGTCGGTGCCGGTGTCACCGGATTCAGGTAGTACCAGGTTCCGTCAATCTGCTGCCAGCCGGTCATCATAGCGCCGGTCAGCAGGTTCAGATAATACCATCTGCCGTCTGCGCTGTCGTGATACCAGCCCTGTCCATCGAACCGAACCCAGCCGTCGTGAATCGTGGAGAGGTGGAACCAGGTTCCCCTGGTCGTTCTTCCACCAGCCGCTGTCCATCACACCGTTCTCGTCGAAGTGGTAGCTGTAAATCTTGGTCTGGCCGTCGTAGGTGTAAGCCACGTCAGCCCAGGTGCCCTTGATTCTCTTGCCGTTACCGAGGTCAAAGTACCAACCGTGGTTCTCGACATCAAAAGTTCACCCAGTTGCCCTCGACACCGTTCTGGTGCACACGGTTGCCCGTGCCGGTCGAAAGTCGTGCTGCCGGTGATGCCTCTGCGGCCGCTGCCGCTGCCGCCGCAGCCACCGCCGCCGCCACCGTGGCTGCTGCCGCCGGAGCCGGAGCCGCCGCTTCCGCCGCCGGAGTCGGTCGGGGTCGTTCCGTTAAGACGCGCGATGATGCTGTCAATCAGCGTCTGCAAATCAATGTGCTCATTGCTGAGTTCAAAGCGTGGTCAGGGCGGGGTTCAGCTTGTTGTTGACACCGACAGCCTGATTGATCTGGTTAATCAGATCCGCCTCTCTGTCGGGGTCAGGTTCGCGTTGCCGATCAGTCCGTTGCCGCGGTTAATCTCGTTCGTGAGATTTGTCTTTGCATTGTGCCAATCCGGATCCGGTGCATAGACCGCGAAGACCGTGAGATCTCTCGTGACCGGGTCGCTGTCCGCGAAGGTTGCACCGGTTGCCGAACCCTTCGCGAAGTGATCAAAGAGGAACTCCTCGCCGGTGTGCGGATCCGTATAGGTTGCGAGTGCACCGCGGACACTGACATAGTTGCATCGTCCGTCATCGTGCCGCCGTTTGCGACGTGCAGGGTCTCGTTGACCGTGCCGTCCTTCTCGCTCTTAACAATGACCTTCTGCGCCTTCTTATAGCTCAGCACAAAAGACATCGTCTACCTTTGCGTCAAACTCGAAGTCACCGCCAAAGCTGGCAGCGCTCAAATCAGACGGGTTGGTAGCCACTTCGACATAGCTGCTCGTCGCACCGTCATGCTTGTACAGCTTGTAGTCCGTATTGCCGAGCAAACTCTGCTCCAGATGCGCTCTGACCTTTAATGGTCGCATTGTTCGAGTTGCCGTTTTATTAATGCCGTTGACTTCGCGCGCAATTCCGACCTTCATGCTCCACGGGAACTTCATCGAGTTCGTCGTGCCGCTCTCCCTGGCTTCTGATTGCACTCTGAACCGCATCGGCAACCGCGCTGCGATTGAACTTCACCGTATACTTGACCGGAAGCGGCAATGTAGATGCACTCGGTAACGTACCTGTCAGTGCGCCGCGATCCTCCGGATTGTTGATGAGTTCTGCGAGCAGCAGTGCATCATTATCCGGATCCAGCGCGAAGCGTCCGTCCTTCGGCGTGTAATCCAGCGAAGCCTGATCCTCGTTGTTGCTACCAATATTCGGAAGCAACGAACCGTTGTAACTTACGCCAATCGTTGCGGAACCTGCGCCCATCGTAATGCGCTGTGCCAGCTGCGTCGGGTAGATACCGCTGGTCGAGCCGAGCAGGGTATTCCACTCATGAAGGTCTTGCCGCTCGGGATATCCGCATCAATCTTAATCAAATCACCCGCACGGAAGCGCACACTGTGCTCGTCCGGAATCGCGACTAACGCACCGTTCTCTTATGCTCCGTCGCCTTCGCGCCGTTGACCAGGGTCAGCGTATACTCCTGCGTTGCCGCGGTCGTACCGCTACCTGCATTCGTTGCAATGACAGAACCGTTCGGCTGCTGATCCTGCGGGGTCTGCGTGCCGGTGACCGGTCTTGCGACCACGGTGTAAGTCGTGTTCGGATCGAGGTTGTCAAAGACAATCGCAGCGCCCGACGTACCGGGAGCAACCCAGCCGGAAGCCGGAACCACGTTGCCGTTCGCATCAATGAGGGAGTACTCCGTGTTCGATGCGGTCGGGCTGACCGTGATGGTCTTCTGACCTGCATTTGCCGCATCGTTTCCGACATTTGCATTTGCTCCGACAGGCGGAACAATCACACTCGTCGGCTGACTGCAATCTCCACTGTTGACGATGGCATCATTCATGTTGCCGGTTAGCGTGGTCGGAACCGAGTCTCTAACCTCATAAACCTTATACTCCCTTGTTGAGTTCAACCGGCGAGAAGTCGCCGCTCATCAACTCGTTACCGGTCTTGACCGCAATAATGTTGCCGTCCTTATCCGTGAGCACATAGTGTCTCCGATCGTTGACAGCGCTGGAGTTTCACAGCTCCGGTACCGTTTGCCCGCAACCGTACCGGTTGCGTTCAGAATCGCGAAGTCATTGTCGTCCGGAATCTGGCTCGTGAAGACTGCCTTAAAGGTCTGCGATTTCGAGATGATGTCCGATCCGGTCATCTGTACATCGTTTTCGTTTCTCCAGTTGTCAATGCCATTCTTCAGGAAGGTATAGTTCGTATCCGCTGTTGCGGTCGGCTGTAAGGCTCGCAAACGTGGTTCCCTCATGCACGTGCTGGTTCAGAATGGTTGCGGTTCCGTTGATGTTGCCGTGCGGTCCCGCGACAAAGTGAATGTCAAACCACTTTGCCGGATTTTCTTCAAACTTTGCAACCAGCTTGGTCTCTCCCGTAATCGTTACGGTCGGATTGGTCGCACCGGTCGGATCGTCAAGACGGGCACCCGTCGGCTCATTTCCGTGCTGCTGCCGCCGATATACCAACCCTGCGAGCGGTAGTAGTCATTCGGGGTCGGCGTCAGGCTTCCCGATCAGGCTGCTGAGCGTCGGGCTCGTGCCGATCTTAACCTGCTTGGTCGTGCTGCCCGGCATAGTTCCGTTGCCGGAGGTACCAAAGGTTACGTCTGTCCAGACCGAGCGATCCGAATAGTCCGGCGCGTAGACCACGTTAATGGTTCCGCTCGCAAGGAAACTGAATCCATATTTCTGCGCCGCCGCATTCGGAGCTAAATTCAGAAGCTTGAACCCGGTACAAACGTCGGTGAAAACGTCGTCAGATAACCCGCCACGTGCGGAATCTTAATCGACTTATTGGCGCCGAGCGTCATGGGCTGGGTCGACGGCTCACAGCGGTTCCCGCCAGGGAACTCCATCGGACTATGGGTCGTTCTGCCGCTCGGATCGGTCACGGCATGTTGCCCGTCAAGATAGTTGACCGCAAGAGTCTGCGTAAAGTTATTGTTCAGCTTTAACACATACTTAATCGTAACATCCTGATTCGGCATCTTGACATCCGAGAGTTCGCCCGGTATCAGCCTTCAGCGCAGCCGTCGAGGTTGTCCGATCTCGTTGTCTTCATGCCGTAGACATTCGCTGCCGCATTGTCGGTGGTGCCGCTCACGATTTCAGCACTGACAAACTCGTACATACCGCCGTTATACTGAATACTTTTTCGCATTCAGAAGCGAAAAGCGCTGTCTCAGCCGTAACATCTTCAACAATCCGCGGATTGCTAATCGCACTACTGCCAACTTTGAGGCCGCTCAGCACGGTATCCACCGGGTGAGTGCCCGACGAGTCGCGCGTCACATACAGAATCTTCAGTTTGAACTTCTTAGACGGATCGGGCTTATGGCGATATGCGACCATCAGGTCATCATTCGGCATCTGCCCTTCAGGTTGTGCGTCGTGCCGTCGATTTCCGCACCCGGATACTTCGGATCATTGACCGGAATCGTGCCCGCATTCATGTTCGGGGCCTCACCGTACTTAAGGCTCTTGTTGTTCTTAATCAAAACATCAGCGAGCATATAGCCCGGAACCGTACGGAGATAGCCTGCACTGACAAGACTCTTTGCCGTCACATCGGTCGTCACCCAGCTTCCGGTATCAAAGGCATGCATCTTGTCCTTCTGTGCCGGATCGGTCCAAGGCGTCGTGGTCGAAGTGAAATCCGGCCAGCCGCCGTTACCGAGGCCGAGATCCCGGTAGTGCATCACATAGCGCGTCAAACCCGTCGTTGTGGTGAGTGGCTCCCAATCCGCCGTATAGGTTGTAGTGGTCTCGTAGGGATAGGCATAGTCAAGATTTGCAAGGGTCTTGCCGTTTGCCTTCTTCACCCGGTCATCCGGTACCCGCGCCATGTGCCATCCGCATGGGTCGGCGGTACAGGGCGTGGGCCCCTACCGACTCCGCCATCGGTTGTGTTCATCGTTGCGATTCCGGTGTTGGTCCAGTTACTGCTCGCATGTGTCATCGGATACCCCTGCTTACCGGTAAACTTGCCGCCGGACAACAGCGTAACCGTTATTCGTCTTATCGAGTCCCGGACCACAGCCCGTATCGAAGACGATTTCTGCAGCGTCACCGTAGTTTCCCGCATAAACCGGCAGCGCCGGGGCTGCCACGAAAAATACCATGACAGCCGCCATCGCCGCAGCGATTCGAGACTTAATCTTATGTCTCAATCTCATCTCATTCCTCCTCAGTGAATCCACGCGCCATTCGCGTCAACGCGGTAGCCGTCCGGCGTCGTCTCGTTCTGGTACATGGAACCCATGGGTCGCACGGCCGAGTTGGACTTGTAGAACCATCTCTCATTCACCGCATCGTACTCGTAGGTGTTTGCGGAGGTGGTCGGTGCGAAAAGTAGTACCACTTGCCGTTGATTTCCGTCCAGCCGGTGTGCATGACGCCGGTCTGCGGATCCAGGTAGTACCAGTGCTTATCCGCCTCGTCGTAGTGCCAGCCCATCTGCATCTTGCCGAGCCAGCCGTCGTGCTCTGTATTGCAGTAGTACCAGTCGAGCTTCTCGTCGCGGAACCAGCCGAAGTCCATAATGCCGTGCGAGTTGAAGTGATACCAGCCGTTCTTGTTGACATCGCCGTTTGCGTAGTCAAGCTTTGCCCAGCGGCTCACAAGGCGTATACCGCCGTTCAGCGTGAAGATCCACTCCGAATGCTCCGGATTCACCAGCTGCCAGTTGCCGTTCGTGCCGACCGTGTAGCCCTGCTCGTAGTCTGCAACAAAAGGCTTCCTTGCCGATGAAGTTCGGGCCGCCCGCGGTGCTGCCGAGCTGAGTGCCGCCGCCGCCACCGCTGCTGCCGCGACCGCTTCCGCCGCGACCGCCGTTTCCGCGACCGCCGCCGCCGCCGCTTGCGCCGCCGGACAGATTGCCGTTCGTGATCTGGTTGTAGTGGTTGTAACGCGGATTCAGTGTTGTCATAGCGACGAATCGTGTCGAGCAGATCGTCGAGTGCCCTGCAGCTCAGCTGCCGTAGCTCTCGGGCCGGTCTTCTCAAAGACTGCGATTGCATCGTTGATGCCCGTGTGTACGCCGGGACACCGTTAATCAGCGCTGCGGTCTCCTTCCGCTTCAGGAAGAAGTCATCGGAGAGCTTCAGTGCCTTCTTGATGGCATCCTCGAGGCCGTTTCTCGTGTCGTCGACAGTCTGCCGGTTGTCTTCCCAGTAGCCGCAGACAATGGTGCGCTTCTGATCGGTGCCGTGTCGTCATACTGCTTGAACTTGTCAGCCTTGCGACTCCAGCCCTTCCAGTCGTATTCCACGCCGGTTGCCGAATCCGTCTGGTGCGTCGCCGCGCCGGTCGGCTCGTTGTTCGTGACCGTGTTGTACTGCGTCGTATAGTCGGAGTCGGACGGCGAATCGCCCTTTCTGACCGGGAAGCTGTACTGCGGCCACGGTGCCACGGTGTCTCTGTTGTTAATCCAGGTCACCCTTGTATGCGCTTCGAGTAGGTCAGATAGTGACTGACGCCCTCTTCGGCCGTGAACTGGAACAGACCGCCGCTCGCATAGACATCCGTCGGCGTCAAGGTCTGCGGGATGAAGTTGCCCGGGTTCGACGGGTCTTCGCGGAGCAGCTGGTAGTCAAGGTTATTCACATCTTCCTTGTCGAGCTGCACATAGGTGCGGAAGGTTGCGTTCGATCCGGTCGCCGGACGCGGAACAAGTCTGCCGTTCACATAGCGCTCGATGTTGGTCTGAACCTCCCAAGCTGCCGTGAATGCATCCGGGTGATTTGCCGCCTCGACATTCGCCGTGTCGTTCTTCAGCGCCGTCGCAACCGAAGACGGCACATTCTTCTTGTTGTAGATCACCTTGAGCTCACATCTGCGTGGTTCACATTCATGAGCACCTGGTCGTCCGGTGTGGTGAGCCGGTTCTCAAGACCCGGAACCTCGTTCGGATCCAGCGCCATCTCGCCCGGGTTGCCGCCGCGAACCTCATCCGTGACCGGCGCATTGCCGTTCAGGTTGCGGTTATAGTAAGCGGTCAGAACCACGTTGGTGTCAGGCATGGTGAAGGTCAGGGGTCGCATTGCCGAGCTGGCTGTTGATGCCCGGAATCACACCGGTCGTGACTCTCCACGCCTTGAAGGTCTCGCCTGCGCTGTTCGTCGCCGGTGCGGTCAGGACCACTGTCTCGTCCTTGTGCGCCTCGTCGAAGTAGTTCGTGTTGATTGCATTGCCGTTGACGGTCGTGATTTCACCTCGCCGTCCGTCGTCGTGATGCTGAACTTCGGAACATCGATCTCGCCGCCCGGATCCATGACGACAACTGTGCCGTCCGGAAGCTTCTGCAACGGGGTGATGTCATTTCTGCCGTGCGGTCTTGCGACGACCGTGTACAGCTTTGTTCGGCGTCAGGCCGCTGAACGTGATTCTGCCCGGCGTGCCTGCCTGCCAGCCGTCCGCCTGGGTCTCCGGCGTCGTCACGACATTGCCGTTCTCATCGATCAATGCGTAGTCCGCATCTCTGTCAGCCGGATCAATCGTGAGGTTCACCTTCGTCTCATCGTTCGGATCGTAGGTAATCTGCTTGTTTGTGTCGACTGCCGGCACATGTGCGGGGCTCGGTGCGCTGATCGGTGCAGGGACATTCGAGATGTCGTCGCCGACCTGCGCCGTGTTATCGCCCTCTGCCTCCTAGACCCTGATAGGGTCGTGCCGGGTGTCAGGTTGTTAGAAGTAGGTTCTGCCGGCCGGGTTGCCGTCTTCGACACCCACAACCTTGCCGTCGGGATCCACGACAATGTACTTGTAGCCGGGCTTCGTGTCGTAAGCCGTCACAACGCCCCTTGCCCTGGGTGTCAAGGCTGCCGCCCGCATCCACCGGGTGCACCGGAAGACCGAGACCACCGGATCCGGTGTGAACTTGATGAGATAGGTCTCGCCGTTTGCAATACCATCCGCTGCCGCCATGAGGGTGGCTGTCAGAGCTTCTCACAAAGCCCTTTCTGAGATAATTGACTTCACCCGTGTAGTTCGGCGTGCTGACGCCGGCCACATCGTGTGCATCCGCAAGCGGCTCAATCTGCGACCACGGCTTGTCAATCCAGACATGCAGGGTCGTCGGTGCACCCGTATTCCAGGTGACATGTCCATCTGGGAACGGCCCGATGTTGATATCTGCCCAACCGGACGGATTCTCACCGATGTGCGCCACAATGTCCTCGCCGCCGTTGAACTGGTCGCTATCCTGCAGCAGCTGCTCGCTGCCGTCCATGATGCGGTTTCCGTTGAGGTCCACGAACCAGCCGTCAACCATATAGTGTACGCTGTCGTTCGCAGCCGCCTTCGGAACCTGACGTCTCGCCTTGAGGTCGCCGAAGGTAAAGCCCTGACCCAATGCGTTCTTCTTAAGGACATCGGTCTTAAAGCTGTTCGTTCCGAGCACGACCACATCCGGCGAAACATCCGCATCCTGTGAAAAGCGTAGCCTGTTCCCGTACCACCGGCCGTATTGAGGCCGCTGTAGAACTTAACGCTCGCCCAGGCACTCGGATCACGCTTATAGCCGTAAGTGACCTGCAAGTCATTTGCCGGCATCTTTGCACTGTAGTTAAAGCTTGCATCAAAGAGCGGTGCACCCGGCGTAACCGGATCTGCCGTGGGGCTTGCCGAGTGTCTGCTACCGGCCGTCGTAATCGGCTGATAGCCGTAGTTATGCGGTGCCGCAAGCGGAGATGCGTTTACCACGGAATCAACCGCGGGATTCGTAACTGCCGGATTTGCAAATGCAAAGGTAGAAGGAGCCGCCGGGAACTGAATGTTCTTTTAAGAGCGGGTCTGCCGTTCCGTCATCCTGGTGAAGAACGCTGAACTCAAGACCTGCGCCACTGCCCATATATGTATAGGTAATGGTCACATTCTGGTTCGGCATCTTGCCGGTGTAAACACCGTTTGCATTGAACGGATTCGGGGAATCGTTCTCCGTCGCCGCATAGCTGTACAAATCAGAAGATAACGGGGTATTTGGCGTCGATATCTGATTATCGACATGCCAGCCGTTCGGATTTAGCGTATAACCGAAGCGAGAAATCGGCGCTGCGGTAATGGTCTCCTCCGGATAGTAGTTATCCGTCGTAGTCTGCAGCACGGTACCGGTCGAGCTCACATGCTGACCGTCAGCGTGGGCTGCGAACTTCTGAGCTGCGATGTATCAACGCTGTACACATAGGTAACAGTCGTTGCCTGGCCAGGCATCTTCAAGCGAAGTTACCGTAGTTGCCGGAAGAATGCGGCGAAGTCGTATCGAAGCTCGGATCTCCGATCAACGGGTCGTTAAAGATATAGCTTGCCGGATCAACCGTAGACGGGTTGCTGACCGCCTCGGCCCATTCCAGACATAGTGCGGAACATTCTTTCTTCCCGCCGTGATGGTTGCCTCAACCGACTTGCCGCTCGTGCCGGTCGCTGTGTCATCCGTCAGAATACGATGCTGCTATCCGCGTTGCGGTAGCGCACCTTGTAGTCAAACTGATGCTCGTATTCGGCGCGTAGTTTGCGACGTAAGTCACTTCACTTCTCGGAGGTGTCGTCGGTGTCGTAAAGAAAGGTACTATTGCTGTATCGAACTTTGCCGGCAATGCAGTCTGCGTGACTCCATCGACCTGCCAATCAACAAAGTTATAGCCGTATTTGACGACAATCGGAAGAACGCCGCTCACGTTCTCTTCGTATTTACCGGTAATATCACTCCGGTGTCGGAATGCCTCCCTTTGCGTCAAACTTAAGTTTGAACTCATTCTTCTTATAGGTATAAGTGACGGTGACGTCCGTATCCGGCATATGACCGTTGATTACGGCAAAACCGGAAGCCGTCGATTCTAAGTCGGTGTCATACAAGAGCTTATCCTTCGGGTTCGGATCCGCTACGCCCGAGTCACTGCCACCGGTACGGCATAAGCAGTTGCCGGAGAAATTTCCACCTTGCTCAATGTGTAGTTTTTGACCTCATTAGGTGCCGAAATCGTAACTGCTCGCCCTTGTACAAAAAGCTTTGAGGTGGGATTATCGGAACCATTATGCGGTGCAGCCGTCGGTGCCGTTGCACTTGCAATTGCCGTGCCCTGCTCATCCACGTAAACGAAATTAATCTGCTTGCCTTCCTGATGGAGCACCGTATTGTTACGGTTGTTGAATGAAGGTGTTCCTGAAGCCGTTCCTGTATACTTGGTTCCGATTGTCACCGTAAAACGATTATCATCCGAAGTGAAGTTATCCGCAAACGGACTGTTCACATCCGGAGATCCGCCGAGTGCCGCCAGATAAGCCGCGGTCGGCTTTGCAATCGAGACTTCCTGGTTTTGCTTCGTAACGCTGCCGGGCAGAGATGCTGCCGGCATATCTTTCGCCGTAACACCAATCGTACTGCTGCTCAAATCCGAATTTACTTCAATTGCCTTTCCGGTGCTCAGATAGACATTGGCATCGCCGTTCTTTACAATCGAACCGTCTGTCGGATTCTTGACCTCAAAGGTATTACCGGTGATATCAACAGTATTCTCCACCGTAAAGGTTCCGGAGCTCGCATAGTTGACCGCGCCCTTTCCGACTCTCTTCTCGGCGTCATCGGTTGCCGACGGAATGATGGACTTATTGCCGGTAATCTTACCGCCATCCATCAGGAAGTTTGCACTTCCTGTCAAGTCGACAGCACTACCTGCTGCCGTGGTGCCTGCAGTTGTATCAGTAACCGAATTGTTATTGGCATTGAAAAAGTTCTGCGCCCGTCGAAACATTAAATGTTCCGCCGCTCACCTTTGCGATGGGCTCCTGAACTTCCTGTGCCGTATTGCCATCCAGTTTCAAATTGAGCACTGTAAGCTTTCCGCCCTGCTGATTTACCATCGGTCCGGTGTAGCCAGCCGCCCGCTTAATCGTCACGACATCATGGGTGGGCCTGCCGTCTGTTCCATCGGTTCCCCATGTAATATCGGTACTGTTAATGGTAATATCAGCGTCCGGATTTGCGCTGGACATCTGAATGGTGTAGTCTTTTTCCACCGATACTATCGCTCACATCCGGATAATCAACGACATAAATGAATCCTTTCCGATTACCGATCTTGTTGATTGCGTAGTTGATCGTTTTAAACGGCTTTTGGATACTTCCATCGTTTGTAGCCGCGTCTGCTCCGTGTGCAGCGGATACATAATAGGACTGTGCACGTATCGCAAAAACAACCCTCTTATGCACTATCTCATATGGCCGTAAATCGATTTTCCAAGAATAATTCAGACAACTATCCTGATTTTCAAGTACATCAGTTGTGCCATCCTGAAACACAAAGGATCTATGAGAACCCCATGGTCCAATCCACTTAGTTGTAGGCTCTGTGATTCCTAGATTCGATGAACTGGTAGGCTCTGCGGTGTACAAATAAAAAGCCTGCAGAACTTTCCGCATTAATCATGCGAAAAGCCGTCGAATTGATTTTCACATTTTGCACGATCAGCTGGTCCTGTTGCTACCCGCCATCATTTCCAATGCAAACATCGGCACCAGATCCCATGTAAAACGTTCTTGTCGTCCCACTCGTATCATACAGCCAGTAGTCAACAAGTATATACTGTCCGTCTGCACTTGGTTTTGCCTGTATTCTCCATTCCAAATCATGAAGACCAGCACTATCCGCGGTAGCTCCAAACTCCATAACACCACCGTTTTTGGGGAACTAAATTGAGTCTTATCGCCAGTTTTGTGTTGTTGACAGATACGAATAATAACCTCCGTCTTCAAATGTCGTCCGGATTTGTCCATTGCTGTCTAATCTACTCTTCGCATCATCATCACTTCCGCTTTCATACACATAGTTGGGATGATTTTTCGGATCTGTCAAACCATGAAGATCAAAAATATCCATCGCTAGACCCGTCGCTAAACCAATGAACCGCCGTAGACTTTCCGGCCAGGTCTCCTCCAAATCGCTGATTGGCAACTCCGT
>BNJV01000775.1_pt1 | contig 12281 bp, 17 predicted proteins | sample 8540591 | NCBI WGS metagenome assembly BNJV01 (sample SAMD00202457, study PRJDB9452) | human saliva metagenome | host: Homo sapiens
ACAAACCCAAATTGAAGTTGTTTTGGTTATTTCGAACGAATTTTTAGACAACGAATCTTCCAAGATGTCCCTCTTTCTTTTCCTAAATTACTCGTATTTGGCTATCACAACTTATAACTCCCTTACTTCTTTTTAAAAATCAGATACAAATCAGAAAAAAATTGAAATCCACAGCCTTTAAAGAACCTAAATAAAAAGATATTTAGTTTTTAAATTGTTCTCCAAATCTTCTCTTTTTCGAAATATCGTTTTGCTTTTATCGTATTCTGATTCTTTGTAAGGATATTCTTTAGAGATTCTAAATTCTAAATCGTGTTTTTTTGATTGTATCCATACCCCAAGGTTCTTAACTCTTTTATTTCCGAACCTTCCTCCCACAAAAATATAACAACTCTTCAAAATATGATTTTTTTCTTATCAATAACTTCGATAATATTTTTCCGAAGCAATACTAGAATATTCCTCTTTTAGAATCTCTTTATCAATCGTAAACTGATAAAGATCACTCTCCAAGATGTTATACAGATATTCCATATCTAAATTTATCGGTTCATATTTAAAATACTTCACAAGCGACATAAGTATACTCTCGATTCCCATACGACCATTCATCCAATTGATAACATAGTCTGCTTTCTCGCTTTCATCAGTTTTATTTGAAAGTTCTTCTAATGACTTTTTGAAATTCTCTCAAGCTCAATTTTTTTCTTCTTTCATTTGTTGGTTTTTTCCTGTACCTCTCTATAATTTTTATCTACATAATAAATTTTAAAAATCAATGATAACATTTTTTTCCAAAGTCATCATCTCTCAATTTACTCTTTTTTTCAAAAATGTTATCTATGACTTCTTCTGTAGATACCATTCGATTATGATTTAGCTTAAATTTATTATAAATAACCTTCTTTGTTGACCCAATTTCCTCAATGTTTAAAAATTACAATAATTTTAAATTTTTTTATTCTCAGAAAGATAGTCAATATAACCCAATAAATCATTGTAATCTGAAGGGTTATCTGATTTTTGCTGCATATGAGACCCGTTCGAAATCATCAAAAATAATGATAGAATCTCGCTTCATCAAATCCGTTCCAACTGTTTTTAAAGAACCATTTAAAAACTCCTCCAACAAGTGGAATAAAGTCCAAATTTCCGAGTATGGATTGTTTTTCTATTTCATTGATCAATATTTTTCTCGGCTTGCTCTCTTGTTTTTAATCCCAAAGCAGGAAATATAGTAGATTTCTTTTCTTTTTGTAAATTTGATTTTCAAAAAAACGTCTTTACAAAAATGTTTTCCCACTCCCCCAAGAACCATCTAGCCAGAAGACATTATGAATAGAGTCTGGACTATTTAAAAATTCCACCAGATGAGTTTTGATAAGGATAGTCATCCAAGTCATATTCCGGAAATAGCCCTGGGTCCAGTTTCTTATAACTAACTTTTTTAAAAATTATGTCTAAAAACCAGAACAGTATTGTTGGTATAGTCAGTGCTAACAATAGTATTACACGATTCTCATACAAAATTGAAATAATATCTTTTTAAAAAAATTATTATTAGATATAAATTTATAGATAGGCAAAAGCAAAGCGTTTAAATTGTTCAATCTCTAGCGCAAGATAAAGTACCCATATACTGGCTATAAATATTTTTGTACCATTCAACAATTCTAACATTACTACTCCATGATGGTCTTTTTCAATAAATATTTCAATAATTTGAAAATTCAGAAGAAAATTAAGAATCCTCGTCTTTATATTTTTCATATATACCCCTTTTAATCTATATTATCATGATTATACCACAAAAATAAGAGTTATAAAAGCGGATTCAAGGGACAAGAATCTAGTTATTATACTAATAATTTTTTCACTGATTTCTTAACTTAGGAAATCTGTCATTCTCCAAAAATTTTATCTTCAATTTGCTATCTAAAATTTCTAAAATAAAAAGCCTACTTGATAGTAGACTTAGTTTGATTTCTGATTTCTAATCGGCACTCTGCCGAAAATTCTGCTCTGCTATACTTGGATTTCCTAGTTGGTAAATCTGATCTGCCTTTTTGAGTCATGGCATCCCAGGGCTCTTTTGCCAATTCGGCTGACTAGATGGACCTGCTCTTTCAAAGACTTGAGATGTTGTCTGCCTTTTTTCCGTAAAGCCAAGGACATGGATGCCTTCTGGCAAGTCACTTTCTCTAGCTTGCACCAAGATATAGGTCAAGAGGCGTCTGACACGCGCCTTAGTGTAACGTTTGGTCGCAACAGCCTCGACCAATTCTTCTACAGACTGGGCTGTTTTGATAGCATCCTTGATGCGCACAGCCATTTCTTGATTGACCTGATAGATGGTCGTTAGGTCTGGATTTGACAAGATTTGATATTGAAGCATAGGAAAATAATCATCCCAGCTCACCTTACTCGCCTGCTCAAAGAGGGCAACCGAAGGCATAAAAGCGTTCTAAGAAATCTTTGGTCCATCTGATGCTGACGGAGGGCTGTTGCCGAGGCAAAGTCCACATCCTTGTCCACAGAATGGTAACCCAGCTCCCTGACGCTGAATGGATGCAGTTTGATGTTTCGTCCCTGCAACTGCCTTTGGCATAGGCCAGAGCTAGGACATGATTGGGTGTATTGCCTGAAAAAAATCAAGACCCAGCAAATTCCTTCCACATGGCTTGGGTTTTCTGTGGATAAGAGAGGAGTCAGGCAGATTTTCTACAAAATTTCTCCATCTCAGTACCTTTGCTCTGTGTATAAAGTCAGAGATTTTTTTTTGATAATCCAGAACTTCCTCTGTCCCAAAAGCTAGGCTATCAATGCCCCAAGCGAGCCAAGATATCCACAGCTCCTTGGCCAAAGAAATCCGCCGCCTGAACACTGACTAAAAAGGGCAATTCCACTACCAGAGTCTGCTCCATTTTCCAGTGCCATCTGAGCCCGTGTCCACTTATCCACGATAGCAGGGCTCTCCACGCTGCATGAAATTTCCCAGACATGGCAACGATTTTTCAGCCCCTTCGCCTGATCCAGCAGGTATTTATGCCCATTATGAAAAAGGGATTGAACTCCGCGATAATACCGGTGATGGTCATGATGTTCTCCTACTTCTGCGCGACAAAAAAACCAACGGGTACTGGTTTCTGTTGGCTCCTTGTCCTCAAAGTCCACATAGAGTTTGAAGGACTTGAAACCAGCCTGTTCCAGCAAAATATCATAGGTCAAGACCTCATAGGTCCGTTCCTCATGCACTTCATCATGGCGACTAAAGGAACCGTCAGCCTCCTTGATAAAGAAGGTCAACTCATGTACGATGGAGTGAGGTGCAGCGTCCTCATAGGTATCCCAGAGCATGGCAAAATCTTCTGCATTTTCATGGTAAGAATAGCCTGGAAAAACCTCATCTGTCTGGTAGGTCGAATGCACATCAAAGATGAATACACCATCTTCGTTTAGGGCATTATAGACTTCCTTAAAGACATCCCCTACTTCCACCTCATCCTGCATGTAGCAGATCGAGTCCGAATAACACGTGACAAAATCATATTTACCCGCCTTGGACAAATCCAGCATGTTGCCTTCAATAAAATCAATCTTTTGCTTGGCTGAAGCCGCTCTCTTCTCCGCAATCTTCAGCATATCCGCGCTCAAATCCAGTCCAGTTACATCAAAGCCAGCCTGAGAAAAGCGTACAGACTGGATGCCTGTCCCGCAAGCTAGTTCCAAGAGTTTCTTTCTCTCCTTGGTCTTAGGCAAATGACGCAGAGAAAAAAATCCGTCCATTTATCATATAAACTATCGTCCATCACAGCATCGTAAACAGCCGCAAAGGTTTCATAAGTTGCCATAGCCATGATACCAAGTCCGCCCATAATCGGAATGAAAATTAGGAGCTTGACGATGGAGCCAAGCTCCAAGGAAGGCTGTCTATTTTCCGAGAATTACAGGACGGGTTCAAATCCTTTCTAAGATACAAAGAGCGTTAAAAGCAAAGAGAAAATAGGAAACTTTCTGCCGTATCATCAGATACAAGGGAAGTTACTCTTTTTCTCACAGCTCTTAGCTCGTGTTCAGTTTCAACATCAACCAAACACGACGCCCTCACCTTTCCATCAATTTCTTTTAAAATAAGCAAAGAAACCCAGTTGACTGCAACTGAGTTCAATTGTAACGCTATAGTCTTTTCGTTTGCTTTTAGTACTAGGCAACGAATTGCAGGCATAACTAGAGTTAGGCAAAATGAGTTAACGCCGTAATAAAAGATAAAGGAAAAGACTATAAGGTTTCAGATAAATCTACTGAATTTGCCTCATGCCAAAGTTTTTCAAGGTTATAGTGGGCACGCATTTCTTCTGAAAAGATATGCACCACAACACCACCTAGATCCAGCAGGACCCAGCCTCCAGCTGCATCGCCTTCGACATGGCTGCCTTTAACACCAGCTTCGGCTACTTTTTCACGGATATTATCAGCGATAGCGTCCAACTGACGGCTATTCATCGAGCTAGTGATAACAAAGTAGTCTGTCACACTGGTCAAATCTTGTACATCAAGTACGAGGATATCCTCCGCACGTTTCTCATCAGCCGCTTTCACGACTAGTTCTAGTAATTCTTTTTCGTTCATTTAGTCCTCTTTCAAATAGTGCACATAGGCGTTATAGGTTTCAAGGGTTTGGGGATAGATGGAAATCCTTGGTGAGCCAAATGTTCCACAGTTCGCGCTGTCTCATAGGCCACAGCCTTATTGAGCGATAGCTCAGCAATTTCACGCGCCACATCTACGCCTGGAAAGGCACGATTGTGTTCGATATAATCTGCGACGTAGATGATCTTATCTAGCTCGGTCATCTGACCAGCCCCGACTGTATGGATTTCAATAGCCCGCAGGATCTCAGAATCTTTCAAATCCAAATCTTCTTTGATTTTATAAATTCCGACCATACCATGCCAGACATTATTGCCCCAGTTTTTGAGGTCAGGGTCTAGCTGATAACGGTCAATCAAGTTTAGAAATTCCTGATCTGACAGCTTTTTGGCATAGTCATGAAGGAGGCCTGCTAGTCCTGCTTTCTCGGCATCGACTCCAAATCGCTGAGCCAATTCTATGGCTGCACGCTCTACACCCAAGCAATGGGTTAAGCGTTTCTCAGGCAGAAGCTCTGCCATTTTTTCCAACAAAGCCTCACGGGAGCAGCTGATATAGTCTTGATAAGCCATCAGTAGAGTCCCTCCTTCTCGATGTAGTCTAGCACTGGCTGAGGTAGGAGAAAGTTGGGTTTCCGACCTTGGGCAATGAAGTCACGCACCATGCTGGATGAGATATCCATGAGGGGCACATCCACCCAGATAACAGGATAGGAAGTCCCAGCCTTGTAACGTGGGCGCTGAACCCCCACAAACTGAACCATGTCGACCAGCTCATCAATTCGGTACCACTTAGGCAGATAATCCACCATATCAGCCCCGATAATGAAGTAATAATCCGTATCTGGATGTTGCTCTGTCAAAATCCTCATGGTGTCGTAGGTGTAGGAAATGCCCTTGCGCTCTAGCTCAATAGTTTCAATGTCCAAACCTTCAATTCCCTCAATTGCTAATTCAAGCATCTTGAGACGATGGTGCTCCGAGATAGTTTCCTTTTTGTCTACATGAGGTGGCTGATATTCAGGCATGAGCAGGACCTGGTCCAGTCCCTAATTGTTGTCGTACTTGGTCCGCCACAACAAGATGGGCATGGTGAATGGGGTTAAAATTCCCCCCTAAAATCCCGACTTGCTTGCGTTTTTTCTCCTTGATTTCTGGCTCCAACTCTACCTTGGTAAAGGGAGTCAATAATTCGATTGCCATAGGCTCGTCTTCCTTTAATTCTCTGTAAAAACAGTTGTTTGGAGTAGGGTTTTAGATTTCTTTGACTTTCTTGGAAATCTTGCGATTTTCTTTCTTGCTGGATTGTTTAAACAAAATCAAGATGCGTCCGATTTTTTGGACAGTATCCACACCAATTTCTTCTTCCAAGATTTCAGCTACTTCGTGGATGTTTTCATCTGTATTTTGTAAGAGAGTAACCTTGATCAATTCGCGGGCATCAAGAGCTTGACGGACGCTGGTTTTGATTTGGTCGTTGAGTCCATTTTTCCCGATTTGGATGATGGGTTTGAGGGTGTGTGCCTGGCTGTTGAGGAAGGCACGTTGTTTTCGATGTTAATGACATAATTTATTTAAAAGAGTTTCTTTTTATACTTTTCTGAAGTGGTGACGGACGTCAGCAAAGTCCTTTGGACTTTCATGACTAAAATTTGAGCCTAAGGTCTCAAATTTTCCGCAGTTGGTACAATCACTTGTACCAACTGACACCACGGCGAAAAGTATTCTCTACGGGCTCGCAACGCTCGCCTTAATAAAGACAACCCTTTCCTTTCTGTGTTTAAATAATTGCTTTTCGTGTGACGACTGCGACGCCTTCTGGTGCCCAGACGGCGACTTTGGCAGTTCCTGTTACGCGGATCCAGCCGAGTCCTGAGATGACTAGGTCAGTCTTGTCCTTGATGGCAAATACATGCTGGACTAGTTTTGGAAAATCTTCTTTTTCCTTGCTATTTGGCGGTGTTAGAAGAGTTCCGAGATGCTTGTCATAAAAGGCAGTAGCGCCTTCAAGCTTGGTACGGTGGAGTTTGAGTTCATTGTCAAAGAAGGCTGTGAAACCTTGCTTTTCATCCTGCAATGAAAGTCAAAGCGTCCTAAACCACCTAGAAACAGGGTTTGTTCAGGGTTAAGTTGATAGGTTTTGGGCTTGATTTCCTTTTTAGGGCTGACATACTTGAGGTTTTTGGCCGTCAAGTAGTGGGCCATCTGGTGACGGTGGATAATCCCCGGTGTATCGTAGATATAAGAACCGTCATCGAGTGGAATCTCAATCTTGTCCAAGGTTGTCCCTGGGAAGCGCGAAGTCGTGATGATATTCTGGTCACCCGTGATTTCTTGGATAATGGCATTGATTAGAGTTGATTTCCCGACATTGGTAACCCCAACTACGTAGACATCACGGCCCTTTCGGTAGTGCTCAATTTTATCAATGACTTCCTTGATGGCATGCTTGTTCTGGGCTGAAGTCAGAACGACATCTACTGGACGAAGTCCTTCTTCGTGGGCACGTTCCATGAGCCACTGGCTGATCTTGCCCGGTTTAACAGACTTGGGTAGGATATCTTTTTATTTCCGACCAAGAGGACATCATTGCCCGATACAAAGCGTGGCAAACCTGGGATGACAGAGCCATTAAAGTCAAAGATATCAATGACATTGACCACCAAGGCATCACTATCTCCCACCTCGTGCAAGAGCTTGAGGAAATCATCGTCCGTCAACTGGACATCTGTGATTTCATTGTAATGACGGAGACGGAAACAGCGTTGGCAATAGACTTCGCCAGTCTCCAACCCTTTTTCGAGTGCCGACTGGGGAGTAAATCCAAGACCAGCCTTATCTGTCGTCTGAATGGTTGCTCCACAACCAATACAGAGAATTTCTTCCATAGTTAGATTCCTTTTTTATATGTAATCGGTCCGTACTTTTCAGTAATTTGCTTCATGACACGGCGCTCACGAGCTCGGTTAATCTGCGTCTTGATAGAGTCATGTTGAACCAAGGGTTTGACTAAGATCGAGCGAATACCTGCACGATGCGCTGCTCGTATATCTGTCATAAGCTGATCGCCGACCATGACCACTTCATTTTTCTCATAGTGAAATTCCTTCATGGCACGGTCAATCCCAAATGTGAAAGGTTTCAAGGCCCAATAAACGTAATCAATTCCAAATTTCTCAACTGCGCGTTGCACTCGTTTTTTGGTATTATTTGATACGACGATGATGCGAATACCTGCATCCCGAAGGTCATGTAGCCATTGCTTCATCTCTGGCGTCCCGTCTGGATTGTTCCAAGCAATGAGGGTATTATCCAAATCGACCAAAACAGCCTTGATCCCCTGCGCCTGCAGACTTGGGACTGTCAGATCATAGACTGCTTCCACAGCAAAATCTGGCATGTAGTTTTCAATCGCCATTCTGGCTCCTTTTCTTTTTAATTTCTAGCAATTTTCTTTAAACATTGGGCTAAGACTGCCCATAAAATTAGACTAGCTAATAAAATATAAATCCAAGCATTCGGTTCATCTGTAAACGGTAAGGGAACATTCATTCCGAAAAATCCTGTAATAACCGCAAGGATAGCTAGCAAAACTGAGATAATTGTCAAAGTTGTCAAATTATCATTTAGATTATTATTTAGGATGTTGTTGTAAGAGGCTGAAAGTTGTTGCAAAACTTGAGAAATCAAGTCTGTCATTGAAACCAACTGATGGGCTTCAATCATAGCATCATCAAACTGCTCTCTTTCTACCTCATTAAGATTGCGATAAAGAGCATGACCTTGGATATGTTCCAAGAGGAGACGATTTTGTTTAGCAGCAGCTGTCAGGTAAACCATACCAGTTTCCAAGTCAGAGAGGGCAAAAAGATTTTTTTTAGTTGTTTTTTGACGAAGAAGTGCACTGATTTCATCCTTACTTTTATCCATCTCTTCAATAACTGGATAATAAGCATTGCTAATAATCTCTAAACTGGCAAAAAGAAATTTGTAGATTGAAATAATTTCATGGCTTTCAAGATAGGTTGCCATGCGTTTAATCACATAAGTATTCTTGTGATTGCTGATAGTAATCAGCCGTTGTTTTTCAACGATAAAGGTCATCGGAATCGCTTCATAATATTCCTTGTCTTTTTCTAAATCAAGAACATTATAAATAAAGGTTACCGTCCCCGTTTCACGGTTATAATCCATGTGAGCACGTTCATTTCTATCTAGAGCATACTCAATGGTTTCCTTGTCCAATCCATAGATGTCAGAAAGATCTTCCATATTTTTAATCTTGTCCACATCAAGGTCTATCCAAGTACAATCATGACCTAGTTTTTTCTCTACAAATAGCATACTCTCTCCTTTGCCAAACTCTTTCTATTGTACCATAAATCTGCCAAAATAGCAGACCTACTCTGTACGAGAGAAGTTGCTGACAACAGTGATATTTCGGTTGGGAACAAAGTGAAGGGCTTGGTCATCACCGCGAAGTTGGGTCGTACGGATTCCTACACTGACAACCTTTCCAGACACGGTAATAGGACCATTTGTGAGGACCACTTCGTCGCCCACATCGAGCTGGCGTTCAAAGAGGATGAAAAAGCCGTTGATGACATCGGATAGAAAGCCTTGCGCTCCCATACCGATAGCCACCCCAGCAATCCCTGCCCCAGCAAGGAGGCTGGAAACAGGCAAACCTAAAATGGACAAGATACAGTAGATTAAAAAGAAATAAAGGGTATAGTTAAAGATATTTTCAAGCAAACGAGAAATAGTCTTCTGTCTGCCAGCATCTCGATTTGAAAATTTAAGCGAGGGCTTGACAATCTTTCGGACAGTCGCATGAAGGATCTTTTTAGCTATATAAAATAGCAAAAACAAAATCAAAAGAGAAATCACCTTGGTCAAGAGATTCTCTAATACAGTTGTTACATCCAATTTATCAAGATAACGTTGAAAAAATTCTTGCATACAAAACTCCTTTCTAGTATTATACCACAAATCATCCCGTTCAAATCCCTCATAAATATTCCGATATTCCCCCAAACTCAAAAAAAGACTTGCCTCAACGGCATATTTATACTATAATCATAAACAATACATTTTGAAGGAGACTATTATGAAAAAAATCATTCGAGCCTGGAACAAGGCCAGCCTCATCAAACGTATCCTAATCGGCATGCTTCTTGGAGCCTCTCTAGGGCTACTTTTCCCTAGTTTGTCGGGGATTCGGCATTCTCGGTGACCTATTCGTTGGGGGTCTGAAAGCCATCGCTCCTGTCTTGGTCTTTACCCTCGTCGCAAATGCCCTCTCACAACATCAAAAAGGGCAAGACACCAATATGAAGACCGTTATTTTTCTCTATCTACTCGGTACCTTTGCTGCTGCCTTAGTTGCTGTACTGGCTAGTTTTCTCTTCCCCGTCCAGATTACTCTCAGCAGTGCGAGCACAGAGATTGCCCCACCAGACGGTATCGGTCAAGTCCTCAGCAACCTCCTGCTGAATCTCGTGGACAATCCCCTCAACGCCGTCGTCAAAGCCAACTATATTGGAATTCTATCATGGGCTGTTGTCTTTGGACTTGCTATGAGAGAAGCTAGCAAAAACAGCAAGGAATTGCTCAAAACCATGGCAGGAGTAACTTCCAAGATTGTGGAGTGGATTATCAATTTGGCACCTTTCGGAATTATGGGCTTGGTCTTCAAGACCATCTCTGATAAAGGAATTACCAGCCTTGCTAACTACGGAATTTTGCTAGGACTCTTGATTACAACTATGGCTTTTGTGGCCCTTTGTCATCAATCCCCTCATTGCCTTTCTCTTTATGAGAAAAAATCCCTACCCTCTTGTTTTGAAATGTTTGCGTGTTAGTGGAATTACAGCTTTCTTTACTCGTAGTTCTGCCGCTAATATCCCTGTTAACATGAAACTCTGCCAAGATCTAGGACTCAATCCAGATACCTACTCTGTTTCTATCCCCCTTGGCTCCACTATTAACATGGCTGGTGCAGCTGTAACCATTAACATTTTGACTCTAGCTGCAGTCAATACGCTAGGAATCCCTGTCGACTTTGGTACAGCCTTTGTCCTCAGTGTAGTGGCTGCCATTTCTGCCTGCGGAGCCTCTGGGATCGCTGGTGGATCACTCCTCCTCATTCCCGTCGCTTGTAGTCTCTTTGGGATTTCAAATGACGTTGCTATGCAGGTAGTCGGAGTTGGTTTGTCATCGGTGTCGTCCAAGACTCCTGCGAAACTGCCCTGAACTCTTCTACCGACGTCCTCTTTACAGCAGTAGCTGAGTACGCGTCGGCACGTAAAAAATAGATTTTTTAAGACAAGTCTTTCAAGTCTTGTCTTTTATACTCTTATTCTAGTATTATAGGAAATTCTCATGTCTATCACCCAACGTACGACAAAACTGATCTTAGCGACCTGCCTCGCTTGTTTTCTCGCTTATTTTTTAGATTTGTCTTCAGCGGTTTCAGCTGGAATTATCGCCCTCTTAAGCCTTTCTGACACGCGCCGAAGCACACTGAAATTGGCACGTAACCGCCTCTTTTCCATGCTCCTAGCGCTCGCTATCGGAGTTCTAGCCTTTCAGCTGACAGGTTATCACATCTGGAGTCTGGGCCTATATCTGGCCCTCTATGTGCCTCTAGCCTATAAAATGGGTTGGGAAATCGGCATCACACCTAGCAGTGTCTTAGTCGGCCATCTCTTGGTGCAGGAGTCTACTTCCCCAGAGCTCTTGCTCAATGAAGTACTCCTCTTTCTCATCGGGACAATCTTTGCTCTATTGGTCAACCTTTATATGCCCTCTCGGGAAAAGGCCATTCACAGCTACCACCTTCAGGTCGAAGAAAAGTTAAAAGACATCCTGCATCGCTTTAAATACTATCTGTCAAGGGGAGACGGACGCAATCAAGCCCAACTCGTTGACGAATTAGATGAGCTCCTCGATGAAGCCCTCAAGCTAGTTTATTTGGATCACTCGGACCACCTCTTTCACCAGACGGACTACCACATCCACTACTTTGAGATGAGGCAGCGACAAAGTCGCATCCTACGAAATATGGCCCAGCAGATCAATACTTGTCACCTAGCCGCCAGTGAAAGTTTGATCTTGGCCCAGCTCTTTGCTAAGATTGCTACCCAGCTAAGCCAGACCAATCCTGCTCATGACCTACTTGATGACATCGAACGCTATCTGGAAGTCTTCCGCAATCGGAGTCTCCCTAAAACACGTGAGGAGTTTGAAACCCGTGCTACCCTCCTGCAGCTACTACGCGAAGCCGAAACCTTTATCCAGGTCAAGGTCGATTTTTACCAGAAATATGGAAACTAGAAAAACCTCAGAAGAATTCATGTAACATGATTGCTCTGAGGTTTTTAATTTACCTTTGATTTCAATTATCTTTACTATATCATTCGTGGACTTCTCCTAATGAAACGTTTAGGTAAGCCACCATAGTGTTTACCGATTGTTAGATTACGACACTGAGTTTTTACAAATCGATTTCATTTGTAAAACTCAGTTAGTGAGGCAGTTAGGCAAGTCTAATAGGACTTTGCCGTAGTCTACTTAGATTGCTATGCAATCAAGTAGACTTACTGAATCACATCTTCTCTTCCAACTCCA
>BNJV01001565.1_pt1 | contig 12279 bp, 18 predicted proteins | sample 8540591 | NCBI WGS metagenome assembly BNJV01 (sample SAMD00202457, study PRJDB9452) | human saliva metagenome | host: Homo sapiens
GATTCCTCACCTGTGGCGCCGTACGCCGCGCGCGAGCTTAACGACGCCCATCCATTGAGGTTTGTGCGGCTACTCACCCGTCATTGAATACGACAAAGATGGGATTGTGTGAGTGGGGCCTCCTTAGCTTTTTCCCGCTGCTGCGGGGGATTTTGTGGGGTAGAGGAGTCGTAATCAGTGTGTTTAACCAGACAATCGGGGGAGTAAGCATGCATGTCAGGGGCATAGATTTAAAAATAACCTCTTATGGGGTATTGAGGTGATCGGAGTAGAGTGTCGGACGGCGGTGCGGCCTTTCATTGGGGCTGGTTAGTCCTATTTGTACGAGCTTTGGCTCAGAACGATGCCGCACCGTCCTGCGTTGTTATTGGTGAGAGTGCTCTTCCCAGAATCGGGCGTACTGAGTTAGTTATATTTGTACGAGCCAAACTTGACTCAAAGCTTTCGAGAGGTATTATCAGTTTTGTTACCACCATTTGATGAGGTCATCGCGATGGCCATCACTCTAGTAAGCGGTAACGACATGAACTTTTCGACTTGGAACGTTAGTTCCAATACGTGGGAGGACTTCCGTGATTACATTTGATGATCTGCTTAAAGCATGTGCCAGTGGAGGCGCATCAACACTCGTTTCAGTCACAGAACTTGAACCTGCAGCTGGAGCCCACGCATCAGTCGCGCCAGCCAAGTTTGTGGATGGACGCACTTCTGTGTTTGCTTTTGAGACTCGTTTTATTGACGGTCGGGCAGCTTTGGTTGTGGTGTTGGATAGTAAACAGTCACAAAAACAATCGGTCAGAAAATTGCTGTCGTGCAGGAGATTCATGCTGGGCATCCGTTGTTTGGAAAACTCCTCATCCAGGTCACCTACAGCGATGATCAGAAAATTTACTGATATGGAGCTGCCTCACCGTTTTGCTGATGGACATATCCGTGCAGGCACCATTGACGGTGAACCTGCCACTGCAAATGAGGCATATCGAGCTGTCCGTAATGCCACTCCGGCTGACATGAGTGCAATCCTCAAGACTGCTCCCTGCTGCGGCTGTTTTTGGTGGATGGGATGCTACTCGTAAAAATCAAGTGCGACTTCGCAGCGCACTAGTAGGTGAGGATCATCGGCGTTCTTGCCGATCAAGATCGTGATGGGCAAGATCAGCAGTCGCGTCGCGGTGGAGCTCGTGTTGATGCGGTTGCTATGAGTGTGCAGCTTGATCCCAAAGACATGGAGAAATTGATTGAGGCCCAAGAAGCAGAACTCAGTGACAAGTTGCTTGACAAGCTTCGCGGCGAAATAAAGAAAGCTGAAGGATAAAAGGCTCTCCGCTTCTCGGCTTGGACTTGGCGGTATTCCACCTCAGCTTGATGATCTGGGTGGGGTAGCCTGCAGCAGAATTATCCGTTCGTGGGTGTTGAGCTTTGCGGCGTTACGTCAGCTACGCTTTGGAGGGAGTGAGGAAGCTAACGTTGCTGGTCGGGCTCTTCTGGCAGCTTTTGGTCTAGTCGCTATATCGCGTGCTGAACGTGAACTGTACCTCCGGGCAAATTGTGATCTTGTTGAAGCCGGAGCGCCAGTTGTCACGCTGGATGAACGCTATGGAAACAAACGCACCCTTGATCCAATCACTGTGGAGCTTGCCGATCAGTTGCTGCAACAAGCAATTGACCATGCGCGTTCTACTGGTGTGGCTGACTGGAACGGTCAGATATTGCATGTGGATGGTAACCCACTGATTCTGGAAGGTGCTTCCGATGAATCTGAAAGCGAGGACTAGTCATGCGGAGCCTCAACATCATTGCGAGGTTCCCACTGGGGGGTTTACGTAGGGACACAAACTGATCGACGCAGTGATGAGTTTCCAGACCCGGCACGATTGCATGCCGCTTTGCTTAACTCTGCAGCACAAGGAACTCAGGCTATTCTAGGGCAAACATGGGCTTGAACCAAGTGAATTGGCTCTCGTTGCCTTGAAATGGTTGGAAAAGAATCCACCGGATGGAATCGAAAAACCAACCTCACTACCAGTCTTTACAGGGCGACAACGCTTTATGCACCGTGAGGTCGCTCAGTCTACTGGAGGAAGAAAAACAGAGCAACGTCCGCTGTCAGACGGCATCGCTTTGGCTAGTCATGTTGGCTGGCATTGGGATAACGTACCTGATGATATTGCGGACACGTTGGAGCAGCTGTGATGATGTGCCCTCACCTGGGTGAATCAGTAAGCGTGGCTATCCTTGAACGTGGAGTGGTAAACCCAAATCTTCATCTTGATGCACAGGGGAGTCCTCTAACTGCAGGCGGGACGATGCTTCGTATTCCCATTGATGGGCGAACCGATGCATTGATCAAGGCGTACCGGGATAACAATCTAAGCAAAGTACCTACTCCAGCGGCAGATAAACCTAAAAAAAATGAGGAACCACTGAACACGCCGGTGACGCAAGAGTGTTTGGGTAGCGTCAAATATTCGTGTGAGGAACCTGCGGTGTGATGCGCCATGGTCCCAAATTGTTTTGCTTGAGGTTGCAGGAGAAGATCTTCTGCCTCACCAGCACGTCGCTATTTGCGTCACTCTTCATCGCGCGATTATTGCGGCTATTGGATTTGGAGCATCCAGCTTCATCACCGGAAAATATGACAAGGCAGTGGATAAGATACCTGCAAACAGGTTGGCCTTCCAATACCTCCCTGGGAAGTACACGCAACACCTCGGTCTCAAGGGCGCGGCCATCGCAATAATGATTCCAGCTGCAGCGAACACGGAAGACCTGAGTCAGTTAGCGAAAGGGCTGGCCGCAGTAAAACGACTGTACAGTAGAGACTTTGGTCGACGACATGTCTACTTCAACGGGATATCTGTTCAAGCAGATGCGTTTTGGCCGAAGCCGCAGCAGGGCTCCGTTCGACTGTGGAAACCTCTGACAGCAATAGTTCCAGAGACTCGTCCAGTGAAGCCTAAAGATGGTACTAGACGCTGGACCCTCGCGGATTCTGGGTTGCTCTCCCTCGCGTACGTATGGCGAGATAGATTCAACTCTGAGAAAAAGGGCGAGCAACGTTACCTGGAACTGCGTGATCAAGTGAAGACTCAAGATGCGGCGGTGTTTAAAGCGCGAACGATAAACGCAAAACCTAGAAAAATATGCGCATAGAACACACGCTAGTGTTGTCACACAACCATGGCGTGGTCTGTTGTCTCGGAACACTAGCTACAGATGAAACACTTGTAGCTATCGGTCAGTCACGTCATCTCGGTGGTGGGTTATTAGTTCCTCGCGATGTCTCGAAGCATGACTTTGAGCGTATGATTCAGAAGGAAAAGCACAACAATGATAAATAAACAAGCAGTACAACGCAGTGATTTCTCTGCGTTCTTTGCCGCACTCAATGGAGGGCATGCTCCTTTTAGCTGGCAACAAGACTTGCTGATCACATAGTAACCACGGGAAGGTGGCCTGATAGAATCGTCGCCCCAACAGGGGCTGGAAAATCACTCAGTAGTGGATATCCATCTGTTTGTTAACGCTTTATTTGCCAGCGGGAATGGGGCCACGCGTACCGCGTCGGCTATGCGTGGTTGTTGGTCGCCGCGCTTTGGTAGACAGTCAGGCAGATAGAGCGATGAATATTCAACGCAGTATGGTAGATGCTTAATAACGATGCCGCAAGTGGTGAGAGTGACATCATATACCGCGTTGCAAAAGCTGCTTTCATCATTTCACGTGCATAACGTAACTGGAGCCTTTTTGGTGGAGTCACATACGCGGTGAGCTCAGCAATCGCTCCTTGCCAGTCAACGAGCCCTCGGTCTGTGCGATAATTGCTGCGACACCAGATATGTGGGGATCGCGCCTGCTGTTTAAAGGCTACGGCAGCTCGGAAACAAGCTCGTCCTCGTGAAACAGCCTTGATTGCGATGGACTCCGTTTTTGTCCTTGATGAAGCTCACCTAACCAACAGCTACTGGTGACAGCCCGACGAGTGGCTGAGTTGCAGGGAACTTGGCGCTGATATAGGCGTGCCACGGCTCCAGGTTGTAGAAACAACTGCGACTCCGTCTGAACTTAAAGAGGGACAATCTGAGGTTGGAGTCGATGTTTCTAATCTTGACGGCGCTGATGACGCGGAACTTCTACGAAGAATTAACTCTGTCAAAGAACTTCGACGCGTGCCAATAGAAAAGTGGAATGGATCGCCGGGAAATAGCGCTGTAGTAAAGCACATGCTGTAGCCGAAATAAATAAGCTGTGTGATGAACAAAAAAAGTGCCGAATATGGTCAAAAAGTAGTACCATTGGATGTATCGTAAACCATGTCGATACCGCCGTTAAAATTGCAAGTGAGCTCAAAAAGATAAAACTAAATGTTGAGCTCATCGTCGGTCGAATGCGTTCCCTATGATCTGGAACAATTGCGCAAAAAACATCCGTCGCTATTCACCTGTGTTGGCGATGACGAAGTTGATGTGAGTGGTAGCTACTCAAACGCTAGAGGTAAGCATCGACATCGATTTCTCTTCGCTGATTACCGAACTGGCACCTGCATCATCACTTGCGCAGCGATTTGGTCGAGTAAATCGTTTGGGGAAACGAAAAGATTCAAAAATTGTTGTTCTTGAGCCAGCAGATTTGATAAAAATTAAGGATGCAGTTCCTCCATACAAAGGTGATGACCTACGCAAAGCGTAAGGATTGGCTGGATGTATTGTCCCAGCAAAATAGTGTAAATCCGGCAGCAATGTTAGCCTGTGTTGCACCGCCAACATCACGACCGCGATTGCTCTATCAACGTCCTGAACTGACAGATCTACTCGAATTTTCACGAACCTCGGAGGACATGTATGCTGAGCCAGATCTTGATCTATGGTTGCATGATTCTCTGGAGGACCAAAAAGCGATTGGTGGAATTGTTGTAAGGGAACAACTACTGGTAGATGATTTTGTTGCTCTCGAACTTCTGAAAGCATTCCCTCCAGAAAATAATGAAGTATTTCCAGCGAGTTTAGATATACTTCGTGATAAGCTATCCCAGCTTGTTATTGATGATCGGCAGCGGATTAAACTGGAAAGAAGCAAGCCTGACATTCTGCGACGAGCATTCTTTTTTCGTGATGGTGAGGTCGAAATTTGTACGCCACGGTATAGGCTTCACCCTGGCGATGTGATCATTATCGATCGAGGGATCCCTTTTACAACTGAAAAAGTAGCAGTAAAAGGAAAACCTGATGATAAGGAGCCGCCAGAGGCTGTAAAGAATGAGAATTTTGAAGTCTTAACCTTCAATACTGGAATGTCGGAGTCTGAAGCCGATATTTTCAGAGAATTTTGCGGATTAACGCCGGATGAGGCAACAAGTATTTGGCGAGAATCAGGCCATGAAGGTGACATTGTATTATCAAATTCAATACAAGATGATCTGCGATTTGGTGAGGTAGTACCGTGGTATGCAATTGTATACTCTGAAGAGCTCCAAGAGGATAGCGATACCCGTCAAGAGTGGACTCAATCACAGGGTAAAGTATTTCTTGATGATCACCAAAATGATGTAGCTGTACGTGCTAAAAAAATTGTCGAAGCTGCCGGATTAAAAGAAGATTTTGGTACCGACGTAGTAGTTGTAGCTCAACATCACGATGATGGTAAAGCTGATCATCGATTCCAGAGTATGCTTGAGGATTACGAGCTGAAAAAGAACTAGCAAAGAGCGAAGTTCGAACTCGGCAGGAAACGAAGATTTCCAGGCAACGCAGCGGTCTACCTCAAGGATGGCGGCACGAACAGATGTCCGTGGTTTTAGTCACCGCTGAAAAAGTGCAAGGGAAGTTATCTTGTTCGGATCTTGCTTTTGCGAATAATTGGGTGCAGTCACGGCAATGGAAGAAACTCGTTCAAGCATACAGATCGGATTCTGCTACAAAATGTTCAGGGCTTTGACTCTGACATTCTGCGACAGAAAGCACATGATTTATTCTTTATCGGTCGATGGGAAGAATTAATCGAAGAAACCGATATGAAATTTGGTCCGTATGTGACGGCATACCTTGAGGCGCTTGAGCGTGCGGCTGATGTTCAAATTTCGGCGGAAGGTACTGATGTCTCACAATCACCCTTTGCAGGCGATTATCGTTCTGCACTTACTCATTTTTGCTTTGTATGGTTTGGCCATGTTAACTGAAGTGCACCACCCAGGTGCTGTCACGCTTGGATGGAGTGATGAAGCTACACCTAAGGCGCAGCTCAATCTTGAGGGTATCGGCTTGCAGACTGTAGCTGAATATGTGGCGCAGTATTCGGCTCAATTGGCTTCGGCCGATAGCTGGGTTGCGGTCAATAATGAGTATGGAAGTGGAAAAAAGAAAGCGATTTTTTCCCCCTTTTCTCCACGTATACGTGGTATTGATCCTCAGGTAAATCCAGACGATTGGAATAATCATCAAAAAGCTAGATTCGACGCGTTAGACAGATTGAATTTAGATAGTGATCTGCTTTCTCTTCGGTGGATAGCAGGTCTTGGTGAGGCAGCGTACTGGCGTTTTTCGAATAATGAAAAGAGGCCAGACCACGGTGCGTCGCGATGGGAGATGAAAACAAGAAACAAGGGAGAGGAGTTTGTTCAGCACCGACTTCGACCACTGTGTAAAGAATTATCAAAATGGAGTGTAGAAGATATTTCCTCTGGAGTTATTGGCGCAACGCTTCGTGATACGGTAGGGAAAAATTCTGCTGATTCACGTACTTCAACTGGTTTTACTCCGCCCGGACCTGCTGATGTCGCACTCACATTTGCTGCTCTTTTGGGTATTTCCTGTTTTCCAGTGGTACTGAAAGTCAATCAGTTGAGTGTCACACCAGGTGCATGGCCTTCTGATAAGCTTCATCCAGACAATATGGTTCTTCCAATCACTACTCAGAAGATTACGCCAGCCAGGCTCCGTGCGATATTGCGCAGTCGGTCATTTGCGGAGGCAGTAGAATCGGTGTGTGGTGTTGAGGCTGATGCTCGGGAAAAATAATGCGATAAGCATACTCGGCTCTGTCCGTTCGGCTGAGTGGCTTAAGGATCGTGGTGTGAAGGCTGTTGTACGGTTCCCAATACTATTAGCCGGAAGCTCTTCGGCACCTGAGCGTCAGGTCCAGTACGGTACGGTGGTGCCGTTATGAGATACAGCGAAGATGCTGTTCTTCCAATTTCTCTGGTTGCGCAAACAGTATATTGTGAACGTCGTGCTTGGTTGGAAGCAAATGGTGAAAAAACTGATACATCGCAGATGCAGTACGGGCATTCGTCGCATGTTGGAGTAGATGACCCGACAACCTCTCGAACTCGGCAGCGTCGTTCAGTTCAAATTAAGTCCGATGAGTTGGGTATAGTTGGCCGATGCGATGTTGTTGAACCTGTCGGCAATGATTCGATAAGGTTAGTTGAGTATAAATCAACTCCAGTTAGAAAGACGCCGCAAGTTACAGAAGCTAACCTTATTCAGCTTGCTCTTCAAGGAATATGTCTTAAAGAATCAGGTGAAAAATGTAGTTGAGTATGCGGTACATTTTTACTGATCATAATAAGAAAATACCCGTTGAGCTTACTGAGGAAGATTTTTGACTTAGCGAGGAGCTTTTGTTGATAGAACCCGTAGCATTATTGATGGCACCACAGCTCCTGGGCCACTAGAAGATTCACCCTAAGTGTAGCTGGTGTTCGCATGTGAGTGTCTGTCTTCCGGACGAGCATCTAGGACTTGAAGCTTCCAAAAAGATTGTTCCATCAAAACCTGATAGTCAGGTTGTACATTTGACTGTGCAGGGTGCACGTGCATCAATCCGAAAGGGGAGGATGATAGTCCAATCCAAAGGCGAGCAGATTGGCGATGTTCCCTTGGAGAGGATTCAGTGTTGTCGCTACATGGCAACATTGATCTTTCCTCTGCGCCGCTGCGGGACCTCATGTGGCGTGATTATACAGTCATTTGGTGTTCTAGTAGCGGCCGTGTCTATCGGTTGGTCGCAGCCTGGAACGGGGGCCAAAATGGCCCTAGCTTAGGGTTCAACAGCATGTTTTGTCGGCGCGTGGAAGTTTACCGATTGCTACGGAGATGATCTCAAGCAAGATAGCAAACCAGGCAACGTTACTTCGGCGAAATGGCGATGGTACTCATATTGTTAAAGAACTGCGAAAGTTGCAACAAGATGCACTTAGGGCTGCATCCTTGCTCTGAGTTATTTGGGATTGAGGGTGATGCGGCAAGCCTATATTTTGGTGGATTTGAAACGATGCTGAGTGAAGTTACCCCTGCAATCGTTCGGGTGGCGATGGCAGGGAAGAATCGGACGTGGAGCGACAGATCCGATAAACATCCTTTTGAACTATGCATACGGTCTGCTTTCCTCAGAGTGTATCCGTGCAATCTTACCTGTGGATTGGACCCTCACGCTGGATTCTTGCACAGCAGTAATCGCAATAAGCCTGCGCTTGCTCTTGATCTTATGGAAGAATTTCGTGCGGTGGTCGCAGACTCTGTGGTTCTGACGCTCGTTAATCGGAAGCAGATTAGTGCTGGGAGTTTTCTATCGGCTGGTGATAGTCTGCGACTCTCGCCAGCAGGTCGTTCTGCGATTATTAAGGCTTTCGAAAGAAGGATCAACGCGGAGTTTAGACATCCAGTCTTTGGTTATTCAGTGACATGGAGGCGAGCAATCGAGATCCAAGCTCGGATGATTCTCGGAGTTCTCAATGGGAGTCACCCCAACTACGTAGGTGTAAAAAGTAAGATGAGACGCGATGACACACGGCGCACATTAATTGCATATGATGTTCCAAATGATAAGCGTCGTGGAAAGCTAGCAAAGTTACTGGAAACCTATGGTGACCGGATACAGTACAGTGTATTCGTAGTTGACATTATCCCATCAAAGCTTTTACGTCTCAAGGATGCGGTCAGGGAAGTCGCACAGTTGGATGAGGATTCTGTGTTGTTCTGTGATTTGGGCCGGTTGGCTGACCTGGGAGAACAAAACTTTAGCTACGTCGGATTGTCTAGAGATGTCACAGATAATGATGTGATTATCATGTAGTTTATCTGTGGCGAGCAGCAAGCACTTCACGGAAAACCGGGGTGTCGCTCGCTGACAACAAAAAGTCCATGTCAAGCTTTACTTTTCTTGCTGTATGTTCGTGTACACTGACTTATACAGAGCGAGTTGTTCGTCTAACGCTCGCTAAGCTTACAGTTTTGGCAGTTCAGAGCTACCAAAAACTCGAAGCAGTCTCTTCCGCTTATGCGGAAGACTTTCATTGAGGCTACCTATGCAAAGTGCATTCAGCACTCGCTGACGTGTCTCTTCCGCTTATGCGGAAGACTTTCATTGAGGCGCCACTGACCCGCAGGCGATGCTGTTCGCCAGGCAAGTCTCTTCCGCTTATGCGGAAGACTTTCATTGAGGCCGACGATCTTCTTTATCCATCCTCATCCAGAATCTGCTTTGTCCTTCCGCTTATGCGGAAGACTTTCATTGAGGCCGACGATCTTCTTTATCCATCTCATCCAGAATCCGCTTGTCTCTTCCGCTTATGCGGAAGACTTTCATTGAGGCGAAGTTCTTCCTGCTTCTTCTTATCGGCCTCCTCCGGTCTCTTCCGCTTATGCGGAAGACTTCATTGAGGCAGTGTTAACCAGGCCACATTCAGATCTCATTCACATAAGGTCTCTTCCGCTTATGCGGAAGACTCTTCATTGAGGCAGGGGGTAAACTCGGTGCCCAGTCCCGGGAAAGTGCGATAGTCCTTCCGCTTATGCGGAAGACTTTCATTGAGGCGGGAGCGCACTCTAGTGTTGGTCGATGAAGCAGCATCGTCCCTTCCGCTTATGCGGAAGACTTTCATTGAGGCCCTGTTCAGGTGTGGGGTAGGTGCTGGTTTCGTCATCTGGTCCTCTTCCGCTTATGCGGAAGACTCTCACTGAGGCGTGAGGTTGCGATCTGCTCACCAGCGGCTAGGGTCCCCGGTCTCTTCCGCTTATGCGGAAGACTTCGATTGAGGCCTGTGAGACTTGCCGCATGAGTGGGGCCATCATGGTCTCTTCCGCTTATGCGGAAGACTTTCATTGAGCTCACAGCAAACATGCATGGAAAAGTGGCGTCGCTGCTGGTCCTTCCGCTTATGCGGAAGACTTTCATTGAGGCCGGAAACAGAACGCGGCAAGCAAGGCTTGATCACGTCTCTTCCGCTTATGCGGAAGACTTTCATTGAGGCTCACCAGTGCTGGCGCGATTGCTGCGTTCAACTACAGTCTCTTCCGCTTATGCGGGAAGACTTCATTGAGGCTGGTTAATGTTTTCTTTGTTTCTTCCGGTGCCACAGAAGTCTCTTCCGCTTATGCGGAAGACTTTCATTGAGGCGCGGATGCGGATGCCATGCTCAAGGTCGATGGGAGCGGGTCTCTTCCGCTTATGCGGAAGACTTTCATTGAGGCCGATAGTCAGCTTCCCAGTGACTGCAGGTGTCTCCCATGTCTCTTCCGCTTATGCGGAAGACTTTCATTGAGGCAGGTAGCTAGGGTATACGTTCTCCCGCTGGGTTCTGAGTCTCTTCCGCTTATGCGGAAGACTTTCATTGAGGCGTGGACTGAGTGTCATAGTGGGTACCTCGTGATGTCCGTCTCTTCCGCTTATGCGGAAGACTTTCATTGAGGCCCACGACGACCACATCAACACCGCCGATGCGCTTTGGTCCCTTCCGCTTATGCGGAAGACTTTCATTGAGGCTACAAGTCTCGCTACGGGACCGATTTGACCACGATGTCTCTTCCGCTTATGCGGAAGACTTTCATTGAGGCTTCAAGCTGCTCACAAACGAGCTGATGGACGTGATGGGTCTCTTCCGCTTATGCGGAAGACTTTCATTGAGGCCACGGCTACCCTCGCGTGCAGGCCGCAACAGACCGTCTCTTCCGCTTATGCGGAAGACTTTCATTGAGGCAAGACTATTGACAAGGACGGCAACACCCTGATTTGGGTCTCTTCCGCTTATGCGGAAGACTTTCATTGAGGCGGGTGCATGCCCTCAGGCACCGGATAAGGCCACATGTCTCTTCCGCTTATGCGGAAGACTTTCATTGAGGCGTGGTCGGTCACTACGGCTGATCGTAAGGGTGGGCGTCTCTTCCGCTTATGTGGAAGACTTTCATTGAGGCCCGCTTGTGACGCTTTCCGCGACTGCGACGCGCGCGAGTCTCTTCCGCTTATGCGGAAGACTTTCATTGAGGCGCGCACTTTTTTCCGGGTGATGATGAGCGTGCGGCGGATGGTCTCTTCCGCTTATGCGGAAGACTTTCATTGAGGTGGGGAACATCCCCGCGTGTACGGCGAATTCTGTTGTTTCCTCCATTGTTATGGAGGCTTTCATTGAGGGCAGGGGAAGTGTGAGTTTATCCCAAGCTTTGGTTTTCCGCTGTGCTTATATAGCAGACTTTCATTTTTGATGAAATAAAGTTGTCATGGTCTCGCGAAAAGTAAAAAGCCAGTCTTGCTTTGTTTCTACGCATGCGACACTGCAAAGGAATTAGAAAGGCTTGTCTCATAAATGCAAAAAGCGATGATCTTGGGCATTAGTCTAGCGTTAGTCAGACGCTGTCAATATATACTCTACGTTGCATTTTTGAAAATGCTTTCTTCGGGTAATAAGGTGTCCACGGTAGATGTGATCCTACTCGCAAATGATGTTCAAGTTGCATAATTAGCGTGCATCTTTATCTGCGATGTAATCGTAGATGGCTGCAACTGTGGCTCGGTATGCGGCTGTTGATCGTTTATCTGCGTAGCCTGTTGTGGCTTGGTGTTGGTGAAGATTATATTCCTGTCCAGGATTGTCAAATTCATTAGGATTGCAAGTTAGCGTGTATTTCTAATTTTCTCCTAGTGTGCCAAAGGTCTCGTATTGCAGTTTTTATTACCTTCACACTCGTGTGCTTCTAAAATGCTTCTTTCTTATTGCGATCGTCGCCTTTTGCCTTTCATAACTGGTGCCAGCTATGGCAGATTTACTTATAACATCATGCATGAATATTATTCAATTCTCGAAGAATAGTCAGAAAGGCTTCTAGTGGAGCATCTGCTGAGGTGTTGTATATTTCGATGGTTTCTCTTGCAGCGACCTATCTCATTTCGGATTCTAGAGCGGCTCTGTCGTTGTGCCCATCTGGAACTCCGGAACTCAGAAATCCACCCCACCCCACCTACACAAACAAAAAGCGCCCCGGCAGGATTCTGAACCCGCGACCAGCC
>BNJV01001606.1_pt1 | contig 12270 bp, 16 predicted proteins | sample 8540591 | NCBI WGS metagenome assembly BNJV01 (sample SAMD00202457, study PRJDB9452) | human saliva metagenome | host: Homo sapiens
TAGAACCCTTTTTTTATCTCTGAAAGCTTATCCAAGAGATGATAAAAAAATCTCTATTTTTTAAAAAAATATTAGTTAAATAGTACCTTCTCTTAATCACATCTAAGATTGATTACCAAAACAATCATTAACAAAGTTTCTATAGTAATCAACAGAATTTTTTTATTTTTCTTTTAATTTATTATTCAATGCCGAGATAGCTTTCCCACTCATACCTTCACTTGATATATGATTCATTACATAAACCAACTCTTGCATTATTTTTTCAGATATTTCTATAATAACCTTTTTGACTATTTACTATCTCATCTAAATCTAACCCCTTATATACCGCACCCTCAACAATTTTCTTTATTTGCGGTTCTAAATTAGAAAGATTACTTTTAGTTCTTTTAGATGTTGCAATTGTCTGTTCAATTCTTCTCTTTGGAGCAATAATACCTGTTTCTGCATCAGCAGTCCCATCTCTTAAGTTCTTAGGGTATAATAAACTCATTTTCCCCCAATAATTTTTTTGGTTTTACTCTTACCATTCTCCTCATATTTCTTTTCAACATAAACATCTGAACTAAAATTAGCTGTTACATCCAACATACACCTCTCAAAATCATCAGCAAATCTATTCCAGTTTTCTAGCCCACCTTCAAAATCACCAAAAGAATCTCTATATACCTCAGATACTTTTTTCGCGAATTCTTCACTTCTTTTCTCCACTTGATTATCAAATGCTTGAAGAACATCTTTTACATCATCAAATATTCCATCTCTTTCTAGGTATTCTTTATAACTTGCTGGCATAGCTCTTTCTGGGGCACTCCCCACAAATTTACCACTCTGAATATTTTGGCCAATCCAACTATCTTGATTGGAAAAATTATCCGCCAAACCTTGACATAATTCTGCTGTGTTAGAAATTGTTTTTTCTAACTCTTCAATATTGTTTTTTGCAGTATCTAGCACTGTAGTTAACGCTTGACTTATACCATCTTCTTTTCCTGTTCGCAACCCATCTCCCTCTAAAGTTTTCTCACTTTCTTTTAATAATTTTTCTGTATGTGCTTCAATAGCTTGCCACGATTTCAATATTGTTGGCCTTCCATTAAAAATTGATGTTATATCATAAGTTTTTTCTTTATTACACTGATTTAGCAGTGGTTCTACAGTTAAATAAAAAAATTTGTTAATTGAAGATTATATAGCGTCTCATTTAATTCATTGCCATTAACATATGGTGTCTCGTCAGCAGTAAATTCCTCCATCTTTTAAGCTATAACTTTTTATTCAACCCTTCTAATATACTTTTATTTCTAATGATTTCTCCAACTGAATCTTTTTAAATTATCTAGAACTTGTGGCACCTGTGCATTATTAAATTCATTTTTTTATTTCATCAGCAGCCTTATTTTTTTCTTTTTTTCAAAATCAAATCTAGTTTTATTATTTTTTCAATACATAAGTTATTAATACTTTTTAAGATAAGTAATATCAGAAAGTACATTTATCTTCAAGTTGTTACTTAAGATTCTTAGTATATTCGGCGTAAGCTGTATTTTTTTCGCCATCAACTTCTACTAACCCATTATTTCCACTAAATAAATTTTTTTACGCTAAAATCCAATTTCCCTAGATCAACATCTACTACTCCATCATTATTAATATCAATTAAAACTTCTCCGTAATTTAACTGTTTAGTAACTCTAGCAATTTCATCAGTAGCTACCTTAGAATTCATAATATCAGATAGGAAATGATACCCTGCATTTGGCAAAAACATATTCTACACCGATATACACCCCACCTACAGCATCCGCGGAATTATTCAAAACATCACTTTCTGACTGAAATCTTATTACTTTACCTGTAAATTCTGACATCATTTTTGATATTTTCTTTACATATGCTGGATTAGCTCCTACTAGCAATGGGGCTGGATTATACACTATAGTTTTTTTGAACATTATATTCTAATGCTACTCTCTGCGCAATATTACCTCCTAGGCTGTGTCCAGTTAAAATAATATTATCTCCATACTTTTCTCTGATTTCTTCATAAAATTTAAATGCTGGTTGATAATGACCCTCTCCTAATCCTAAGAATATTTCTTTAAAGTCACTTTTTACAGCATCATTCCAAGCATCACTAGATATATTCGTACCTGTATACGATATTATAACCTCACCCGTTGTTTTTATCCTTAAAAGCTGTAGCACTTGTGCCTGTTTCTTCATCATAAATATCATCTAAGTACTCCAATCCATCAGGTATTGATTTTTTTACTTTGATCATATGCTTTTTTTGGACAATGTTATAATCATTGGCACCATCAATTCTTGCTTTTTCAAATTCATAAGACAAATCTGATGCATATAATGTACTATTCTCCATAACCTTTTGCCTCCACCTCTAAAAACTTCTTCACTATAGTCAATACCTTTATATTTTTTTCTTTTTATAATTATACCCTGAATATACCCTTTCTCTTCTATTCCTTCATAACCACTTAATCTCAATATAACACTATTTTTCTGATGATAGATTGAAATACCCATTTATTTCATTATTATTCACTTTGTACTCTATACTGTAAGTTCCATTTTTCACTACTATAATTTTTCACTGCTAATTTCATTTCTTTTTAAAATATTTCTATTTAATTCTATTTTTTTGAAATAAAAAAATATCTCTTGGGCAATAATTCTGTAGTCAATTCCGAATTAACTAACTCTAACTCGTTATTAACATATTTTTACATCACTAACTTTTTCTGTAATTTCTCTATATGGATTACCTTTTGTTAGAACCTTTTTACAGTACCAGTTATCTCTTCACTTCTACTGTCTCCTACTAGTTCTAGACGATAGATATATCCACTATTACTATCTAAGCCTTTTTTCCAATCTATTTTTGTCTTATTATAAAACCATTAGGAAATTTCCCTAAATAAATCACTCAAATTTTTCTGTCTTATATACTTTTTCAATATTATCGAATCTTTTTCTCTATCCATTCTCTATTATTTTTCTTCTTGTTTTTTTCACACCCTAAAATACTCATCACTGATAAACCTCCTATAATTATCATTATTATTAATTTGCGATATTCTTTTTACCATACTCCCCATCCAATTCTAATTATTATTTTTTTATTATAGTATATTTTACATTACATGTATATTGATTAATCAATACTACAAATTCTTTATTCTACAATATAAATAAGTATTATTATTTACTTTAGATACTTGTTATCTCTAACATTATTCTTTTATCTATAAATAAGTGTTTTTATAGTTATCCTAATATAATACATTTCAACATTTTATCCAAAACCAAATAGACTCAAGTCAAATATTTTTATTATTTAAAATTCTTAAAAACCAGTCTGTAGTTTCCAAATTTAAAAATTTAGTTACCAAAACAATCCCCTATAAATCGTCCGTAATAATTAAATGATTTCTCACTATCTTTTACTTTTAGATTTTTAAAGCAGATATAGCTTCTCCACTCATACCCTCGCTATTCATATGTTTTTAGTACATAGTCTAACTCTTGAACAATTTTTTATTAGAAATCTGAGCAATAAGTTTTTTTGGCTACTAACAATCTCATATAATTCTAAATCTTTATACACTGATTCTTTAACTATTTCCTTAACTTGTGGTTCTAAAGATGAAAGATTATTTTTAACAGCTTTAGAAGTCTCAATCGCCTGTTCAATCTTTCTTTTTTTGCGGGAATAATAGTCGATTCAGCTGTTGTAATAAGATTTTTTTATACTTTCAGGATATAACCTCATCAATTTCCCCCAGTACCTTTTTTTCCCTTTATTATCCTCATACTTTTTTTCTACTTCCACATCAAGTTTAGAATTTTGACTGACTTGTAAAATATATTTTTCGAACCACACTGCACTGCCATACCAATTTTCTAATCCTCCTTCAAAATTACTGAAGGATTCGTTAAACAATTCTGATATTTTTCGCATATTCCCCACTTCTTTTATCTACTTGTCTTTCAAATGCATGAAGCACATCTTTTACGTCATCAAAAATACCATCTCTACTTAAATATTGCCTATAATTCCTTGGAATCTTTCTTTCTGGTAAACTACCAACAAATCTTCCACTTTTTTTAAATTATCTCCTATCCAATTATCTTGAGTTTCAAAACTATCAGCTAAACTTTGAAACATTTCTGCGGTATTAGATACAACTTTTTCCAACTCCCCTATGTTTTTTTGAGCAACATCTAAAACTGTAGTAAGTGATTGACTAATACCATCTTCCTTCCCAGTTCTCAAGCCATCTCCTTCTAAGATTTTTTCACTTTCATCTAATAATTTCTTCGTATGTTCTTCAATTTCACGCCAAGCTTTTATTATTGTTGGTCTTCCTTGGAAAAAATCTGTTATCTTACGTGTTTCTTCTTTGTTACATTGTTCTAATACCACTCTTACACTCCCAGCTAAATCGTATAAGTCTACGTTATATCTGTGAGCCCCAAATAGCGCTTCATCTTTTACATAAGGTCTTTCATCTGAAGGAATTTCACCTAATTTTAATCTAGGGGTCTCTTCTACTCCTTCTAAAACACTTTTACTTCTTATTATTTGTCCCACAGAATCCCTTAAATTATCTAAAACTTGTGGCACTCCAGCATTATTAAACTCCCTTTTTAATCTATCCGCAGCATGATCTTTTCTCTTTTCAAAATCAAATCTAGTTTTTTGATTTTTTTCAATACATAGACTATTAATTTTTTTAATAAATTCTAGATCTGATAATACACTTGTCCTTAAATTATTAGCTACATTTCGTAGAATAAATGGGTTTAGCTGAATCTTTGCTCCCTTAACCCGAATATACTCACCATTTCCATTCAATAAATTTTTCGCACTAAGATCAACTTTATTTAATCTAATATCTGTAGTTCCGTCTTTATTAACATCTAAAGTGACAACATTTTTATTCATATGCCTAGTAATCTTTTCTATTTCCGTCATAGCTACCTCAGAATTAACGATATTAATCATAGGATGACTACCCCTATCCTTAACAATATACTCCTTGCCAAGATGTTTCCACCTAATTTACTGACTACATCATCTTCTGACCGAATTCTAATTGTTTCCCCAGTATATTTCTTTTCAAGCTCATCTATCGTTAATAATTCTCCATAGCTCAAACCTATCCTTCGAGCATCATTTACATATAAAGGAGCCGAGTTATAGACAACAGTTTTTGGAACATTATATTCTAAGGCAACTCGTTGAGCTATACTCCCACCTAGACTATGCCCTGTTAATACTATATTGTTTCCATATTTAGCTCGTACACGTTCATAAAATTCAAACGCTGGTATACAATGAACCAATACAGGAAAATTAATTTCATTAAGATCTGTACCAAAATCTTTCAAAAACTCACTCTGAAAGTTAGTCCCAGTAAATGCCAATATTACCTCACCAGTATCTTTATTTCTAAATACGGTACCACTAGTCCCTGTTTCAGAATTGTACATATCTTCTAAATATTCCAGATTAGAAGGTATAGTATAATTCCTTAATCTCTGCGCTTCAGCCACTACTTTGTCATTACCATATCCAGCTATTCTTGCCGATTCAAATCCATATGCTAAGTTAGAAGCATGTGCGGTACTGCTTATTAATTCTGTATAATTGCTCATATATAGTCCTCCTAAATTCGTTTTTTACAAATAATTTAGTTATTTTTCTAATCGTTCTATCTCAAAAACATAATAAATATTAAAAACTTCAAACTTCACTTTTTCATCAAATATAAATATCAGCTTATATATACCTAATATTTATTTGATCTTATTACATCTAATTATAGTATACATCCTTTTTAATTGTATAATATTTTATTCACTAAAATAATCTTAAATAATTATTTTTTTAATATAAGTAATTAAAGTATTATTGTTTTAATTTAGATTTTTTTACATCCCTATTAGTTTCTGTAAACAACTATCTATAAACACACTCACAACAAACCTTTTTCCAAACACTTTTTGTATACAAAGATATTTAAGTATAGATATTATTAAATAAACATTAAGTTTTTTCATATTATATTTAAGATATTTTTTTGTGAAAAAAATGTTATAATAATATTAACGACACTTTTTAAATTTTTGAGGTAAAAATATGAAAAAAATATATAATGGCAATAGATCAAGGAACTACTAGTTCGCGTGCTATAATCTTCAATAAAAAGGCTGAGATTATCGCTAGTAGTCAAAAAGAATTTCCCACAGATTTTTCCCAAAAATCTGGTTGGGTAGAACACGATGCAAATGCAATATGGAATTCTATTCAATCAGTTATAGCTGAAGTATTTATCGAAAGTGGTATAAAACCTAATCAAATAGCTAGTATTGGTATTACAAACCAACGTGAAACTACTGTTATTTGGGATAAAAACACAGGTCTACCTATCTACAATGCTATAGTTTGGCAAAGTCGCCAAAGTGCGGATATCGCTAATAAACTAGTATCTGATGGATACAAGGATATGATTCATAAAAAAACTGGTTTAGTAGTTGATGCATACTTTTCTGCAACAAAAGTTCGCTGGATATTAGATAATGTTCCAGGGGCGCAGGAAAAAGCAGAAAAAGGAGAACTTCTATTTGGTACCATAGATACTTGGTTAGTTTGGAAATTAACTGGTGGTAAAGTACACGTAACAGACTACACTAACGCAGCTCGTACTATGTTATTTAATATTAAAGATTTAACGTGGGATAAAGAAATATTAGACATTTTGAATATTCCTGAATCAATCTTACCAGAAGTAAAATCTAATTCAGAAATATATGGTAAAACTATTGACTACCATTTTTATGGAGGAGAAGTTACAATCAGTGGTTTAGCTGGAGATCAACAAGCAGCCCTTTTTGGACAACTTGCTTTTGATAAAGGAATGATTAAAAATACATATGGCACTGGTTCATTTATTATAATGAATACTGGTGAAAATATGGAACTATCAAAAAATAACCTACTAACAACTATAGGTTATGGGATAAACGGAAAAGTATACTACGCACTAGAAGGATCTATCTTTATCGCAGGAAGCGCCATCCAATGGCTTAGAGACGGTTTGCGATTAATTAAAAAATCATCAGAAACTGAGCAATTAGCGTTTGATTCAAAAAATAACAACGAAGTATATCTTGTTCCTGCATTTACTGGACTAGGAGCACCTTATTGGAATCCTGATGCACGTGGAACAATTTTCGGATTAACACGAGGAACAACAAAAGAAGACTTAGTAAAAGCTACTTTACAATCAATAGCTTACCAAGTTAGAGATATTATCGATACTATGAAAATCGATGCTAATACTGAAATACCATTATTAAAAGTTGATGGCGGTGCAGCTAACAATGACTATTTATTAGATTTCCAAGCTAATATTCTAGGAGTTAAAATAGCACGTGCAGAAAATCTTGAAACTACTGCTTTAGGAGCAGCATTCTTAGCCGGTCTATCTGTTGGATATTGGAAAAAAATCTAGATGAAGTTAAAAATCTTAACTCAGCAGGAAAATTATTCGTTCCTACAATGACAAAAGGAAGAACGAGAAAAACTTTATAAAGGTTGGAAACGTGCTGTTCGTGCAACAGAATTCTTCGCAAAAGATGAATAATTACAATTAAATTGGATATAAAAAATGACTCGCAGAAATTTGCGAGTCGTTTTTTATATATCTGGAATCTACTGCCCTAATAGTTCTGAATAACAAAGATAGTTTCTAATAAATAATACTCCTGCTAATAGTAACGCACTCCCTAAACCTGAGTAGAAATAAGCTACAAAAAAATATTAGAAAAAAATACCTAACATCCTAAAACCAATCCCCATACTCATCATAAAGGCCATAATAATATATGCTTTTTAAGTCAAAGAAATGCCAAAATGGTCTGTAGTCTTCATAACTAACTATTCTTTTTAGTATGTTTAATACTCATTTTTAAAAAAACATCATTCCAAATAATAAGAAAATTATCACAGAAGATACATATGTATACCAATGTGATTGAATTAAGAAATATGATAAAAGTCCTAATCTTACAATATTAAAGCCCGCTATAAAACCAAACGATTCCGCTATTAACAGCAGCGTTCTCTTTTTTTCACGCTAAACATAGAACCATCTCCTTTCTTACTTTTTCCTTTTAAACATCTCTCCGCATTATTGCAAACTTTTGTAAAAAAATACTTTTGCCACATGCGCAGCTCTTCTTCACTTAAACCTTGGAATAAATCTTTAACAAATTCTTTTTGAACATTTAGTCCTTCTTGAATTACTTTTTTTGCGCAGGTTCTAATAATTCTATTTCTATTCGTTTTTTTATTATCTGGACTCTGAATTTTTCCTAATCAATCCATTATCTTCAAGTGTTTTTTTAATGTAGTTGATACGTGCGATTTTTGTTGCTTTTGCGTATTTTTCACTATATCGGCAGCTGTGTTAAACTGCGGATGATTATGTAAAAACATCAATATATCATATTCCATCTGAGTTAATTCAAATTTTTTTCACATATTGCCCTAGTTAGCCTAGAGTAATAACATATTATTGTTTTGTGTTTATCCATGAAATTCATATTTTTCTTCTCTTTAATCGTTCTATTTAGAACTATTTTACCCTTTAAATTTATTTTTTTGTCAAAGAAAAAAAGATACACGGTTTCGTGTATCCTTCTAGTTCTTTATCCAACATTTTTATAAATACCTTTTAACAAAGTATATCTCTATAAATAGCTAAGTCGCTATCTTTAAATACATTAAATACTACTTTTTATATCTTTGTCAGGATTTTTCACTAAGCACTTTACGAACCTCAGCGACAGCAATCTGCGCAGCTAAATCATTAGAAATCTAAACTCCCCAGTGCTTATACAACAAAAAGCAATACTCTTTAAATTATTTTTTTAAAGCTAATTCCAAGCAATTTCTATAACATGAAGCTAATAATTTTTTTGTCACTATCTTCAACTGAATTATAAATTATTGGACCAACAGTATGTATTACATATTTAGCCGGAAGATTATACCCAGAGTTATTTTTAGCTTGACCAGTTTTTTTCAAACTCACCTTGCTTTTTGCATGATTTCAAAAACATTCTTGTCTTAACTGCAAGCTCTGCCTGAGTATGTATCGCATTATCGATACATCTGTGATGAGGTATAAAACATCCAAGAAGTGCTTTTATTCGCAGCATTTACTATAGCATCAACTTTCAATGTAGTAATATCACCTTGCCATAGATAAATATTTTTTTCAACTTCATCTAATTCTTCTAACTCAACAATTTTTCTTTTTCGCTTAATTTTTTTGTTTTTAAATATTTATCTTGAACATCAAAAAAATTGTTCTGGTAAGTTTTTCTACTTCCCAAATGTTCATTAACGTTCTTAATAAATCTTCTTTTTCTTGTTTACTTTCTGGTATTTTTTTACATTAGGATTTAATGTCCTTATTAAATAATCTAGCTGTTCCATGATTCAAATACCTCCTTCATATCATTAGTTATTGTAATTACCCCTGCTGACTCAAAAATCTTCTTGGTTTACCCTTATTAAACTCGCTTTTAGGTAGCCTGTTGTTTAATCTTTCAAAAGGAAATCTAATAATTGTAGGCGTATTAAAACCTACCCCTAGTTCCAATAATACTATACTCTTATCTTGATTATCGTTTATAAAACTATAATATTTATCACATTGCTTATCCCATTCTTCTGTTTCCACAAATCTGTGATCAACCCTTAAATGCGTAGTCATTTCACTATTACAAACAGGACATTTCGGAATAAGTTCAGTAGGAATTTTTTTAAATCTTTTTGTTGTTCAAGCATTTTTAAGTACTTGGTCTTTATTATTATAAACTTTGTTATGACAAGGTACAGAACATTGAAATTCTCCATAATTTCCTTGGACTTCAAAGAATTTACTTTTATCAAAAACCAACCTTCTCAAATTGACTATCGACATTAGTTGTTATGACGAAATAATTTTTATCTTTTACAATATTATATAAGTCCTTATATAGTTCCAAACCATCATCTGAATATCTATTTAAAAATATATGTTTGCTCCAATAAGCCCATTTCTCTTCAGAGGTTTTAAATGGATAAAAAGCTGCAGAATACATATCAGGCATTTTATATTTTGCTATAAAAATCCTTAAAGTTTTTTTCTCAAAACGCTCACCACTATATGTTAATCCTGCCGCTGCAGATAAACCTGAACCAGCTCCTATTACTATTGCATCAGCTTCTTCTATTAATTTTTTTGCTTGTAAAATTTTATCCATTTGTATCAACTCACTTTCTTTCTAATTTCAATTATATATTAACATCACACTTTACACTTAACAAGTACGCACTTTAATGTAGGTTAGTTACTTTAAAGTTACTAATAGTGTATGAATTTAAAAATTCTTTCAATAACTTTTAATACACTTTTTTTATATTGCTAAATATTTTTTTATTATAGTAGAATAGTTTAAATAAATAAAAAGTAAGGAGATTGAATAATGACAGAAAACTTACTATTCACCCCTATTACATTACCAAATGGAACTACTATAAAAAATCGTTTCTTCAAATCAGCTATGAGCGAAGGGATGGGAACAAAAAATTTTCAACCTAAAAAGAATATTGCTACATTATATAAACGTTGGGCCGAAGGCGGAACTGGATTAATTATTACAGGGAATATCATGGTAGACCCTAAAGGAACTGCAGAACCAGGAAATATAGTTTTTGATAAAAATTCTAATATGGAAATTCTTAAAGATTGGGCTAAACAAGGTCAACAATATGGAGCTAAGGTTATGGTGCAATTAAACCACCCTGGTAAACAAGCCCCAAAAACTATAGCTAAAGAAACAGTTGCACCTAGTACTGTGCCTCTAGGAAATGGCCTTAATAAATTATTTAGTACACCACGTGCACTGACAACTAGTGAAGTTGAAGAGCTTGTTCAAAAATTTATAACTTCTGCGAAAGTCGCAAAAGAAGCAGGCTTCTCTGGTGTTCAAATACACGCCGCGCACGGTTATCTAATCAGCCAATTTTTTTATCACCTCATGATAATAGAAGAACTGATAAGTATGGTGGTTCACTAGAAAAATAGAATGAGATTTTTAAAAGAAATTTACCTTGGAATGAGAGAAGAATTAGGAAAAGATTTTTCCTATCGGAATAAAAAAATTAACTCTACTGATTTTTAAAGAAGATGGACTTACAGAAGAGGATTCTTTAGAAACTATAGTCGAGCTTGCTAACCTAGGTCTAGACTTTGTTGAAATATCAGGCGGAACATATGAAAGACCTGCGATGATGGGTGCTACAAGTACATCTAGCAATAAAGTATTTTTTTCGCAGAATATAGCAAAAAAACTAAAACAAAAAGTTGATATTCCTGTTATTGTTACAGGTGGTATTCGTTCTATTAATGCGATGAACACATTATTAAATGATAATACTACTGATTTTATAGGTATCGCTCGTCCACTGACAATTGATCCAAATATACCTAATAAAATTAAACAAGGTACATATACTATTGTAGAAACTACACGCGTATCAACAGGAGTTAAAAAGTTAGATAAAAATATTTGGTTCACTTCTTGGTATAGTTTATTACCAAGTTCTTATGCAAAAATATCGCAAAAGGAAAAGAACCAAAAGCCACAAAAAAATGCTTTGGCCATCATTGATACAAGCAGTATATAGTCAAGGTTTAGCAGTATTATTCCCACAACGCGCTAAATAGAAGAATATATTATTAAGTAAAAAAATTTTAAATATATCAACCTATTTTATCTTGACCTTAATTGTATATATCATATAAAATCAATATATATGATTATTTTAGGAGAATAATATGCCAAATAAAAAAACTACCTTCAAATCTCCCAGCTTGCCCTGTTGAGGTCACATTATTATTACTAAGTAACAAATGGACAATATTGATCTTAAGAGACCTATTAACCAATACAAAACGCTTTGGAGAGCTAAAAAAATCACTTAGCGGAGTCAGCCAAAAAGTATTAACTGCCAACCTTCGCTCACTAGAAGAGAAAGGAATTATAGAAAGAGAAGTTTATCCCGAAGTTCCACCTCGTGTAGAGTATACACTTACAGACTTAGGAAAAACTTTAGAACCTATTATTGACAGCATGTATGCTTGGGGAGAATTTTACAAATCAATATTTTTAAAAAGAAGCATC
>BNJV01002106.1_pt1 | contig 12246 bp, 22 predicted proteins | sample 8540591 | NCBI WGS metagenome assembly BNJV01 (sample SAMD00202457, study PRJDB9452) | human saliva metagenome | host: Homo sapiens
GAGGCTGTTGCCGAGAGTCCTGACCTCTATTTAGCGTGCTGAGGCATCGCGCGACCAGCTCCTCGGTAGACCTCTCCGAAGTGACCGAGCAAGCCCTTCGCCTTATCGCGCGTGTTCCTCTTATCCAGCGGAGGGAAAAGTGTCATTCTCGTGAAGAAAAAAGCGCCTTCACGTAGCGGTTTTTCTCTGTCTACACACGTAGTCCTAAAGACCAGGCACGCAAATCCAAATATCCACGTACGAAGCTATTAGATCCACGTACGTAGTCCAAACTTATCTGCCACTCGTCCACAACTTTTTATCCCTACGCAGAGCAACAGCTTAATAGAGGTCACTTCACAAAGCCATATAGCTTTCTTCGCCATCCTATGAGCTCTACCTACGTACCCATATACCAAATATAGGACTATTGTGCAAGACTACCTCTATTACTCGTACCTTCTTCCCTCGAAAAATTGGAGGCTTTTAGGGTTGAGAAGTTCGAAGGAGGAAAGTGCAAGCGTGAAGAGATGGCCTTGCGCAATGGCTTCACTTGCCGAAAGTAGAAAGCACGTGGGGTACAATATCTCATTGAGATATTGTACCCCACACTGATCAAACTTCTTATGATCGTTGGGCTGGTTACCGATAGAGGCGCTCCTCTCTTGATCTGTGTTTGTCTCTCTTTTTATCTTCTCCTTTAGGGAGCTTTGCGTGCGTCTTGCCCAAACTCTAACAGCCTCTATCGGATGATCTATGAGCTGGGAAACGCAGCTAAGTTGCTTTTCATAGAGATGTATGATTGAGCCACTCCAAAAAGTAGGTACCCAGACTAGAGTCCAATGAACAGAGGACCTCCTCCTGATCCCCATGGTGGCGGAAAGCAACTCCATCACCAAGACGGAGAAACGATCCCCTCCTCATTATACAGGTAACATAGACATAATACTAGCAGGGGCCTCTATCAGGATGCTCATCACACCACTTCAAGACTTTTGCTTCACTGCTAGGATCTTGCAAGAGAGATTCAAAGATCTTCCTAGACCAGGAAACATATCAAGTCGCAACAATGAGCGAGCTTCATTGGTTTTGTCTTCCTCCCCAAGTAGTGCAATAGAAAACACAGGCCAAACGTCATCAAATCCGCGCAGACAAGAGAGTCCTAATGCATTTTAGGGACATCAACGTTTAAGGACTCCCAATCAGAGTAATGAGTCATCAATTCTTGACACAGCACTGAAGCTAGTCGAGACAGAAGCACCTCGATGCAGTAGTTTCTCTATAACTAAGGGTAAGGAAAATCTATTCCTATAGTCTAACAATTGAGATACACTATTAAGTAATAAGTCCTCAAGGAACTCTACCAAAAGGATTTCTCCCTGAATATACAAGAGCATAGATTGACCTAACTCCAACACTACTAGGAGAGATTTTTGGCAACTGAAATACGCCTTAATAGTTCGAGGCGCACTGATTCGAGGTCGAGCTCTTCTACTGGATAATATTGATAAAATTCTTGAGTAGCTCCGCACCAGCATATCCTTCTCTTACCATCTGAAATAGCTCTTCTACATATGGATGGTCTAGAGGATAGCCCCGTGCTCCAACACTTGCAAATAGGACTGATTTATTATGGAGCTTTCTCATATCTCCAATGGCGAACTCGAAGACATCTTCTTCCACAATGCATAAAAAGTCTATAAGAGTATGAGTATCACTCTGCTCTACAGCATTCAGTGCCTCTATTGAGTTTGTAATAAACGTGCGCTGTTCAGAAGCGGATAGGGATTCTGCCACAGTACTCCCAAATTGGTAATTGTGAGGTAGTCTCTCCCCATAAATTTTCACAAGCATCTCTACTTTATAATATAGATGCTCCTTAGCCATCTCTTTAGCAAGAGTTGTATAGTCTAATTTCCACTTTTCCCTATTCTCCTCATAAGACAGACCAGACCTATAGCTATCTTGCACCCTAGTATACCGGGAAAAGAAGTCGGTCTTCGTCAGCTTATTGATTAGGCCCTGACATTCTTGTAGAAACTCCTCGGCAATTTCCTATCAGACAAGTTACTATCCAGCATAAACTATCGCACATCTCATCCCAATCATAGTTGCGATACTCTGCTATTTCTAAGACATAAGGCCAGATAAGCATCCCTTTCCCCCTCTGGCTCCACTCCATTAAACCTCGAGATAGTATCCTACAACTCACCCTGTAATAGGCTTGGATTTTGTTTAATAATCCCCAGTAAAGAGATCAAGGCCTCCTCTTAGGTATTCCTCAATCTCCTCATTTGTCCGAGCGCTATAGTTATTCAATCGCTCAAGTCCTCGAACCTCCGCTCCACACGTAAAAACCGCGTACCTGCATTACACAACTTAGAGCCTTCACTAAGAATCGTTGTTGATCGGGTTGCTTTCGTCAGGTCTTTGAAATGACAACCTAGCTGTTAGAGAGGCTGCTGCTAGCAGGCAGAAATACGAGGAACAATCTAGTGAATGAATCTAATACGTTACTGCCATACGGAAGGTCTACCTCCGCCGTAGCCAATCGAAGCAACATCTGAGCTCCTCGTGTAAACGTTGAGGGTTCAAAGCAGAGCTTCTCTATCGTCCGTATAATATTACTAAGCCCCTCGTCAAGTCGCCCTAAATCCTCTGTTGTCATTCCTCCAATCACAGTCTCCAGCGTTTGGGCTACGACTTCTGGATCTACCTCAACTAAGGAGCGGAAAAGTCGTGAGCCTTGTTCAGAGAATACCTCTTTAACACAAGCTGGGCGACTAGTTGGACCTGCGACTTCGGCAAGTAGTTGGCAGCACGGGCACTCTTCCCAGTGTAGCGGAACTGTGCACAGAAGGCTTCTGTAGAGGGGATACAAAGGGAGAAGCTTGGATATCCTTGATGATCCGATTACAGACTATCAGGACTACAAGTGGACAGCCACTCCTTGAATAGGTGAGGGCTGTTGGGGTGGGGCGAACACCCACGAGACGACCCTTTACCTCGATGATACCCCGCTGTAGGTAAGACTGAATCGTCCTACTCAAACACTGCCACCCTCCGCTCGTCATCCCCTGCTACAGTAGATATAAGTCGATGCTTGGCAATAAATGCCATCTGACCAGTGTGCTCATCCCTATATCCCACGACGCTAAGAGAGATAGAGCCTGCAGGACAGCACGCTCTTCGCTCTCCTTCTTCTCCCAAGATCTTATCCATCAGAGGCATCGGTGATAAGACCGATCCCCTGCTCGTTCTTTATTCCTTGAACCAGCAACCGAGCGATCATTGGAACACCTCCAGAGAAGTCTCTTCTGATCTTGTCTAGATCTACCTGTCTATCAGGAGGGGTAAACTCCGATAGGATACTGCTCAACGACATCATCATACGCCTGCTCCATCATCAAGTAAGTAGCACTACCTCCTCGATTCTTCCATAGGATCATTATAGACCGTGAGAATCGGATTAGAGCCTGTCGCTCACGCCTACGATTAATAATCCTCTGGTGGAGCTCTTGGTCACAGTTATCAAAAGACGAGATAAGCCTCTCAGTAATTAGTGAAAAATACAATCTAGCCTAGCTCTAAAATCATTGTAGTCATAGCTATAGCAGTCGATGTATAGGTAGTGTGTCTTCTGTAGAGTCATCTTTCCCCAAAGGCTTCGTTAACCAGATGCGTCTTACCCATTCCTGAGAGCCCCAAGAGCGTAGCACTTTCTTATTCTCTAGGATCTGCCTCTGCACCGCTCGTAGCTGGTCGTTTCAGAGAACTCACCTCCAAAGGAAAGTGCCCCGTCGCTGGACTTCCCATCTTATGAGAAGGCTTGACTTGCTCATCTATGTGCTCTATCGCAGCTAGAGCACTACTCTGAATAGCCTTCTTCAGATCCTCGACTAAAGGCTTTCTGTGCTTTATCGTAAGCTTCATCAGTATCAGCCTCCCCCTTATCTCAGGTTGAGATGAAAGAGTGATGGGCCATCTGCGGTGACGGAAGTCAATAGCAAGGAACCTCTTGTCATCCTCTTCGGGTGAGCCATTGACCGTATTCATCACCGCGATGATTTGCTCCGTAGGTAAGCGATGACTAGCCCGCCCAAACTCATAGACGACTATTCGTATTCTGGTGCTCTCTCAATTTCTTTCCCCATAGGAGAGTATTCCGCGTTCTAGGCGACAAAAGCGACGCTCTACGGTGAAGTCTGCAATGAAGATGTGACATTCGTCAATGCGCTTCTCACGGGTAGCGATCATCTCTGGAGTACCTGCCTCACTGGCAGTCCCCTCTTGGACTTCAAAGCATACACCTTTGAGTTTCCCCTTGTTCTCTATCTCCCCAACAGCCTTGTTGATGCAGGATAGGATGAAAGGCTTATTATGCAGGTGCTTCGTATCCGAAGCTGTCTGCCATGAAAAGAAGATCTTTAATTTCATGAATATTGTTGCTGTGCTAGCATTATGGTGAGTGAGATCTCAACAGCGAGAGTGCTGTAGATTCAATTCCTACCCCAGTGTGCTACGGCTATATTGAGCTCTCTTGTAAAGTTATAGCTTTTCACTATTCATTTTGCTACATAGATCAATTAAAATCTGCTACTGGATGAGGCTCGGCCCTTTTGCCCGAAGAGGCGTATCTTTGTGCGGCTTTGTCCCCTAAAAGATTACAGATGAACAGAATATCACCCGCATCGCCCTCACCGGCGGCCCTTGCGCAGGTAAGACCACCGCCCTGGCGCAGATCATCGAGCACTTCAGTGACCTCGAGTTACCTCGTCTACGCACTCCCCGAGACGCCGACGCTCTTTAGCAATGCGTCGATCAACTTCAGCACGCCCGACCGTCAGTACTTCTACAACATCGAGAAGGCTGTGATGAAGTACCAGCTGCAGATGGAGGATACCTTCCTCGAGCTCGCACACCGCTCCCCACCCCGTGCTCATCATCTCCGATAGAGGCTACGATGGACATCTCGAACTATATCGAGGCGCACGATGTGGCAAGCCCTCCTCGACGAGCTGGGACTCTCGGAGATCAAGCTGCGTGATGCGCGCTACGACGCCGTCATCCATATGGTCACCGCAGCACAAGGCGCGAGAGGAATTCTACACGCTGGAGAACAACGCTTCGCGCCACGAGACCGTAGAGAGGCGCGTGACCTCGATCGCCCGCATCCTCAAAGGCTTGGACAGGACACCCCCATCTGCATATCGTGGAGAACAATGTGGACTTCCAGAGAAGATCCGCCACGTCCTGCAGGCCATCCACGAGACGCTGGGCGACGATCCGTACCTTCACCGATATCCGCCGTCGCTTCCTCGTGCAGGTGCGCGGTGAGATCCCCTTCGGCGTGAGACCGACCTCTATCAAGCTTACATCGATATGGAGGACGGCTCGAGTGTCCGCATCCGTAAGCGCGGTCTGCGTGGCAACTACGTGTACTTTATGACGCGCAAAGACCCCATCGAGTCGCAGTCCATCATCACCGAGCGCAGATCGGCCCCCGACGAATATATCTCTTACCTCAACTCCATTCCCCTCGCCTGACGAGGTGCTGGTGCACAAGCTCCGTCGCAACTTCGTCTGGGCAAAGCAGTACTTCGAGGTGGATGACTTCATCGAGCCCAAGCGCGACTACCAGGTCCTCGAGATCTCGTGCGCACCGGATCAGGAGGTGAAGTTCCCTCCCTTCATCGAGGTCATCAAAGGAGGTCACAGGGCGATCCCGTCTACGGACGCTTGTAGTCCTTCGCTACTTCCCCATAAAGCCATCGGCCCCGCAAGACGAGTGTCTGCGGGGCCGATGTGTATCAGATGGTAGGAGGTGCGCCTTAGCAGCAGTAGAGGCTGGTCGCTAAGAAGAGCGTCGGGGCGAGCGTCAGCAGGAGTGTCGTCGGGACGACGATCAGCGACTCTGACCATACTGCTGGCAGGCGATGAGAGAGAGGATGAGGAGAGGACGAGTGGCAGGATCACTGCGGCGATGGCGACCCCCATACTCTGGCCCAAGAAGAGCTGATTCATCATCTGCATCGAGAGCGAGATGAAGAATGCCAGCAGCGTGAGGGTGAAGATCACCATCAGCGTGAGGGAGGGTTGGTTTGGGGTGCACGATAGCTGAGGTATTACGGCGGGCGTTGGTGCTTACAGCAGCGTGCGTCTGTCGGGTGTAAGGGAGTGTGGGGCTCCCGTATTCTGTGTCAATGCCAGGGTCTCTACCCATTGGCTAAAGCAAATGTACAAGTATTTTTTTCTCGACAAGCCCCCACACGCGCGGAGCTAAGTCCCCGAAGGTAGAGCACGCCCCCAGAGCTGAGGCGTGCGGAGGCTATGATGACTACTGGTGATTGGCGTATCTTTGTATAGGCTGGAGTGGGCCAAAGAGACCTTAGCCCCAGCCGAATTTACCCCTCTTCTCTCCCAGCCAATGGACAGCAAACTTACCCTCGGGAGAGCGCAGCGCCTCGTCGACGAATGGATACAGAACTATGGTGTGCGCTACTGCGCCCCTGACGAATATGGCTATCCTCACCGAGGAGGTCGGCGAAGTGGCTCGCCTGATGTCTCGTCTCTACGGCGAGCAGAGCTTCAAGAAGAGCGACGAAGGCCATAACCTCGGCGACGAACTCGCTGACGTGCTGTGGGTCGTCCTCTGCATAGCCAACCAGACGGGCGTCGACCTCGAGGGCAGCTCTCAAGGCGAATATCGAGAAGAAGACCCAGCGGGACGGCGAGCGCCACCGCGCTCAATCCCCAAGCTCGTCCCCCGACACCCACCCAGAGACTCAACCATAATACCCCATACTGATGGCAGAAACAAAATCAAACTAAGTACACCGAGGCATTCGGTGCTTTCGCCCCTACTCTCACTGTCGAGGAGCTCGACAGCCGTATCGCTAAGATCCTCGAGGAGCGCTTCGAGAAGAACAATACCCGTGAGGTCAAGAAGTTCCTCCACTCGACGATCGACCTGACGACGCTCTCCGGTACCGATACTGAGGAGAAGGTCGCTCAGCTCGTCGCCTCTGTCAATGACTTCGAGGGCACGGAGGACGTCCCCTCCGTCGCAGCTATCTGCGTCTATCCGAACTTCGTCAAGACCGTCCGTGAGGGTCCTCACTGCCGAGAGGCGTGCAAGTAGCCTGCGTCGGTGGCTGCTTCCCTGCTTCGCAGAGCTTCCCTGAGGTGAAGATCGCTGAGACGGCACTGGCTATCGCTGCTGGTGCTGACGAGATCGACATCGTCCTCAACCTCGGCGCCTTCCTCGCTGGGGGATTGCCTCGAGGCTTCGACGGAGATCGAGGAGCAGAAGGCTACGGCTCGTGGCGCACACCTCAAGGTCATCCTCGAGACGGGCGCCCTGCGTGATCCCGAGCTGATCCGTCGTGCCAGCATCCTCGCACTCTTCTCCGGGCGCTGACTTTCCTCAAGACGTCGACGGGGGAAGGAGTTCCCTGGCGCCGACCTGCGTGCTGCCTACATCCTCTGCTCGGTGCTGCGTGAGTACCGCGAGAAGTACGGCGAAGTGCGTGGCGTGAAGTTCAGCGGCGGTATTCGCTCAGCCGAAGAAGCTGTGAAGTACTATTGCCTCGTCGAGGCTATCCTCGGGGAGGAATGGCTGGACAACCGCCTCTTCCGCATCGGGGCAAGTAGCCTCGTGGGGAGTCTCCAGCAGGAGATCCTCGGCTAAGCAGCCCTATCATTACCTCTAATATCGCACTAGGCTACCCCTGACTCCCGCACCCTGCGGAGGGGTAGCCTGTCACATATGTAGGGCATTTTTTGTACGTTTGCCTACCGATAAGCATTTGACAATCCCACCACTTATGGCATTCAATACCTCCTCCTCCGAGGGCTCATTCCTTGGGCGCTACCTGCAGCGCCTCTATAGCCTGCGCTTCTTCGCGCTCCTACTCTTCCTGCTCCAGATGTGGGCTGCGGGAGATTACTACGTGGGGCAAGGGCGCTGGCCTTACTTCGGAGAGGTCATCTACCAGACGCTGAGCCTCGCTACCTGGGCCTCTATCCCCACGCTCATCATCGCGCTCTTCCCCTATCGCTGGCTGAGGAAGGTGCTGCAGGGCCTCACGATCTTCGCCTATAGCTACCTGCTCCTCTTCGAGTCCTTCCTCGTCTTCTCCTATAGCTCGCTCTATACCGACAGCATCGCGCTGAATATCCTGGCGACCAATCCAGGGGAAGCCTCAGCCTTCTTGGAGAACCTCAACTATAAGGTCTTCCTCCTCCCGCTCCTTGTGCTTCTCGTGCTCTTCGCCCTCACCTATGTCGCTCACACGTCGCTGGGGGAAGGAGGTCGGGTACACCAGTGCGCCGTGGCCTCCTCTTCTGTGGGATGCTCGTGACGCTGCCTATCTCGTGCTTTGTCGTGCGTCCGGCGCAGCTCTCCACGATGAGCTACCTCTATATGGCGCCCGTCGAGCGTATCTATACCGGTACGACGAGCTGTATCGCCGATGCGGAGCTACTGGCCAAGTACAGCGCGAATGCACGCAACTTCGATGTGGGTGCCGTCGAGCATACACGTGATATGAAGGGCGTCACCGTCGTGGTCGTCCTCGGCGAATCCATGCGCCGCAACTATATGCACTGCTACGGCTATCCGCTGGAGAATACCCCTAAGCAGGACTCTCTTGTCAAGACGGGCGACCTCGTCCTCTTCTCCGATGCCATCTCTTCGGCAGCCTGGACGACGGGCTCGATCTCGCAGAGTATGAGCTTCTACACCCTCGAGGGTCCTGAGAAAGAGTGGTACAAGTACCCCGCACTGCCCCTCGTGCTCTCGAAGGCAGGCTACTATACCTACTGGGTCAGCAATCAGGAGAAGCAGGGTACGGGTATCCAGCCCATCCCCACGCTCGCCTCTACGTCCGACAGCACGCGCTTCGTGCGCATCCGCACGGCTGGCGACTGGAATGCCTCTCCCGATAGCGATATCCTCCCGCTCCTCTTTGACCGCACGAAGACTCCCGCAGGGAAGGATCTCTTCGAGGTCGTGCACCTGATGGGCTCGCATACCCCCTACTCCGATCGCTACATCCACGAGAAGGCGCTCTTCACCGTAGACAACCTGCCGAAGACGCTCCCCAACGGGAAGCCTACTCCTACCGATGCCAAGCGCCGTGGCATCATCTGTGACTATGTGAACTCCATCCACTACAACGATCAGGTCGTCGCGCAGATCTTCCAGCGCTACAGCCAGACGCCCGCCATCGTCATCTACCTCTCTGACCACGGGCAGGCCGTCTTCGAGAATCCCGAGCGCCCCGACTACTACGAGCATGAGGTATCGCAGGCGGGGCTGACGATCCCCCTTATGGTGTACACTTCGCCTGCGCTGCGCAAGGAGCACCCCGAGGTCTACGAGCAGATCGTAGCGGCGAAGGATCGTAAGATCATGACTGACCTCTTAGCCAACTCCATCTGTGGTCTCCTGGGCGTCAAGACGAAGTACTACAACGCACGTCAGGACTTCTTCTCCAGTGAGTACGACAATGCCCGCCGACGCCTGGTGCAGGGCATACGACGGGCAGATGCGTGAGTTCTCAAAGTCTGGTGCGAGTGGATGCGTGCCCTTAGTGGGAGTCTCCAGCAGGAGATCCTCGGCTAAGGGCTGCCAGCCTCTTTCCGCTTCCATCTCGCCCGATAGTCAAGATAGTGAGCAGCCCCCGAGCCTCAAGATAAAGGCTCCCGAGGGCTACTGGTTTATAGTGGAGTGGAACGCTTAGAAGCGGTATCCCACCTCGATGTGGAAGTCAGAAGTCTTGACATTGGTCTTCCAAGATTGCTCAGGTTATTTAGACCGAAGTCAGCGCCTCACACGCACAAAGAACTTGCTGTATTCCAGTGCTGCTGAAACGCCTACGCCTGCTTCAAATGCCTTCAGTGGGGCCCTTGCTACCTTCCATATCTATCTACCTTTGAGAAGATTTTTGCTTCACGATAGTGTTATTTCTCTTTGCGATATTCTTTGCAGATAGAGCATAGGGAGAAGTTGGGATCAGCTTCTAGGAGATAAGGCGAAGAGATCATTAAGACCACGCGAAGCCCTCAGTTGAGAGGTACAGTCAGTGTGTTGATACGTACCTTGTTGTCCACGGACTTCATTTCTACTTGCCTTTAATGTTAATACTTCTGATTGCGAATATTCGCCTTAGGGATGGTAGAACCCACCCCAGTGCGAGCACAAGCTCGGCAAAGAGAGGGTTGATGCCCGAGAGGGTAGCGGAACTTGCACAGTAGCAATCCCTGCTCCAATCTTGTTTCAAAGCTGGGCGTTGAGGGTATCTTCAGGCCAAGCTTCGTGATTACCTCCCAGTAGTCGTCCTTCGAGAGAAGTAAGGAGATGGACCTGCTCCTGAGCTTGCCGATACGCCACAGATAAGCATCCAGAGCATCATAGGGCTGTACCTTCGTCTGGAATCCGCTACTCCAGATCGCGACTTGTAGCCTCTGCAGAGCGGCGATGTGACCTTCGATACTATCCTTTCTTTCCTTCATAGGTACTGGATTCACGCCGAGTAGTCTGCAAGCCTTTGGGTAGACTTGATGTACCAGGTTGTCGTAGATGGGGAAGCCAAGCGGATAAGCTTGTGGGTCTTGAAGAAGCACATAGAAGGCATACTTCGAGAGCAGGGATATCATCATTCGTCCGCTACCGAGATCCTTGGTAAACCCGTAGCTCCGAGAGAAGAGCTTCAGTGTATCTTTTCCTCCGAGTACTAAGCTATAGAAGTAGTCTCCCACAGCTTGATCATCACCGACCTTCAGGATGGCCTCTGCCATTTGGTCGATGGTGAAGTAGGTGAAGCGGGCATTCGTGGAATATAGTGCATCCAAGATGGTGAGTCGCTGAACCACCAGCTGACGGCCATATACAAAGCAACCCTTGCGCAGGAAGAGCTCATTGATGACTTTCCGCTGGTCGATGTAGCTATTTCCTTCGGTCTGATTCGAGTAGCCTGTACTCAGCTCTTGGTCAAGGGCGGTGATGACCTCGTGGATATCTGCTAAAGGCATATGAGTGGATGATTAGAGTGATTTACTTGCGTACAAATGCTACAGAGGGATTTGCCTTAAAAATCTCATCGCTATAGCTGTATAGGTAATCATCTCTGTGCTCTACAGACCGAATGTTGGATACCAGTTCCCAGTATTTCCCATCTGAGTTTGGTTTCCAGTCATAAAATCCTTTTGCTGGGGTAGAGTACGCTGTTGTTCATATTCATATCCCATCTCCAACTACTATGATCCCTGTCTTTGTGGAGAACCTCATACTCTAACCCTGCGATGGCAAGTGTTCTCTGTCCTATTTCAGGAACATACACCATCTTGAGGACATAGATGGGAGATGCTAAAAAGCTCCTTCAAGGTCACTGAAGACATTGGGGGTATAGACCATAAAAAGCCATTGAGGGCCTGTTCGTAGGTAAAGTCCTTTATGAAATGTCTCTCCTTGACCAATGGGCAGAAGAGGTTCGTGTTCTGGTAGCGAACGTAGCCTTTTCCCCCGAGCTGTATATTCAGTTCAATTAGCTTTACTCCTATTGCGGGTTCAGATGAGCGGTGGTCAGAAGATGAAACTGGGTTAGAAGGATATAATCCCGTATTAGCAACCTTTGAGGCGTATTTCTTAAAGATGAATACGCGGTAGTCCGCGTTACCCTGTACGTACTCTCTATCATAGTACTCTTTGTCAGCTTGACACTGCCATTTCCCGATAATTTCATTAGCCTCTTATCGGGAGCTGTCTGCTGTTCGAGTTGGGAGAGTCGCTCTTCGAGGCTGGTGATGCGCTTCTTGAGTTCTTCTAAAGTTTCCTCTAAGCCTTGTTTGTTGGATTCTAAAGTCTTCAGTCGACCTCATTGTTGTTCTCTTTTGATGAGTTGCTCCAATGCGGTGATCTTGCGTTCGAGCTCTGATTGCTGCTCTGAAGGACTTGAGGGTGTTGCGTATTTCGGTGAGTTCGGGGCGAACATCCGAAGATTCTTTCTTGCCGCACGCCGTGGTAAGTAGGCAGAGGAAGACGGCTATGAAAGCTGTAAACAGTACTGGTTTTCTCATTCTTTTTGTTAAATGTTACGAGCCTCGGCGAAGTTAACTCTTTGAGTAGGTGGAAAAATGCTGTGTTTTAGTTTGTCTTCTGGAGGATTTCTGGGAGTAAGGGATAGTGATCGGCTATGATGGGTGCTGTCATCTTGGGGGCGGGTAGTGCCATAGTACTCCTTAGCTGGAGCTTTTTGTACGTTT
>BNJV01002273.1_pt1 | contig 12205 bp, 24 predicted proteins | sample 8540591 | NCBI WGS metagenome assembly BNJV01 (sample SAMD00202457, study PRJDB9452) | human saliva metagenome | host: Homo sapiens
TTAAGAAAGTTAGAATGTTTTGTACCGACCCCCAAAAGTTAGACGAAAAATCTAACGATTGGAGGTCGGTATTTTTTATGCTAAATCACTCTTTTGAATTAAAAAGAAGTTGTGCTTGCCTATCTAAATGGCGAAGGAGGTTATGGTTATCTTAAGAATAAGTATGATATTCCTGCTCAGAGACTTGTTGAAACATGGGTTCATAATTATCAAACATTCGGAGATGATGGACTTATGCGTTCTCGTCAACGACAAATTTATTCTTTTGAAAAGAAGCGTTCTGTTGTAGAGTTATACTTAGCAAGTGAAATCTCATATCAGGCGTTAGCTTTTACAAGAAGGCATCTCTAATCCGTGCATGATTGCAAACTGGGTAAATCGCTTTTCGTGCAGCCGGGCCTGATGCATTGAAACCGCACAAGAAAGGCCGAAAGAAAACATTGAATAAACCAATAGAAAACATTTCTATCCAAACTGCCGAAACTCCGGTTGATGTAAGTGCAAAACATGTCAAAGAGTTAGAGGATGAATTACTGAAGCTTAGAATAGAGAATGCCTTTTTAAAAGAACTGAGGAGGCTGCGTTTAGAGGACGAAGCAAAAATGAGAGAACGGCGCTCGTCATCAACAGCCTCCGAGGAGAGTTCAAACTAAAAGACCTTCTCTCTTATATAGGCATGCCTAAGGCAACTTTTATGTACTGGCAAAAAGATTTGACCGAGAGAGCCCGGATAAAAATACTAGAAGAAACGATTCTTACTATACGCGAGAACAACAAGGACTATGGTTATCGTAGAGTAGTAGGAGAATTACACAACAAAGGATATACGGTCAACAAAAGAAAGTTCAACGGATTATGCAGAAGCTAGGACTTCAGGTAACATCTTTTACTCGTAAAAGCAGGAAATATAGTTCCTATAAAGGAAAAGTTGGAACTGTTGCTCCTAATAGGATTAGAAGAAGGTTTAATACACATATACCGCACCAGAAAATAACCACCGATACAACAGAGTTAAAGTACTATGAAGTAAATACAAAAAGGGCGCATGACTATGCACAAACTCTATTTAGATCCCTTTATGGATATGTGTAATGGAGAAATACTAAGCTTTGGAATAGATAAACATCCATCCGCAAAGAATGTAATGAATGCTCTTGAGCAGGCGATAGAAATCACATCCGATTGTCCTTATCGTAGAACATTCCATTCCGATCAAGGCTGGGCTTATCAGATGTCAGCATACGCATCGGCTGAAACAAGAACGTATTTTTCCAAAGTATGTCTAGAAAAGGCAAGTGCCTAGATAATGCAGTTATGGAAAACTTCTTTGGCTTGCTAAAACAAGAAATCTATTATGGTATGATTTATTACAGTTACGAAGAATTGAAATCCGAAATAGAACGATATATAAAGTATTACAACGAACAAAGAATAAAAGAGAAACTTGGATGGATGAGTCCTGTTCAATATAGGCTTAATCTCTTGGTTGCATAAAAACAGCGTAGCAGTCATAAAACTACTACGCTCAAAAAGTCTAACTTTTGGGGGTCACCTCATTTTCCTCTCTTTTTTAAGCGCTTTCACTTCAAGAGCTGAACCTTTCGAAAAAAATCACCTCTCGCGCCCTGCTCGGATATCCTCTGATAAAAGCTCGAATAAGGCTTCGCAATACTCTTCTATCACAGAAACCGACTTCGTGCCTTCCCCTTTTTTCTGCTCTATGGCATTGCCGAAGGTAATGGCTTCTTCCTGCATCGTAGCAAGTTTGGAAAGACATCTTGGAAACTCTCTATTTTCTATGGCTACCATTAATTCTTTTTGTGCAGAGCAAAAAGACTCTACTATAAGCATAGCCAAGTCTCTAAAGTTTTGAATCTGCGGTCTTCGTAAATCTTCCTCTGAAAAGGAATACTCCGGCATCCATCTGTCTTTAAACTCTTTTTGAAGCATAGTATTAAATTTCTTAAAATAGGGATAGTTATGCGCTCCTCCTGCTTTAACCTTTCTATGATAATCTCCGTATTCTGCACGAAGTACTGCATCATAGTCTTCCGGGACGGGAAGAGATGCAGTATAGAAAGGGATTCTTTTTCTTTTATCAAAAGCCGTTTTGGGATACGAACAGTCTTCATGAAGAATATACCAGGGGATACAGGCAAATCGTTCGCCACCTTTTTCCATTGTATTGAATCAATTCTTTCTCAATCTCTCTATATAATTGTCTTTCTAAAGGCAAGTCCCTGTCAAAAATACATGAAATCAGATTTTTCCAACTTTTTAAGTTCTTCATGAAACGTATCATCTTTTTCAGGATTTTTTTCTTTAACCCTGTTTAAAATGGCAAGAAATCCCATCAACACTCTTTTTCTTCTTTCTTCCTCCTCAGGCTTCTTGGAAAGTTCATCTATAACAAAAATATCCACTGATGCAATAAACAGGTATTCCCGGTACTTTCAAGTAATCCCGAATGAACATCCACATCATGTGTTGATAGCGTTGTAAAAAAACTATAATGATTGTCCTGTGTTTCTAAGGTATATAAAGATAATTCTTTTGCAAGTTCATCCTTTAGAACCTCTTTAAATTTATCGTAATCTTTACGAAGCATCATAATATCGATATCATCGTCCCAAGGAATAAACTGCCCATTTCGAACCGCCCCCAGAAGAGTGCCTCCATCTGCATAATATGGAATATCGTATTGATTACAGATTCTATCAATCTCAGACAGGATAGTCAGTCCGGCTCCCCACGCTCTCTTCATGATTCCCGGTATATAGAAGCCATCCTGTACCTCATCATAAAAAAATTCTCTTTCGAATTCCATACCATACTCCTTCTTGTAAATAATGATAGACCTTTTCGCCCGTATTCCCTATATTTTCAGTAATTTCTCTTACTTTTGCCATGAGAAAACTCTTGGTCAAACGGTAAAGAAAGTGGCGTATTATCCAAAAAATCCTCGAGAGTGTACAATATCGTTTCCTGTAATCCATATAAAAATTTCCTCCATGGTAAAAATCCGGATTCGAAAAGAATTTTTCCATCTGTGCTTTTTGGTAATCCTATAAAGCTTATTTACCAGCCAATACTTCTTTCCTTTATTTTTTCTAAAAATAGCCTAAAGCAGTCCACCACATTCTGAACCCCCTGTCCCTCTTTCTCTCCCAGGAGACAGGAACCTGCTCCGGCTATCTTTTTCCATCTTCTTTTGCGACATCTTTCCCTGCAAACTCTTCTATCTTTGCAAGATAAGCTTTTTCATTCCTCCGATTGCACAATCGTTAAATCGAGTGAAAAAAAGCCCCGGAACCGTTACATAATATTCCATATTAATAAAAGCTTTCTCATCTTCCTTAGCATGGGGATTAATCTCATCTGTCACAAACCAGGGGATATAGACAAGCTTATTCGTATACTTTTTCATCTCCTTGCTATAAAACGAAGGCGTAACGGACCATACCTGATTAAATTCATCGTAAGAGGAATTTATAACAATACAATCCGGGAGTTCACTCACAAAATCATACGTTCTGTAGTCAATAATTTTTGTATTCTTTTGGGAAAGCATCTCCTTCATAGTGCATTTCCTTCGGGCTTCCATCTCCATATTTATCAAAATAAGGTATCGGAATAATCTTGCACTCCATATCCTCCGCCTTAAGAAGGGCATCCACTAAAGGTCTTATGCTCTCAAAATACTTCACAGTATGCGGAAGAAAGACCACCTGCCTTTTAAAGTCTTTTTTCAAAGCAGTTTGCAATTTTTCCGGATAATACAAAAGGGTATTTGCAATTTTTTCCAATTCTTTTTGCAAGCCGGAAGAAATATCTGTAGATCTACAGATTTCTTCTGTCTGTTTTTGCTTTTCTATTCCGTCTTCTTTAAGAGCCGTTAAATCGCTTAAAGCGTTATAAGCCTGATAAAGAGCATCACAATACTCTTCCAATACTCTAACCGACTCCGTACCCTCTCCCTTTTTCTGTTCTATCGCAGTTCCAAAAGCAATCGCTTCTTCCTGCATCCGGGAAAGCCTTGAAATACAAGTGGAGATATCCCCTTTTAGGCAATCTTCAAAAATTGTTTATATGAATGCTTAAAAGTTTCCGCCATAGAAATAGCTATATCTCTAAAATTCTGTATTTTTAGGACGAACTAAATCTTCCTCAGAAAAGTGGTAGTCAGGGTCCCATGCTCCCTTCATCAAAGTTTTCAATTTATTCTCATATTTCTTTTAAGCAAGGGTAGCCATGTCCACCCCCACCCTTTACTTTCTTGTGATAGTCCCCATACTCGGCACGAGCACTGCATCATAATCTTTCGGAATCGAAGCTGCATACCGCAAAATGGATTCCATTTGCTTTTGTCAAAAGCGGAACGAGGGTATTTACAAGTCCCCAAAAATGCATAAAACTGCATGATAGCAAGTTGGTCCCCTTCTCGTCCATTGAACTCCTGAAATATTTTATCCATTACGCGGCGTAATTGTGGCTTTTAATGCAGTTCTTCGATCGACCTGAATCTTCAGTATTTTTTTCTATTTCATTTATTTCTTTCAAAAACCGCTTTTGCTTTTTCCCGTGTTTCTCAATCGCTTCAATAAGGAATAATATTCTTTTTCAGTACTAAACTTCTATGCTCTTCCAATTCCGAATCTTTTTCCAGTTCATCTACAATAAAAATATCCACTGATCCTGCATAGGATATTCGTGATATTTTCTAAGTAATTCGGCACCAAATCCAACAACTTGCTTCCCCACTGAAGCCGCCAATTCTTCGCAGTCTTTATTCACCTCTAAAGAATTAAAGGAAAGTTCTTCCGGAAGTTCCTTTTGGGCAATCTGCGCAAATCGATTATAGTCCTTTCGTAGCATCATGATATCGATATCATCATCCCAGGCAATAAATTGACCATCCCTGACTGCGCCCAGTAGAGTTCCTCCATCAGCATAATACGGAATATTATATTTTTTACAGATTCTGTCAATCTCGGATAAAATTGTCAGTTCATACGCCCAAAAATCTCTTGATGATCCCGGAAATATAAAAAGCCATCCCGTACTTCGTCATAAAAAAACTCTCTTTCGAATGTCATATCTCTCCTTTTTATTCCGTATCTCTTTTTAGATGAAACTTCATCCTAATTATTCTGTATTTTACGCTTTTTAATAAAAAGCTCCTAAAGCAGTCCACCACGTTCTGAATCCCCTGCCCTCTTTTCTCTCCTAGGAGACAGGAACCTGCTCGGCTATCTTTTTCCATCTTCTTTGCGACATCTTTCCTGCAAACTCCTCTATCTTTGCAAGATAAGTTTTCTTCATTCCTTCCGACTGCACAATGCTTAAGTCGGAATGAAAAATACCGGCACTTCCACATAGTATTTCATATTGTAAAAGGCGTTTCCGTCTTCTTTGTCCTTCGGATTGATTTCGTCGGTTACAAACCAGGGAATATACACCAGCTTGTTCGTATACTTTTTCATTTCTTGACAATAAAAAGTGGGTTCCACTGTCCACACTTGATTGAACTGATCGTAGGGAGAATTGATTACGATACAGTCCGGAAGCTCTACTTCAAAGTTGTAGTTCCTATAATCTGTAATTTCATATTCCTTAGGGAAGTCCTCTCCCCTCATAGTGCATTTCTTTCAAGCTTCCGTCTCCATACCGATCATAGTAGGGAATCGGAATAATCTTACATTCCGTATCTCCCGTCTCTAGAAGCGCATCCACTAAAGGGGCGAAGGCTTTCAAAATGCTTTGCACTATGCGGCAGAAACACCACCTGTCTCTTGAAGTCCTTTTCTAAAAGCGGAACGCAGTTTCTTTAAGTAATATCCCGGGTTTTTCAATTTTTGCTTTAATTCCTTATGTACTGTGGCGGATAAAATAGATAAATCTTCCATAGGCAATAGTTCACGCAATGCCATATAAGCCTGATACAGTGCTTCACAATACTTTTTCAAGACAGAAACTGATTCGCTTCCCTCTCCCTTTTTCTGCTCAATGGCATCTCCAAAAGCAATTGCATCTTCCTGTGCCTTGAAAGCCGCTGTAAACAGGCCTGAATCTCTCCTCTTTCATACTCTTCAAAAAGCTCTTTCTGAGAGACTGCAAGGGCTTCCACCATGTGTATCACAATATCTCTAAAATTCTCTATTTTTAGGGGCGAAGCAAATCTTCTTCCTTAAAGTAATAATCAAAATTCCATTTATCTCGAAAAAGTTTCTTTGATTTTATCCTCTGATTCTTTATATCCCGGATAATCGTGCCCCCTCCTTTTACTATCCTATGATAATCTCCATATTCTTCTCGAAGTACTGCATCATACCCTTCGGAATAGGGATTTGTATATTACAAAAGGAACTCTTATACTCTTTTTCATAGGAAGACTTCATGAAAAAGCATATGTGAATTAAAAATGATAAAAAGCACAGCCAATCTTATCTCCCCATTATTAAAACTTTGAAAAACAGTATCCACCAACAAATATAACTGATGCTCCAGGTTGCCAGTTCTGTCAAAATGAAAATTCAAAACTGCCTCTGCCTGATCCAGCAATTTCATAATTTGCTTGTCGTCTTTTTATTTTTGTATTGTTTGCAATATTTTTCCAAGCATAAGGATAAGCTGTTTCCAGTCTTCTTCCTCTTGAGGGTCTTCGGGAAAGTCATCTAAAATAAAGATATCTACTGTTGAAAAATATGGAAACTCCTCATAATTTCGGAGTAATTCAGTTTCAAATCCTATCCTGTTTTTACAGACTCCCTGAAATAAAACCATAATGCCCTTTATTTTCGGACATCGATTGCATATCTTTGGGTAGTTCCTTTTCTACAATTTCAACAAAGTGATTGAAATCCTTTCTCAACATCAGAATATCTATATCATCATCCCAGGGATAAATTGCCCATCCCGTACTGCTCCAAGGAGGGTGCCACCAGCTGCATAATAAGGAATCTCATATTTTTTACAGATTCTGTCAATTTCAGAGAGTATAGTAAGATTGGCACCCCAAGCCCTTTTCATTATTCCGGGGATGTAGAAACCCTCTCTTACTTCCATCATAGAAAAATTCTCTTTCTCTATTCATCATTTTTCCCTATTCTTTCTATCCTATCTGTTTTTGCAAGACCCGGCTATTCTCATGCCTCATTAAGCTTTTAGTAAAAACTTTCTAAAGCGTTCTACCAATTCCTTCGTCCCTTGTCCCTCTTTTTCTCCTAAAAGACAGGAACCTGCTCCGCTGATCTTCTTGCTCATCTTTTTTCTAACTGCCGGTCCCGCAAACTTGGATATCTTGGAAAGATAGGCTTTTCTTCATTCCTTCCGACTGCACAATGCTTAAGTCGGAATGAAAAATGCCGGGCACTTCCACATAGTATTTCATATTGTAAAAGGCTTTTCCGTCTGCTTCGTCCTTCGGATTAATTTCGTCGGTTACAAACCAGGGAATATACACTAGCTTGTTCGTATACTTTTTCATTTCCCGACTATAAAAAGCGGGTTCCACCGTCCACACTTGGTTGAGCTGATCGTAGGGAGAATTGATTACGATACAGTCCGGGAGCTCTGCAGCAAAGTTGTAGTTCCTATAATCTGTGATTTCATATTCTTTGGGGAAGTCCTCTCCCTCATAGTGCATTTCTTTCGGACTTCCGTCTCCGTACCGATCATAGTAGAGGAATCGGAATAATCTTTACATTCCGTATCTCCCGCCTGTAGAAGCGCATCCACTAAGGGGCGAAGGCTTTCAAAAATGCTTTGCACTATGCGGAAGAAAACACCACCTGTCTCTTAAAAATCCTTCTCTAAAGCCAAACGCAATTTCTTTCGTAATATCGTTTTTTCAATTTTTGCTTTTAATTCCTTATGCACTGTGGCGGATAAAATAGATAAATCTTCCATAGGCAATAGTTCACGCAATGCCATATAAGCCTGATACAGTGCTTCACAATACTTTTCCAAGACAGAAACTGATTCGCTTCCCTCTCCCTTTTTCTGCTCAATGGCATCTCCAAAAGCAATTGCATCTTCCTGTGCCTTGGAAAGCCGCTGTAAACAGGCCTGAATCTCTCCTCTTTCATACTCTTTAAAAAAAGTTCTTTCTGAGAGACTGCAAGGGCTTCCGCCATGTGTATCACAATATCTCTAAAATTCTCTATTTTAGGGCGAAGCAAATCTTCTTCTGAAAAGTGATAAGTAAAAATCCACTCTTCCTTAAGTTCCTCTCTGATCATATCCTCATAGCCTTTAAAAGAAGGGTATGTATGTTCTCCCCCGGCTTTTACCTTTTTATGGTAATCTCCATATTCTTCTCGAAGTACTGTATCATACCCTATCGGAGCCGGAACTACAGTATTACAAAACGGAATCCAATTGCTTTTTTCAAAGGCAGAGCGAGGATACCTGAGTCTTCCTTCAAATGCATACGTTCCCATAAGAGCAAAGTCCCCGCCTCCACCATTAAATTCTTGAAATATCTGATTCAGAATAAAAATATAATTGCAGTTCTAGTGGTCTTTCTCTATCCAATTGAATCTTCAATAAACTTTTCTATCTCCGTTAATTCTCTCCAAAAGTAATTTGCTCTTCTTTCTCTGTAATTCCATAAATCCCCGCAAACATCTTGAATAGAAATTTTTCTATACTCTTCATCTTCAGGATTTTTGACAGCTCATCTAAAACAAAAATATCCAGCGTAACTACATAAAAGGTACTCTTGATATTTTCTAAGCATGGCAGATTGAAAACTCATATTTTTTTTCGCCACAGCTGAGACAAAATTCGTATGGTCTTTATCGAATCCAACGGAATGAGAAATTCCAATTCTTCCGGCAATTCCTCATAACAACCCAGCAGAAGCGCTGAAAGTCCTCCCTCTTCATACAGATATCTATGTCATCATCCCCAGGAATAAACTGTTTATCCCTCACTGCCCCTAAATCAAAGTCCCTCCAAAAGGCGTAGTAGTTAATATCATATTTCTTACAGATTCTATCTACCTCTGAGAGAATCATAAGTTCTGCATTCCACGCTCTTTTCATTATTCCGGGAATATAAAAATCCATCCCGTACTTCATCATAAAAGATTCTTTCTCCAGCTTCATACTCTTCCTTCTCTTTTCTATCCGTCTATCCTCATTAAATCCAAAATTTATCTCCTTCTCTGCACTATGCCTTAAATAAGAATCTTCTAAAGCGTTCTACCAATTCCTTCGTCCCTTGTCCCTCTTTTTTTCTCCCAAAAGACAGGAACCTGCTCCGCTGATCTTCTTGCTCATCTTTTTCTAACTGCTGTTCCATAAACTTGGATATCTTGGAAAGATAGGCTTTCTTCATTCCTTCCGACTGCACAATGCTTAAGTCGGAATGAAAAATGCCGAGCACTTCCCATAGTATTTCATATTGTAAAAAGGATTTTCCGTCTTCTTCGTCCTTCGGATTGATTTCGTCGAGTTTACAAACCAGGGAATATACACCAGCTTATTCGTATACTTTTTCATTTCCCGATTATAAAAAGCGGAATGCACCGCCCACACCTGGTTAAACTGATCATAGGGGCGAGATTGATTACGATACAATCCGGAGCTCTGTTGCAAAGTTGTAGTTTCTATAGTCTGTGATTTCATATTCCTTGAAAGTCATCCCCTTCATAGTGCATCTCTTTCAAGCTTCCGTCTCCATACCGATCATAGTAGAGAATCGGAATAATCTTACATTCCATCCCCCGCCTGTAGAAGCGCATCCACTAAGGGCGAAGGCTTTCAAAATGCTTGGCACTATCGGAAGAAACACCACCTGTCTCTTGAAGTCCTTTTTCTAAAAGCGGAGCGCAATTTCTTTTAAAGTAATATCCCGGTTTTTCAATTTTTGCTTTAATTCCTTATGTACTGTAGCGGATAAAAGAAATAAATCTTCCATAGGCAATACTTCACTCAATGCCATATAAGCCTGATATAGTGCTTCTATATTGCTCTATGATGGAAATGGAAGCAGCTTGTTCTCCTTTTTCCGCTCTATCGCCTTTCCCAACACAATGGCCTGTTCCTGCAGATTGGAAATATCCGAAAGACAGCCTGGAATATCTCTTTTTGTATAATGATAAAAGAGTTCCTTATGAAGACCGATAAACTCTTCTACTGTCCTTATGATAAGATTTCGGAAATTCTCTACAACGGGTGCTCCAAATCTTCTTCTGAAAAGTGATAATTAAAAATCCACCCTTCCTTAAGTTTCTCCCTGAGCTCATCCTCATAAGTCTTAAAACAAGGATGAGGCATGTATGCCTCCGGCTTTTACCTTTTTATGATAATCTCCATATTCAGCACGAAGTACCGTATCATACCCTATCGGAGCCGGAACTTCAGTATTACAAAAGGGAATCCAATCGCTTTTTTCAAAGGCAGATCGAGGATAGCTATATAGGCCCAAATAAGCAGTCCAAGGGACTATAGCAAGCATATTACTTCCTGTACCATTAAACTCCTGACATACCCTATCCATAACATGGAACAATTGTGCCTTTAGTGATTTCTCCCTATCAAAACGGATTTTCAATACGTCTTCTATCTCTTCCAACTCTTCCAGCAGTTGTTCCGTTTTTCCATATTTTTCATCGTATTTGAGAATTCCCACCAACATTTTTAAGACTTTTTCTCTAAACTCTTCATCTTCAGGATTCCGAGCAAGTTCATCCAAGATAAAAATATCTATTGTTTCCGGATAGGGATACTCTTGATATTTTTCTAGTAATTCCGGTCGAAAATCCGTATCTTTTTTCCCTAGACATGCCGTAAAGGTAGAATACTCTGCGTTTTAACTCCAAGGATTCAAAGTCCAATTCTGCAGGCAGTTCTTTCTTGGCAAACAGGCTGAATCTCTTAAAAATCTTCCCTTCTCATAATAATATCTATATCATCATCCCAGGGATAAATTGACCGTCTCGCACTGCTCCAGAAGTGTTCCGCCATCTGCATAATAAGGAATATTATATTTTTACAAATCCTATCAATCTCGGATAAAATTGTAAGTCCGGCCCCCCAATCTTTTAACTATCCCCGGAATATAAAACCCATCTCGTACTTCATCATAAAAACTCTCTTGTGAATTCCATCTTACTCCTTTATTTTTCCTTATCTCGTTGGACAATTTATTGTTTTTCTCCTTCTTCAATTCTTTCTTGCCTTTTCTTTATCTCCAATAAATTCATACTACAGACTAAGGTTATGATGTGCTTTGTATGACGCAGTTCCTACTGTACCTTCTTTCCTGTTTTCTTCACCTATTGAGAGGCAGTGTGAAATTGCTTTTTCAACTGCAGGTAAAAGCGATAGGCGACTTTCCGGCTCTTTAGCAATATATTTCATATAAAAAGTCCCTAAAGCAAATGATAATCCGCCGATTGCTCCATTACTTTTTCTTCCATCTTGTTCCAAGGTATAAATTAAATCCATGGCTTCTTGATAAAGTTCCTCTCTATTCAAGTCCATAACTAAATAGAGAAACTGTATTATTCCCTCTTTCCATAGGGACTTTCCAAGTCTTCTTCAGGAAGATATTCGAGAAATTTTCGAAAAGAATATAATGCCCTATCTTTCTCCTTTTCCTTTTTGCAAAAGTAATGGCTATTTGATAATGAAGATAGGCATCTTCGGGATTCTGTTTTAACTCTTCTTCCAATAGCTCCAGATTTCTATTCCCTTTTCCTTTCATCAAATATCCGTCATGCAAAAAAGTAATTGGCAAACGAAGCCTTGGTCCGTGAAAATTAACCTGCTCATGTACTTTTCCGGAAAAACGAAGTCCTTTGGTGAAAATTCTGTGAGACTCCGATATGGCTTCTTCTATTTCCCCTTCTTCGCTATAAAAATTCCTTTCTCGAAAAGCACATACCCAGCTTTTTCCATGTTCTTTATTTGCTGTTTCAAGTAAATTTTTAATCTTGGAGTTTGTTGCAATACTTGTTTCAAGTTCATCCTTAGTCAAATGTAGAACATTTCCTTCCCCTTTTTGAACAAATTTTTCAACATACTTTTTTTCTGTACTACGATTTCTTTTGATTTTTATCGGACTCCCCTAAGGACTCCTCTAAGAACTCCTCATCAGCATCCAAAACAATATGTGCAGTGGCTCCCAGACCCTCTGCAAGTTCCAGAGCATGATTTCTTGCCTTTGAAAAAAATCCTTTTCCCAAGGAATAGAA
>BNJV01001008.1_pt1 | contig 12156 bp, 11 predicted proteins | sample 8540591 | NCBI WGS metagenome assembly BNJV01 (sample SAMD00202457, study PRJDB9452) | human saliva metagenome | host: Homo sapiens
TATGTTGTTTCCAGCTTTCTCGTTAGCAGCTTCTGCTTCAGTTTTCACTAAATCATCTTTTTGGAATGACTACAGTCTTACCGTCTTTAGTTGTTACTGTTGCATTTCCTTTGTCATCTACGAATACAGTTGTTCCATCTGCTGGTGGGTTAACTGCTTTAACTTTAGCTTCGATTGCTTTCTTCTCTTCTGGAGTTAGAGATTCTGGATTTTTCACTAAAGTTTTATCCGCTGGTTTCTTAACTGCATCTTGCTTAGCTGGATCTTGTAAATCTGCTTTTGGTTTAACTAAATCTGCTACTGGAATTGTTGCAATGTTACCTTCTTTAGTCTTAACTGTAGCATTTCCTTTATCGTCAAATACTACTTCAGCACCTGGATTTACTTCTTTGATTTTCTTCTCAACTTCTTCAAGCTCTTTAGCAGTTAATTTAGCTGGATCTTTCACTAATACTTTATCTGCTGGAGTATTTACTTTGTTACCAGCATTTGCTGTATTCTTATCAGCTTCTGTCTTCACTAAATCATTTACTGGAATTGTAGCTGTTTGTCCGTCTGGAGTTGTTACTGTTGCGTTTCCTTTGTCGTCCACGTATACAGATGCTCCTGGGTTAACTGCTGCAACTCTATCTTTGATTGCTTGGATATCGTCAGTAGTTAATTGATCTTTATCTGCCACTAATTCTCTATCAGCTGGTTTGTTGATGACGTTACCTGCTTTTGGATCCGTTAATTCTTCATCTGCAGTTTTCACTAAATCATCCGCTGGAATTACTGCTGTTTTTCCTTCTGGAGTTGTTACTGTTGCGTTTCCTTTGTCATCAACTACTACTGTTGCTCCTGGGTTAACTTCTTGAACCTTAGCTTTAATTGCTTCTTTTTCAGGCTCTGTTAAAGCATCTTTATTAGCAACTACTGTTTCATCGATTGGTTTCTTAATCGCATCTTGTTTAGCGGCATTTTCTAAGTCGTCTTTAGCATTTGATTTCACTAAATCTGAAGCTGGAATTGTTGCTGTAGTCTTAGTTCCGTCTGGATTTGTTACAGTTACTGTTGCATTTCCTTTGTCGTCTACTACTACTTTTGCTCCTGGATTTACTGATTCTACAGCTTTTTGAATAGCATCTTTAACATCTTTTGGTAATGTTGCATTTGGATCATTCAATACTGCTGGATCTACAAGTGCTTTTTCAGCTGGAGTGTTTACTTTGTTTCCTGCTGATGGAGTTTCTTTAGCAGCTGGATTTTTTAGTAAGTCTTCAACTGGGATTGTTGCTGTCTTACCGTCTGGTGTTGTGACTGTTGCGTTTCCTTTATCGTCTACGAATACAGTTGCACCTGGGTTAACTGCTTCAACCGCTGCTTTAATTTTAGCTTTAACTTCGTCTTTCTTATCTCCAGTTAAGTCTGCTGGTGTTGCTGAAACTTTATCCGCTGGTTTGTTGATGTTGTTTCCTGCATTTGCACCTTCAGCTTCTTTTGCAGTTTTCACTAGGTCTGATGCTGGAATTACTTCAGTTTTACCGTCTGGTGTTGTTACAGTTGCATTTCCTTTTTCATCCACAACTACTGTTGTATTTTCTGGATTTACTTTTGCTACAGCTGCTTTGATTGCATCTTTTTCAGCTGGAGTTAATTTAGCTGGGTTCTTAACAAGTGTTTTGTCTGCTGGTTTCTTAACTGCATCTTGTTTAGCAGGATCTGTTAAGTCATCTGCAGTTTTCGCTAAGTCTGATGCTGGGATTGTTGCTACAGCTCCGTCTTTCGTTGTTACTGTTGCATTTCCTTTTTCATCAAATGCTACTTTAGCATCTGGATTTACAGCTTTGATTTTAGCTTCGATTGCTTTTTTCTCTTCTGGTGTTAAGTTAGCTGGATCTGCTACAACTACTTTATCTGCTGGAGTGTTTACTTTGTTTCCTGCATTTGGAGTTTCTTTAGCTGCTGGATCTTTTACTAAGTCTTCAACAGGAATTGTTGCTGTCTTACCATCTGGAGTAGATACAGTTGCATTTCCTTTGTCGTCAACGAATACTTTAGCATCTGGGTTAACTGCTTTAACTTTAGCTTCGATTGCTTTGATGTCTTCAGGAGTTAACGCATCTTTGTTTGCAGATACTTTATCAGCTGGTTTGTTGATGTTGTTTCCTGCTTTTGCACCTTCAGCCTCTGTTGAAGATTTCACTAAATCAGTTACTGGAATAGTTGCTGTTTGTCCGTCTGGTGTAACTACAGTAGCGTTTCCTTTGTCGTCTACTACTACTGTTGCACCTGGGTTTACTGCTTCTACTTTAGCTTTGATTGCTTCAATGTTTTCAGGAGTTAAGGCATCTTTATCAGCAACTACTTTGTCTGCTGGTTTGTTGATGTTGTTTCCTGCTTTAGCAGTTTCTTTATCAGCTTCTTTCTTCACTAAGTCAGCTTTTGGAATTACTACAGTTTTACCACCTGGTGTTGTGACTGTTGCGTTTCCTTTGTCATCAACTACTACAGTTGAACCTGGATTTACTGCTTCTACAGCTGCCTTAATAGCATCTTTAGCTTCTTGTGGTAAATCTTGATCAGCTGCTACTTTTGCTGGGTCAACGACTACTTTGTCTGCTGGTTTGTTTACAGCATCTTGTTTCGTTGGGTCAGCTAAGTCAGCTTTAGGTTTTACTAAATCGCTCGCTGGAATTGTTGCTGTTTTGCCTTCTGGTGTTGTTACTGTTGCATTTCCTTTTTCGTCAAATACTACATCAGCACCTGGGTTTACTGCTTTGATTTTAGCTTCGATTGCTTTTTTCTCTTCTGGTGTTAATGCAGCTGGGTTTTCAACCACTACTCTATCTGCTGGAGTGTTTACTTGGTTTCCACCAGTTACATTATCTTTGTCAGTTGGAGCTTTTACCAATTCGCTTACTGGAATTGTTGCTGTTTTGCCTTCTGGTGTTGTTACAGTCGCATTTCCTTTGTCATCAACTACTACTGTAGAATCAGGGTTTACTGCTTCCACTGCTGCTTTGATTTTAGCGATTTCTTCTGGTGTTAATGCAGCTTTATCTGCTACTTGTACTCTGTCTGCTGGGTTGTTGATGTTGTTACCAGCTTTTGCAGAAGTTTTCTCGTCAGCACCTTTAACTAAATCATCAGCATCGATTACTGCTGTTTTGCCTTCTGGTGTTGTTACTGTTGCGTTTCCTTTTTCGTCAACTGTTACAACTGCACCTGGATTTACAGCTTTAACTTTGTCTTCGATTGCTTTTTTCTCATCTGGTGTTAAAGCATTTTTATCTGCTACAACAGTTTGTGAGTTTGGTTTGTTGATGTCATCTCCACCGTTTGCTTTCTCAGCATCTTCTGGTGTCTTGAATAAGTCACCTGCTGGAATTGTAGCAATTGTTCCGTCTGGGCGAATTACTGTTGCATTTCCTTCATCGTCATATTGAACTTTAGCATTAGGTCCATTTAATTTTTGAAGTTTTTCTGTTGCTTTTGCTTGATCAGTTGGGTTTGTTGCATCACCAACTACTTTATCTGCTGGTTTACGAATTCCAGTATTAGCTGAATCAGGTTTTGCTGCATCTGCTAATGTACGTACTAATTCTGATGCTGGGAATGCTGCTGTTTTTCCTTCTGGAGTTGAAACAGTTACTGTTCCGCTATCGTCCATAGTTACTACTGCGTTAGGGTTAACATCACGAACAGCTTGTTTGATTTTTGCTTTTTCATCATCCGTTAAGTTCGCAGGATCTTTAACGATAACTTTATCCACTGGACGTTTAATATCGTTACCACCATTTGGAGTATCTAAAGCATCTGCAGCTTTCGTTAAATCAGCTTGTTTTAATGGCTCTGTTTTACCATTTGGTAATGTTACACTTGCAGTTCCATCAGGATTTACTGTTACAGTTGCACCTGGGTTTACTGCTTCGATAGCTTTTTTAAGTTTAGCTTGTTCGTCAGCATCTAGATTTGTTGGGTCTTTAGCGATTAGTTTATTACCTGGTACACGTGCAGAGTTGATTGCTTTAATCGCTTGTTCACCTGCTTTTTTAGCTAGGTCAACGTCGGCATTTTTCTTAGCACCAGTGATTGCTGCATCTGTTGCTTCTTTAATGTCATCTACTTCTTTTTTAAGTTTTTCTTTAGCTGCATCAGATAATGTGTTGTCATTTTGAAGAGCTTGTTTTTTAGCTTCTGCTTCATCTGCTACTGCTTTTTTAGCAGTTGTTTTTTTGTTAGCTGGCGGATTCACAGCCGCTACTTTATCAACACCGTCTTTCTTAGCTGCATCTACTGCATCTTGAGCTGTTTTAGCATCTGCTGGTGTTGCTGCTTTATCAGGTTGAGCGGTAATCGCATCTGTTGCTGTTTTCGCTAAATCTTTTGCTTCTTTCTTAGCTGCATCTTTTTCTTCTTTTGTTAAATCTGTACGAGCGTCGATTTGTTTTTCTTTTTTAGCTAACTCGTCAGCTACTGCTTTTTAGAGCATTTTTCTTTAGCAATTGGGTTTACAGTCTTAACGTCTGCTACACCTTTATCTTTAGCTGCATCTACTGCATCTTGAGCTGTTTTAGCTGCTTCTGGTGTTGCTGCTTTATCAGGTTGAGCGGTAATCGCATCTGTTGCTTTTTTCGCTAATCCTTTAGCTTCTTCTTTAGCTTTATCTTTTTCTTCTTTTGTTAAATCTGTACGAGCGTCGATTTGTTTTTCTTTTTTAGCTAATTCGTCAGCTACTGCTTTTTTAGCATTTTCTTTAGCTACTGGGTTAACTTTCGCTACAGCATCAGTACCTTCAGTTTTAGCTGTATTTACATCTGTTGCATTTGTAGCGTCATCAATTTTATCTAATGCCGCTTGTTTATCTTCATTAACTTTAGCTTTAGCTTTTTCTCTTTCAGCTGGTGACAAAGCAGGATTGTCAGTGATAGCTTTGATTTTATTATCAGCTTCAGTTGTTACTGCATCGATAGCTGGTTGCTTGTCTAATTTAGCAACTTTATCTACTGGAATAGTATCTTTAGAACCATCTTTATATGTTACTACTAAGTTATCTCCATCTTGTGTTACAGTATCTACCGCTTTTTAACGTTGCCTGGAGAAACTGCTTCATCTTTATTGATGTTCTTATCTTTATTTTTCTTAGAGTATTCTAATTGAAGATTTTCTTTAATTTTGTCTAACTCTGCTTGTGGGATACTTGCTTTATCCGTAATCACAACTTTTTCTGCATCAGTTAATTCTTTAACGTCATATTTAGCTGTTTGAGCTTTTAAAACAATTCTAAATCCACCCGGGTCTGTTGAGTATGAAGAACCAGTCGCATTGTTGAAGATATTTCTTCCGTCTTTATCTGTTGCTGTTGCGTAACGAGTTACGATAGGATATTCACCATTCTCATCTGTTGGGAATTTCTTAGCATCTAATCCTGGTGTTGTCTTAGATAAGTTACCAGTGATGTGAATAGTTGCAGGGTTGTTTTCTGTTGCTTCCGTATCTTTAGAAATTTTTCCTACTGTCATATTATATTGATTATCTAAAACATTAGGATCATCTTGTCCAGTCTTCTGAGGTAGTTCTTTATTTCCACCCTGTCTAATAGACGCTTCCACTACCCTACCACTATCATCTGTATATCTAATAGGAATATCGAAATCTTCATTCGCATATACATATACGTCTTTCTTACCGTCTACAGAATAAGGGATTTTCACTTCTGGAGCGTTGTTTGTACGAACTACATCTGAGATAGGTTTAGTATCTTTAGATCCATCTTTATAGGTTACTACAAGATTATCGCCATCTTTTTCTACTTTATCAACAATTTTTGAAGCATTTTCTACTTCTTGACCTTTTTTGTCAGCTAAACGTGCATCATCATTTGTTTGAGCATATTCAACTTTAAGATTGTTTTTAATTTTTTCAAGATCTGCATCTGTTAAATCATTAGCATCGTTAACAGCAATTTTGTTTTCTGCATCTAATGTTTTAATGTCATATTTAGTAGTTTGGTCTTTTTGGATGAAACGGATATATCCATTTACACTCTTATTATTATCAAATGAAGCAGAAGTATCTTTATCATCTGTATCTTTTGCATAAAGGATACGAGTCATTCCTGTATTAGAGTTTAATCCCCATGCTCCTTTTGGAATAGTACCTGTAAGTTTAATTTCATATGGTGAATCTTCACTTGCAGTTACTTCTGAAGTTGTCATACCTTCTTGTTTTAAGTACATTGCAGATTTATTTTTACCATCCATGTAAGACTCATTTTGTCCACCAGGGAATTTAAGAACTGCTTCTTTAACTTTTCCAGAATCATCTTTTACTTTTAGAGAAATATCACTTTCTTCTGTAGTATATAGATAGATTTGTTTATTTTCTTTATTAGAATATGGAATATCTAATGTTGGAGCTTCGTTTGTACGTGCGAAATCTGTTAATGGTTTAGTATCTTTAGAACCGTCTGCATATGTTACAACAACATTGTTTCCGTCTTTAGTTATTGATTGAATACGAGATGGTTGTTCTTTTTCATCAACTAATGTACCTTTTTTATCAGCTAAACGTTCATCTGGATTGTTTTGAGAATATTCAAGTTTAATTTTCTCTTTAATTTTGTCAAACTCAGCATCAGTAACGCTGTTAGCATCTGCTACGGCTACTTTATCTGCTTCAGCTGGAGTTTTTAATGTCATATTTTTAAAGTTTGTGGTTTAAGAATTACGTTAACTGCTGTTGGGTCAGTAGCATCACGACCATTCCCTCTTGCGTCGGCTCCGTCTTCATCCATAGCTTTTACAAAACGCCATCCTAATGGAGTTCCACCATTTTGAATTGCTTGATCAAATTTTTCTTTTGTAAATGCTCCTTCTGGTGCTGGAGTACCAGTATAGGTGATAACAGCTGGGTTCTCTGCTGTTGCAGGTGTTTCAGAAGTGAATTTGTTTGCAGTAAATCCGTATTGAGTATCTTGTTTATTAGGTTCTCCTGCTACGTCTTTAAATTCTTGGTTACTTCCTCTTCTTAACTCAGCACTTGCAAGTTTGCCACTATCATCTTTGATTTTAATATCAAATGTGTTAACTTCTGATGCATAAACATATACTTCTTTTTTATTTGGAGCTGGATCTGAATATTGGATTTCTACTGTTGGTTTTTCGTTTGTACGTACAACACTTGATAATGCAGCCTCATCTGTTGAATCGTCAGTATATGTTACTACTACTTTTTTGTTTGCAGTATCAACATTAATATCTTTTACTACTGCAGTTTGATTTTTAAGTGCTTCACCTTTTTTAGATTCAAATCTAGCATCTTGGCTAGTTTTAGAATACTCGATTTTAATATTGTCTTTAATTTTCTTAACATCTGCTTCTGTTAAGTTGTCAATATCGTTAACACTAATTTTAGCTCCAGCATTTTCTGGTTGTTGAATGCTATATTTGTATGTTTGAGATTTAAGGACAAAATACATATATCCTGGGTCTGAAATAGTTCTAGTGTCTCCAGAATTTTTTAATCCTTGTTCATCCTGTACGTGTACAAAACGAGTACCAATATTTACAGTTTGATCTTCAGTTTTTGTATAACCAGAAGCACTCTTCAGTTTATCACTTGGTTTTCCTGAAATAATGATTTTTGCAGGATTAGCCTGAGTTGCATTAGTTAATTCTGCTGTTTCGCTTTCATCACGGTTAATTACTGTTGCACTATATCCCCAGTCAATATCAACTTTATTATCAGCTTCTGTAGACATTGGGAACTTTGATTTGAACCTTGTTTTACAGTTGCAAAACGAATTTTTCCACTTTCATCATATACAGGAATTTCGATTCCTGCATCTTCTTCGTTATATACGAAGATTTTCTTTTCATTTGGAAGAGAATACGGAATTTCCGCTACAGGTTTTTGATTATCTGTTGCTTCTGTTCTAAACGCATTATCTTTATCCATCTCTTTATCGTTACGTGGGTCGTTTGAACCTGTGTTTTCGATTGAGTTAGATCTTGGTTCTGTGTTTTCTGCTTTTTTACCTACAGTTGGTTGTCCATTAGTAGTGTCTCCTTCTGGAGTTTCTTTCGGAGCTTCTTTTGGTTTGTTTTTTAACCCTGAACTAACAAACGTCACTAGTTTCTGATAAGCCTTTGTCAATTCATCTTGAGTAGTTGCAGAAGCGAGTGTAGACTCAGCAGAAGCCAATTTACTATTCAAAAGAGCAAGGCTTTCCTCCAATGTCATTAAGTTAGTGAGCTAACTCTTTAAATAGGAGATAGGATTGAGAACATCAAAGTGATTCTCTATCCTATCTTCTATTTTTTTGCATGACAAATAAAGGTTTTTTCACCCTATTTTTTGAGATTTATGTTACTCTATAGATGAAATCAACTACCGATTGGGCCTTTATCTTTCTTGGATATTTTCGATTCGGTCGAATAATAGATAACTGTTTCTTGAGGTAGTTTTTCAACTGGAGAGAAGAAAGGGAACAGTTAAAAAACAAACGGCAGGCATAAGCCGCATCTGAGAAACACACTTTATATCTTTGTTTTTTACGACTACTGTCGATGGCAACTTGCGAGATTACCCAACGACAAAAGTTAAAATTTGTAAAGCGAGCAAAGATTTCTTGGAGAATCCCTTCCTTCTTTTTTGCATGAAAATTGACCAAGCCAACACTGTATTTCAGGTCACGAAAACTAGTCTCTATGCCCCATCTGCTGGCGTAGAGATTTTTTAATTCTTGGATTGAATAGTCTGTATTTGTCACTAAAGTTTCGTATTTTCCTTCTTCCACTTCTAAACGCACCATACGAAAAGGAAGCTCATAGAGTACTACAGGATCCTGTTTTTGACTTGTTTCTGGAAGAAAATCAAAAGTAGAATTGTGTGGAATAAAATGATAGTCATTGGGACAGTTGAGATAAAGTTTTTTGAGCTGATTGGTTTGCTTTCGTGATAATGTTAGAGAAAATGTTTGATCAAAACACTCCGTATTTGGCAAGTTGAAGGAGGAACGCATGGATTGTTTTCCATCTCGAATACGGATGATATAAAGCCAACCTTTTTCTTGAAAATGAGCCATAAGATTGTAACTTTCATAGCCTCTATCCATGATAACAAGAGCTTTCTCGAAAGGGAGAAGCCTCCATCATCTGAATCAGAGCTAAGCGCTCATGTTGTGCATGTTTGTCTTGAATAAAAACATCTCTATACACTCCAGTCGTCAAGTCGTATAGGGCATTTATGTGTATGAGATTATAGGATTTAACATCCGTTTGGGTTTGGATAGAGGTTTCTGTATCCATGGGATTTCGAGGAATACAGATATCACTCCCATCTGCAGCGAATATTGGAAAATCAGTATTAAGTGGAATAGGTGCTGTAAATTCTTTAAATAGGGCATAGAACGCTTCAGGTTTTATCTGATAGCGTCTTTGAACAAAGGCTGAATTTGAAACTGTCAGTTTGGCATCTAGTAATTCTTTTTGACAAGGATTTTTCCTCCCATTCCCAGAATTGTACGAATCATAGTTTCTAGTGATAAACTTCTTTTTACGAGTAAAGGCCTGTTCATCTTGTTTGACGAACTCAACTTTTTTGACCAATGATACTCTGAATACTATTATTCAAGTGGGCTTTTTATTTGTTTTATCATGGGAAATCCCTCCTTTAACTATAAGTTTATCACATAAAAAAGAAACCCAAATACAGAATTGTATTTGAATTTCTTAACTTAATGACATTGGGCTTTCCTCTGTTTTATTAGCATACTTACCTGCAGAAAGTTTTGATTTAACTTCTGAAATGTAGTTTTCTAGTTTAGTTTTATCCAAAGCTGGAGTTGTTACTTCTGGTGCAGCTGGTTGTGTTGGCTCTTCTGCAATTGGTTGTGCTGCTGGAGCACTTTCTGCTGGTTTAGCAGTGGGTTCCGCTACAACTGTATTGTCTACTTGTTTTGTAGTATCTCCCTGAACCTTATCTAATCCAGTATTTTCATCATTTGGTTTAACTTTAAGCCCTGATTCATCTTGCGGTTGAACAGCAGTCATATCAGCTGATACAGCACCATTTCCTAAGAACATGAAAAGAGCAGCAACGGCTACACTAGCCGCACCAAAGCTATACTTGCGGATTGAATAGCGTGTTACCTTTTCACGATGTAGACGCTCAACGCGACTCATTGATGATTTGTTGTCCATTAATTTAGGATCTCCTTTTTAAAATATATTTTGGATTTTCACGCGAAACTAGCCGTTTCTTAAGCAACGGCTAGTTATTATAGTTAGTGTGAATCCCTACATTAACTATTCTACTTTATTTTTTTGATATATATGCAACTAATTTGATTTAAAATTTTCGCAAAAAAAGCGTTTTTGGGAATATAGGTAATTTTCAGAAAATTCCATTTCGCATTTTTTTCACATTTTTTTATAAATAAAAAGTTCTAAGGTTATTATATATTGATGATTTGCTATTTATTTGCGATTCGGAAAAAAATAACGCATACATTTGTCGAAAAAAAGATAAAATATATCAGTTTGAAGCATGAAACCATCTATTCTAACTTTAAAAAAAGAAATCATTCGTAAAAAAACAATATACTTCAGAAAATTAAAAGATCAAACCAGAAAACTCCTCATGGACAGGGCACAATTGACTAGATACAGCTAAGAGACGATGACATGGATTGGCGAGCCTCCTAAAGAGTATAAACACAAAACAAAACATGCTATCTTACGCGATAACATGTCATTTTTTACTATTTACAACAAGGCCTCAAACTCAGCGACTGACATACCTAATTGCTGACTTGCAACCTCAGCAGTTAAAAGACCTTGGCGGACGAGATTTAGTAGCATAGACAGACTTCCTTCAACTTTCCCGCGCTCCAGTCCCTGTTCAATCCCCTCTGCTCGACCTCGTTCAAGACCACGCTCTAATCCTTGTTCAATACCTTCTGCACGGCCACGTTCCAACCCTTTTTCCTCAGCTTGTTCCAAGGCATAGTCCTGTGCTAACAAAGCTTGTTCTTCGCGCATACGTAGTTGACTAAACATTTTCCTGTCCTCCTCGGACCAGCTCTTATAGTCCAGCAGTTGGTCTGCCTGGCTGATGGCTCGCTCGGGTTGTTGGGTAAAGGGTTTATTCCCGAAAAACTCCAACCACGGCTTGCGAACGCTATCCTTGCTGGTTTCTCTGTACTTTCTTAATTCCAAGAATGCCATCTTGACTAGATGGTGTTCTTGTCCATTATTGGTGATGGTCTTTCAATAGCGCCTCAAATTCAGCGACTGACATACGTAATTGCTGACTTGCAACCTCAGCAGTTAAAAGACCTTGGCGGACGAGATTTAGTAGCATAGACAGACTTCCTTCAACTTTCCCGCGCTCCAGTCCCTGTTCAATCCCCTCTGCTCGACCTCGTTCAAGACCACGCTCTAATCCTTGTTCAATACCTTCTGCACGGCCACGTTCCAACCCTTTTTCCTCAGCTTGTTCCAAGGCATAGTCTTGTGCTAACAATGCTTGTTCTTCGCGCATACGTAGTTGACTAAACATCTTCCTGTCCTCCTCAGACCAGCTCTTGTAGTCTAGCAGTTGATCTGCTTGGCTGATGGCTCGCTCAGGTTCTTGGGTAAAGGGCTTATTCCCGAAAAACTCCAACCATGGTTTGCGAATGCTATCTTTGCTGGTTTCTCTGTATTTTCTTAATTCCAAGAACGCCATCTTGACTAGATGGTTTTCCTGACCGTTATTTTTGACGGTCTTTCAATAGCGCCTCAAATTCAGCGACAGTCATGTCCAATTGCTGGCTGGCAACTTCAGAAGTCAGGAGACCTTGACGTACTAGATTTACTAAACCTACTTTTAATCCCTCTTCAATACCTTCTGCTCGACCACGCTCTAAACCTTTCTCCTCAGCTTGTTCCAAGGCATAGTCCTGTGCTAACAAGGCTTGTTCTTCTCGCATACGTAGTTGACTAAACATTTTCCTGTCCTCCTCGGACCAGCTCTTGTAGTCCAGCAGTTGGTCTGCCTGGCTGATGGCTCGCTCGGGTTGTTGGGTAAAGGGTTTATTCCCGAAAAACTCCAACCACGGCTTGCGAACGCTATCCTTGCTGGTTTCTCTGTACTTTTAGATCTTATTTATGATGGTATTACAACAAC
>BNJV01003269.1_pt1 | contig 12142 bp, 16 predicted proteins | sample 8540591 | NCBI WGS metagenome assembly BNJV01 (sample SAMD00202457, study PRJDB9452) | human saliva metagenome | host: Homo sapiens
CATGGGTTTCCCACAATTTCCGCAGATGAAAAGCGTTCGGTTTTTCGTGCTATACTGATAGAGCGCAAAAATAAACATAGGCCACCAGCAGCAAATAGCCCACATAGTAGAGACTCGAAATGCTAAACACGATGTAGTTGACGGCACAGATGCCCATCAGACCGCAGGTGTAGAGGATGGCCTCGGCGACGGGCAGTTTGTGGAAAATGTCGTCGACAGCTGCCATCCCCACAATGAGCATCGCCCAAACCGACGAAAGGAAGATGGCCAAAAGGGGCGGAACGGAGAAGGGATTGAGCGTGGGATGGAAATAGAAGTGCCGCCACACGTCGGGCGCGAACAGCTGAATGCTGGCATAAAAGGCGGCCGAGGTGGCCACGATGATGGCCAGCAAGGTGGGATAAAAACGAATCGATGTCCTTGAAATGCACCAAATGGGCGTGCTTTGCGCATGAGTTTGCGCACCATGTAAAACGCAAAGATAAGCACAAGCGCTATGAACGACAGCAGCAGATGCACGTCGGAGAAAAAGCGAGATAAATTGTGAGATGGGATCATCGGGCACCACATTTTTTAGCAAATTGTGCTCATGCGTCCAACCAAAAGTGGCCTGATCGCGCGCCACCTGTATCCAAACTGAATCGACCTGGTCGCTGGGAACAATACGAATGTCGGCCACCACCAGATGGTTGTTGCGATATACGTAGATGGTGTCCAACGGCAAATCGGCATGTGCTTCCTCGGGTTGCTGACGCACCAACGGGAAAGAGTCGGCCTTCACCAAGAAATTATAGTTGTTAGTGTAGTGGTGTTTCGCCTGGAAAGAGAGCGAATCACGCTGCTTCGCATCATACATGGTCCACGCATCGGCCTTTGAGGGTTGTGCATGATGGCAAGCTGTTGTGAGGAGCAGGCAGGCAAGCAACATTAGCAATGGCTGGAAGCCAAATGGGGCAATTCTCTTCATATCGTTCTCCTTCTATTGATAGGGATTATGTTTCAGCGTAAATGTTCATCTGACAAGCCGTGCAATCGAAATCCAGTAAACCGACGGCCATCGCCCAAACGCAATGTCAACGGCTCTTTTCCACGTAGGGCGCTGCCCTCCCCGTTTCACACAAAAGCCTAACTCGTAGCGAAGACAATGGCGACATTGCATGATGAGAGGCTTTGTCGGCGGCGCAAGTTCAAAAAGCAGGCAGCAAATAGTCTAACCCTTCGGCCGCATAGAAATCACGGGCTGCGGCGTTGGCTATATTATAAAGGTAGGGATGTTGCTGATAAGTGGCAGGAAAAAGCGTTGAGATGGCCTGTTGAAATGGCTTGGTTTTGGGGGCAATGAGCAACTGATTGCGCAAAGGTTTCAGCGCTTTTTAATTGTGTCACAACACCACGACGCAGTTGCGCCAACAAGCTCGAAGGCAAAAACAGCTGCTCGACGCCATCTGAAAAAGTAAGCTGCCGGCACACAAATTCAGTTCCACCCAGCTTGGTGAGTTGCATTCTCATATTGTCTGCCTGCAAGCTTTTTGCCTTCTCGTGGGCGAAAGTAATGGTACAACTTACCGCCTCTTCCATTCCATCGTGCTTGGCTTGCAAAAAGAATCCATCTACGGTGGTGCCCAATAGCATGTCAAGTGCCATGCGCCGTTCGGCCGTAGTCTTAGCCAAAATCTTATCAAAGGCGACATCTTGATTGCGATTGAGGCGCATCCCCTCGCGCAGTTGTTGCGGCATGCGCTGAGGATAGAGCTTATTCCCCTCAACTCTGTTCACCCTAAACCCTTCTAACTCACGCTGTGCATTAACGAAACAGAGTCCGTCGCCATTAGAGAACGAAGCCAGCCCCGCCACAATCAATGCGTGACCACGAATGGATTTCACGGTACCCACAAACTCACCCATAGCCTTGGGCGTGTCGAAGTTGGCGATGTGAGACACGCGTCCGTCAAGAAAATAATGGGTGTACCCACGATTGAACGTTTTGTTTAAATCGGGCGTAAAATGATAATCCACCTCGCCCCATGAAGCACGACGATAGCGTTGCGGATGCTGCTTTACAACAGCATTGAGTTGCTGGCTGTAGGCACTCACGACATTCTTCACATAGTCGGTTTCTTTTAATCGACCTTCAATCTTGAAAGAACAGGCTCCAGCCTTCACCAACTGCTCGATTTGGTTCAACTGGTTGAGATCTTTCAGCGAAAGTAGATGGCGTTGGTGCTCGATTTCTTTTCCTGTAGCATCGACCAAATCAAATTTCATGCGACAAAATTGTGCACAAGCTCCACGATTAGCGCTACGACCAAAACAATGCTGCGAAGCATAGCAAACCCCAGAATAGCTTACGCATAGCGCCCCATGCACAAACACTTCTAACTCCATCCCTGGCACTTGGGCATGGATGGCTGCAATCTCCTCAACCGAGAGCTCACGTGCCAACACCGCACGCTGAAAGCCTAAAGCCTGCAACCAAGCCACTTTGTTTGCCGACCGATTGTCGGTTTGTGTAGAAGCATGTAGTTGAAAACGCCATTTTTCAGCAGTAGTCCACCGCTTAATCAGTGCATATACGCCCATATCCTGCAACAACAGCGCATCGACCTCTATCGCGTCCAAAGCACAAAGTAATTGTTTCAGTGCTGAGATTTCGTTCTCATAAACTAAGGTGTTGATGGTAACATAAACGCGAGCACCAAAGGTGTGTGCATATTGGCAAAGTTGCGCTATATCTGTAATACTATTTCCTGCCGCAGAACGGGCACCAAAGCTCTCTGCACCAATATAAACCGCATCGGCACCATGCCGAATGGCTTCAATGCCGATTGCAGCTGTTTTGGCGGGTGCTAATAATTCTAACGTCTGCATTTACTTAATATCATTGACATTATAGGGCGTCGCCTGATAAACATAGTAGTTGATCCAGTTGCTATAAAACAAATGGGCATGTGCACGCCAACGCACCATAGGCGCTGCATTACAATCATCATGAGTATAGTAATTCTGCGGCATATCGACATCGTTGCGCACACCCAAATCACGTTTATATTCAACATCAAGCGTCATTGGGGAGTATTCCAAATGACCCGTGATGAAGAATTCACGACCATCACGCGCCATGACCATGCCCACACCGCTGACCGATGACTCGGCTATAATCTGCAACTCGGGATGTTGCAATAGGTCACTGCGCCATAATTCGGTATGGCGACTTTGCGGCATAAAGAATGTATCATCGAAACCACGGAAAATGGGAAGTAGCGGCATCAGTGCCTTTTGCGCATAAACGCCAAACATTTTCCGCGCTAACGCATGTTTTGGGATGCCATAGAAATGATAAAGCCCGGCCATAGCCGCCCAACAAAGGTAGAGTGTACTCGTAACATGAGTGCGTGCCCAATCGAAAATCTGCACGATTTCATTCCAATAGCCCACAGCCTCATAATCCATTGTTTCAACGGGTGCGCCCGTAACAATCATGCCATCAAATTTTTGCTGCGACAGTTCTGCAAAGTCTTTATAGAACATCATCATGTGCTCAATGGGCGTATGCTTAGGCGTATGACTCTTCAGCCGCATAAAAACAACCTCAATCTGCAAAGGTGTGTTCGAAAGCAAGCGGATAAGATCGGTCTCTGTTGTGATTTTAAGCGGCATCAGGTTCAAAATCACAATCCTTAGCGGACGAATATCTTGGCCTTGTGCACGCGCTTCGCCCATGACAAAAGATATTCTCCTGTTTCAAAATATCGATGGCCGGCAATTTATCGGACAGCTTCAGCGGCATAACGTTACTGCATTTTTAATCATGCCCACAAAGTTAGCGCTTTTTGCTGAAACGGAGAAATTATCGTTTTTAATATGCTATGACACTACAATAATCATTAGTGATAACTCCTAACAAAAAAAGAGCACCTAAAAGGGCACTCTTTCATAGCACTTAAAATCTATCTACACAAAAATAATAGAATCCCTACACCTCAAAATGGCAAATCTCCATCATCAGACTCCTCTTTTGCAGACGGCTGTGAAAATGGTTCTTGGACAGGTGGGGCTACAGGGGTAGACATTTCTATAGGAGCTCTGAGCAGGTGCTACGCTAGCACCTAAAACAGCAGGGTCAATCTGACGGACATCAAAAGCGCGTATACTATTAAACCAACGTCCTTGATATTCGTGTGCATCTATATCAAAAAGAAACATTCACTTCTTGCCCAATCTGTATATTGAAGCGTTGTAGACGATCTTCACCAAAAACTGTAAAAGCCATTTTTCGTGGATAACTCTCATGCGTCTCAATTACAAAATCTTGCGCTTTCCACTCTCCACGTGCTGATGTTCCAGTACGCACATTTAGTGCTGCTATAACTTTTCCTTGCAACTCCATAATTTGAATGTATTTTTTTATTATTTTATTGATGCATTATTCTTTAAGGCTCTACAACCTTACTTTTTGCTTTGCGAAATTAATAAAAATTGTTCTAACGAATGCAATATTTCAAGCTTTTTTTGTTGACTACACAAGAAATTTGTATTTTTTTGTGTTCAAAATAAATATAATATAACTATTAAACAGGGAATACTGATGAGATTTACATTATCAAGTAGTGCACTCAATGCACGTCTACAGTCACTCGCAAAAGTAATTAACAGCAAAAATGCATTACCTATTCTTGATAGCTTCCTCTTTGAAGTAAAAAGTGGACAATTACAATTGACAGCTTCAGATAGTGAGAACGTTATGACAATAGTGATGGGTCTCGATAATAGCGATGGAGATGGGAGTTTCGCTGTACCTAGCCGTACTATTTTTAGATGCAGTAAAGGAGCTTCCTGAGCAACCTCTGGCTTTTTGAGATTAATCTCAATGTACCTACAGTGACTATCAATTATCAGAATGGTGCATATAATTTCACTGCACAAAATGCAGAGGAATATCCACGAACACAAATTGTACCTGATAGTGCTACGACTATTACTCTCAATGCAACAACTTTGATTAATAATGTTAGTCGTACACTATTTGCAACAGCTACAGATGAGTTACGCCCTGTAATGAATGGTATCTATTTTGACTTACAATCCGATTATTTGGCTATTGTAGCTACGGATGGTCACAAATTGGTACGCAACAAAATTCTTAATATTAAAAGTGATACGCCAGCTTCATTCATATTACCGAAAAAACCCGCAAATCTAATTAAGACTGTGCTTACAAGAGGTGATAGTAATATCATCATTAAGTTTGATGATAGAAGTGCCGAAATAAAGTTTGATGGTGGACAGCTTGTTTGTAGACTACTTGAAGGTAGTTACCCTAATTATAATAGTGTAATTCCCGAAAACCCTAACAATATGAGTATCGATCGTAAAAGTCTAATTTCCACATTGCGACGTGTTCTCCCATTTGCAAGCGAAAGCAGTCAACTCGTCCGCCTTCATATTGAACCTGGGAAGTTGGAAGTATTATCTGAAGATATTGACTTTGCTACAAGTGCTCATGAACAAATAGTATGTGATTATACTGGTCCTACTATGAATATAGGATTTAAAGGTAGCTCACTACAAGAAATATTAAATAATATAGATTGTGATGAAGTCATTTTTCCAATTAGCTGATCCAAAGCAGAGCTGGTGTTATCGTTCCTACTGTTCAGCCTGAAAATGAAAAATGTTTTTAGCGCTTATAATGCCTATGTTGCTCAGCGACTAAAGTCAATAATATCATTTATATGAAACTCAATTTAAAAAGCCCCTCGTTGTTTTTCGACCTCGAAACAACGGGGCTTGACATTATAACAGATAGAATTATTCAGCTCTCTTATATTAAAGTAACTCCTGAAGAAACAGAAATCAGGGGCAATCATCTCATAAATCCAGAAAGAACTATCCCAGCTTTTTGTAACGGATTTAACAGGAATTAGTGATGAAAATGTAGCTAATCAGCCGACATTTAAGGAGATTGCTCCCTTATTAGCGGAGAACTTTAAAGGTTGCGATTTTGCAGGATTCAATTCAAAACCGATTTGACGTTCCCATCTTGGCAGAAGAATTCTTAAGGGCAGGTATTGATTTCGACTTTACAAAATGCAAATTGATAGATGTGCAAACAATTTTTTCCATAAAATGGAGCCTCGAAATCTTGCTGCAGCGTATAAGTTCTATTGCGGACGAAAAAAATGGATGAAGATTTTTGAAGCTCATCGTGCGGATCAAGATACAGAAGCTACTTATCGCGTATTGTTGGGTGAGTTAGAAATGTATAGTGAGGCCAATCAAGACAATCCGGAACGTGTGCTACCCAACGACGTGAGTAAGCTAGCAGCCTTTTCAAAGCAAAATGACAACGTTGATTTTGCCGGAAGGATGATTTGGGCTCCCATAGTCGATAAAGATGGAACGCCACTATCTAATGCCGATGGGACCCCACAACTGCAAGAAGTATTTAACTTTGGTAAATATAAGGACATGCCAGTGTCAGAAGTCTTGCACAAAGATCCCGGCTACTATTCTTGGATGCTCGGAGCCGAATTCCCTAACAACACCAAGCAAGTTCTCACTCGCATCCGGCTTAGGGAGTTCAATAAGCACTAATGGGCATAACTGCTCCAGCAATCACACGTACAAGACAGCAGCGGTAATGCTTACAGGAAAGAATATTGTTTTAGGAATTACAGGCTCTATCGCGGCCTACAAAGCATGCTCTCTCATCCGGGAGCTGGTTAAGTGCGGTGCCGAAGTACAGGTCATCATTACCCCTGCCGGGAAGGAATTCATCACACCTGTAACGCTTTCGACACTTTCCCATCGTCCCGTTATTAGCGAATTCTTTACACAGTCCGATGGTACATGGCACTCGCATGTTGATTTAGGTCTTTGGGCCGACCTCATGCTTATTGCTCCGTGTACTGCCGGCACCATTGCAAAGTTGGCTCATGGTGTGGCTGATAACATGCTCATAACGACTTACCTGAGCATGAAAGCACCTGTGTTCATAGCACCAGCGATGGATTTAGACATGTTTCAACATCCTACAACGCAAGCCAATCTTCAATTGCTCCAATCCTTTGGTAATCACATCATCCAACCAGCATCAGGCTTCTTGGCCAGTGGCTTGGATGGGAAGGGGCGTATGGAGGAGCCGCAACGTATCGTTGCAACCCTCAAAGACTTCTTCTTTCAGGCTCACGAGCAGGAAGAGGTCGGAGTAAACCACCATCAAGAGGCGCACGATTTAGCAGGCAAACGCGTGCTCATCACGGCAGGACCTACCTATGAGAAGATCGATCCCGTGCGCTTCATCGGTAATTACTCCAGTGGAAAGATGGGTTTTGCCATCGCCGAAGAATGCCTGCGTCGGGGGAGCCGATGTGACACTCATCGCAGGTCCGGTAGCCCTATCGTGTTCATCTGCCATCCACCGTATCAATGTCGAAAGTAGCGATGAAATGTATGCCGCAGCCGTTAGCCATTTCACCACGGCCGATGCAGCCATCCTCTGCGCTGCCGTTGCCGACTTTCAGCCTCCATGTGGCAGAGGAAAAGATCAAGCGCCACCAAGACGACCTCGTGATACGACTGCGTCCCACCCACGACATTGCAGCAGCCTTAGGGTGAAATGAAACAGCCCCATCAACGTTTGGTGGCCTTTGCCTTAGAAACGCATGATGAGGAGCAACACGCTATCGACAAGCTACACCGAAAGCATGCCGACTTTATCGTACTCAACTCCATGTGCAACCCGGGCACAACGTTCATCAGTGACGACAACCAAATCACCATCATTCATCAACAAGGGAAGAAAGATTATGCGAAAAAGCCCAAGGTTCAAGTGGCGCATGACATTATTGACGAGCTTGCTTTTGCTGCTTTAGCACTTCCATCCTATCGCAAGAACTGCAAGCTACGGTTCACATCAATCATTCTAAGATTCAAGGCGTTGAGGCCACGCGCTTCGACCACTTACAAACCGCACTCACACAGTTTCTCAATGACCAGAAATGGACGCCGCTCCACTTCCTGACGGTCGAACGTATCCCGTGTAGCTTCAGCATCACGGTGAACGATTACGACCATGCCAATGGTTTCAAGTGTAGCGCCATAGTGCAAGCCAACCGTCCCGTCTATCGCACCACCTACAGCACAATCATTTACAAAAATGTGGATGAACACTTTGATTTCGACTACGCCGATCTGTCACAGCTCACTTTCAGCGAAGATCACGTCGTCCAACAGCTAAGCGCGCTTTGTGCCTACTATGCCTATCTCATCATCGGCATCAACTTGGACAGTTTTGCCCCACTTGGCGGAACCGACGTGCTGCAACGTTGTCTCAACACCTCACATGCCGCACAAGCTCTTCCTTATAAAGGCTGGGAAAGCTTTGCGAACGACAAGAGTCGTTTTTGCCTTCATCAATGATTACATGGATGAGCGGCTACGCCCGTTTCGCCAGCTGCAATATGCCTATTATCGCACGGGATTAGACCAAATGAGCCAACAGGTTGAGAAGGCTCGCGTCAACATCTCGGCCGCCCTTACAAACCTTCTGTCGTCAGCCCACCAAAACCGTCCCAACAGTCTGCTGCCCCAACTGTGGACCGACTATAAGAGAGACGAATTGGCCGCCATTTACGACGGAAAAGGCACAACCAAAGAGAAAGAACAACTATATATCATCCTCTTCTCCATCAACGCCAGCCAAAGTGGCGCATGGGAGAGCATCAAACGATAAACAACATGCTCAAACAGTTATACATTAAGAACTTCACGCTCATCGACGAGCTCAACATCACGTTTAATAGCGGGTTCTCCGTCATTACCGGAGAGACCGGTGCGGGCAAAAGCATCATCCTCGGCGCAATCAATCTCCTCCTGGGGCAACGTGCCGACAGCAAAGCCATCAAGACAGGCGAAAACAAGTGCATTATTGAGGCCCATTTCAAAATCAAAGGCTACGGCATGGAAACTTTCTTCGATCTCAACGAGATTGACTACGACCCCGAGGACTGTATCCTTCGGCGCGAGATCAGCAGCAATGGTAAATCGCGTGCTTTCATCAACGATACCCCTGTATCACTCACAACCCTGCGAGAGTTAGGTGAGACCCTCGTCGATATTCACAGCCAACATCAGAACCTTTTGCTACAGAAAGAGGATTTTCAGCTCAATGTCGTCGACATCATGGCACACAACGAAGCGCAGCGGAAGCAATTTGCCCAACGTTTCGAAGCCCTCCGCGCTGCACACCAAGCACTTGAGCAACTCAAGGAACGCATCAGCCAAGACAAAACACAACAAGACTTCATGGCCTTTCAGTTTGATGAGCTCACACAAGCAAACCTCCAGCCCGACGAACTTGCTACCCTCGAACGCGAGACAGAACTGCTCTCGCATGCCGAAGATATTAAGGCCGCACTTTTCGAAGCCGACCGCCAACTCAATGGTGACAACGAAGGTGCACTCACCCCTGCTGAAACGTTCCATCGGCGAATTGCAAAGCATTGCCAAAGTCTTCCCGCGGGCCAACGAGCTCGGCAGTCGTTTGGAGGAATGTCACATCGAACTCAAAGACATCGGGCAAGAGATAAACCAACAAATGGAGGCCGTCGACTATGACCCCGACCAGCTCAATCGCTTCCAGTGAGCGCTTAGACCCTGCTCTACAGTCTGCAACAAAAAGTATCATGTCGACGGGATGGAAGCGCTGATAGCCATACGCGATGACTTAGGCGAAAAAGCTCAACGTCATCGAGAATGCCGACGAGCAACTGGCCGAGCTGACCACACGCTTCCAGCAGTTGGAAAGCGAATGTAAGGCCTTGGCCGCCGTGCTCACGCAATCGCGCATGAAAGCAGCCAAAGCCATCGAAACGGATATGGCCAAACGTCTGGCGCCCTTGGGCATTCCCAACGTGAAGTTCCAGATTGACTTTGCCAACAAGCCGCTTGCCAACGACGGTTCCGACCGCATTGCCTTCCTTTTTCAGCGCCAATAAGAGCATGCCCCTGCAACCCATTACGCAAGTTGCCTCAGGGGGTGAGATTGCGCGCGTCATGCTTTCGCTAAAAGCGACGATCAGCGGCACTGTGCAGCTGCCCACCATCATCTTCGATGAGATTGATACCGGTGTGAGCGGCCGTGTTGCCGAGATGATGGCGCAGATAATGCACGAGATGGGTGCGCATCATCGCCAAGTCATCAGCATTACGCATCTGCCACAGATTGCCGCACGGGGAGCCTTCCACTATAAAGTATCAAAGACAGAGACGAGCAAAGGCACCAATAGCCAGATGCAGTTGCTTAACGAGGACGAGCGCATTCAAGAGATTGCCCAGATGCTAAGTGGCAGCAGCGTCACACCCGAAGCCATCAGCAATGCCAAATCGCTGCTCAGCCACACATAGGTATCCCTGCCCCACTCTCCTTTTACGTCCATTCAGAACAAAACAAAACGATCACATAATGAGAAACAAAATTGTATTGACACTATTCGCGGTGCTCATGGTTATCACCGTGAGCGCACAACCAGCGGCCACACAGAAAGCCGCTAAAGCAGTGTTTTTCACTAACCACTTTCAACGCTGCGGGCGATATCATTGCCTCCGCCCATGGCACGTTCGTCAGTCCGCAAGGCGAGGCCATCGCGCCTTGGAAGCCCTTTGTCGGGGCTGCCCGTGCCGTGGTAATCGATGCCACGGGAACCGAATATCCCGTCGTGGCGATGATTGGTGCCAACGAGCTCTATGATGTGTGCAAATTCACCATCGAGCACAGCACGCCAACCGTTTCGCTTGCGCCACAGGCTGCAACGAAGACAGCCTGGCTACAGCCTTACAGTGTGCAGAAAGCCAGCCGTTGCCGCTGACCATTCAACGCATTGAGCAGTTTAACGAGCGGTTCAACTATTACGTGTTCAACCCTTCAACCCTTTCCGCGCAGCAAGTGGGTTGCCCTATCGTCAATGCGCAAGGACAGCTTTGCGGACTCTTGCAGACAACCTCCGATGGCACTTTTTACAGCGGTCGACGCCCGTTTCGCTTCCGAGATGCAAGCCAACAGCCTTGCCCTCAGCAATGCCACGTTACGCACCTGCGCCATTCGCCCTGCCCTGCCCGCTTCGCTTGACGACGCGACGGTGGCATTGCTCATGTCGGCCAATCTCACAGACTCCTTGACCCACCAATCGCTCATCGACGCCTTCATCCAGCAGTTTCCCGCCGCCAAGGAGGGTTACACCAACAAGGCGCTGAGCCTCGTCGATGCCGGGAAGGACGAGGAAGCCGAAAAGGTGATGCAAACGGCTCTCGAGAAGGTAGAGAGAAAGGACGAGGCCTACAGCGAATACGCCAAGGTCATCTTGCAAAAGCAAATACACTATCCCAACCGCGCCTTTGCACCATGGTCGTTAGACAAAGCACTGCAAGCAACCGAAAAGGCTGCCACGATTCAGCCGCTACCGCAATACATCCATCAGCAGGCACAAATCTACTACGCTAAGCAAGACTATCAAAAAGCCTGCGACCTCTTTATGCAACTCACCCACACACCGCTGCGTAGTGGCGAGTTGTTCTATGAGGCATCCCAATGTAAGCGAATGTTGCACGCCCCCATCACTGAAGCACTGGCACTCTTAGACAGCGCAGTGGCTGTTTGTCCGAGACCACTGAATAGCATAGCCTCCACCTACCTGTTGGCACGCGGTGCAACCTATCAGGAGATGGGCCAATACCGCTTGGCCGTGAAGGACTACAATACCTATGACAGTATTGCTCAAGGGCCGTCACGCTACCGAGACTTCTACTATCAACGTTACCAATGTGAGTTAAAGATCAAGCAGTTCCAACAGGCACTTAACGACTTGGCGCGCACCATTCTTCTCAACCCAGAGGAACCCGTCTACTATGCTGAGATGGCTTCGCTCTGCCTACGGGTGAAACGTAATGAAGATGCCGAACAGGCAGCCCCTACGCTGTACGGAAATAGCAACCGATTATGCAGACGGATTCCTGCTCTTAGGTATCGCACGGCAGGAATTGGGAAAACCAGAAGAAGCACGCAAGGCACTGCTCCGTGCGAAGGAACTCGGTGACAAGCGCGCCGATGAATACCTTAAAAAGAGATAACTTTTGCAATGGAAAT
>BNJV01000469.1_pt1 | contig 12106 bp, 19 predicted proteins | sample 8540591 | NCBI WGS metagenome assembly BNJV01 (sample SAMD00202457, study PRJDB9452) | human saliva metagenome | host: Homo sapiens
CCGCTGCGGGTGTCAGCACGCCTACCCTGATCAGCCCTCACGCACGGAATCGCCCGCGCCGCACGCCCTCCGAGTTCGCCCCTCAGCGCACCCAGTGCCCCAGGAGCGCACCGCCCGAGGATCGCGATAGGGCCGCGACCAGGTCATCGACGTCCATGCGGGCCACGCGAGCAAAACTGATTGAGCTCATGATGCTCTGGGAAGATGGTGCGCATATCCATCGGCAGGGGCACACCATCCATCGTTAGCCTCCCGATGATGAGGCTGAGTTGTTCCATGCCCCAACGCCCATCGAGGCCCTCCGCCTCAGAAGGTACAACAATCGGCGCCCACTCCAGTCGGCGCCGCGCCTCGCTGCCGATACGCAGGATCGCCCACCAGGCATGAGGGTCGTGGTCGTTGCTGACGAAGTGAGGCCAACGCTCCTCGGCGTATTCACTCTCACCGTAGAAGGACTGCGCGTCACTCCCATGCGTCTTCCACACGTGTCGCCAGCTACGGCCACAGTCCCACGTGAGCGCCAGACCATCACCCTCACGCAGGTGCACCTGAGCTCCCGCGCGCATCGCAAAGTCCATGAGTTCAGGGCTGTGCCCACATCAGCGCACCACCTTCCCACCAAGGATCCCCAGTTTCAGACACTCGATGGCCGTCAGGGGCGTCTGCCCGGCCAGGAACTGTACCTGGCGCGCGCCGCCACGCAGGTCAAACTGGGGCACGTTGATGCCCGTTCGAATAGAGAATCCCTGCGGCGGGCTCTTGATCTCATACTCATATATCGGATCGTGGAGCGCGAAAATGTCTTGGGCTCGCTCCTCGAAGTAATAGACCCTGCCCCTCACGATCGAGGGGGATGTGCCAGAAGTACTTGCCCGTAGGATATCCGAGACGATCGACGTAGGAACCGTATGATTCGACGTATTCTTCCAAGGAGGTGAAGACCTCGACCGTCGAGCGATCCATGCGCGCGAGGACCGTCTCACTGTCGGGAACGAAGCGGATAGTACCGGTATCACGGAAACCGGGGGCATGAACGTCTGGAACATCCGAGAATGGCACGGGACCCTCCTTGAGCAATGAATCGGCTCCATTGTAGGGCGCACCGGTAGGCGCGACGAGCAGGCACGAGGCCGGTCACCTTTCCTCGTTCTCCAGGTAGCAGCACAGACACGGACCTCGCCCGCGCCACCGAGGGGCAGCGCGGGCGATTGTGGACCGGAGCAGTCAGTCAGGAAGCGATCACTTCGCGGACCAGAAACGGACCACGATCGTCGTGCCGTCAACTGCGGGCTGCGAGCGCTCCAGATCGGCGATGTAGTCGTACGAGCCGGAGAAGTCAGTCGACGTCGGCAGGTACTGGGGCAGGTCAGCGAGCGTCACGTTGTAGACGCGCTTGCCACCCTCGACGGAGTACTCCATGTCGGGCGTGATGGCCACACCGTCCGCCTTGGAGACCCAGTAGCGGTTGATCGTGCCGTGAGCGCCGCGCTCGTCGCGCTGGTACCAGTAGAGGCTGTAGTTCTCCGTCTCGGGGACGGTGCGCACGACCTGATCCCCGACCAGCACGTGGTTGACGATTGTCTCCCTGCTGGGTGGCCACGGCCTCGTCGTCGCGCTTGTTGTCGCGCAGCGTGATGCCGCGAGCGGACAGAGCGGAGCCGTCGAGGCCGAAGTCCGCGCGGATCTCCTCGGCGTAGGGGCGCACGATGAGGTTGTCCGAGACGGTGACGTTACGGATATCGCCCTTCACTTCCTGGAAGTCGATCGCGCCACGCGTGTTTCCGTAGAAGTCATTCGTGGTGCCCGAGCGCACGAGCTTGTTGTGTGAGATCGAGATGCCGCCGTCCGTGTTCAGGTCGAAGTTGTGACCGTCGAACACGGTGTTCAGGCGAATGCCCGCGCCGGAGAAATTGTTGACGATGAGGTTGTCCTTGATGACGTGGGACTTGCCGCCGAAGAGGCCGATGGCGGAGGCGCGCCAGCCCAGCTCGACGGTGTTGCCCACGAAGGAGTTGTGCTCGGCGACGCGCGCCTGGCTGTTGGTGGACTTGTCGATGCTCGACCACGAGGCCAGACCATCGTCACCATTGCCTCGCACCGAGGAGTTGCGAACCGTGGAGTTCGCCGTTCCCTGCGCGAAGTTGACGCCGTCCGCGAAGTTGTTGCGAATACGCGCGTTCTCGATGACCATGCCGTCGGTGTAGGGTCATCTGGCTGGCATCCACGTAGTCGCCCATCCAGAAGCCACACTCGAAGTGCTCGACCCACACATTGGCGACGCGGGTGTTCGCGCCGGCGGAACCCGCGAAGCCCTTGTACTGAGCCTTCTCATCGAAGCGGGACTTCAGGTTCGAGGACATGTAGAAGTCGGTCATCGTCACGCCACCCACGCCGCGGTTGAAGACGAAGCCGCCACCGCCAGCCTGGTCGGAGGTGAAGCGCACGCTGGTGTGCCACATGCCCGCGCCCTGGATGGTCAGGCCGGAATGGTCCAGGCCGATCTTGCGAGTAGAACTCCCACGTGCCCGCGGGAATGTAGACGGTCTTGGAGGCCGCCGCCTGGTTCATCGCCCAGATGAGTGCGTCGGAGTCGTCGACGCCGTCGCCGGGCTTGGCTCCCTGATAGTCGGCCACGCTCACGGCACCTTCAGGTCGCTCGATGGCGGGCGCAGCCTGCTCGAGCTCAATGAAGTCGATGCCGTAGGCATTCTGGTCGTCGCCAACCTTGACGATCTGAATATGATCATCCTTCTGGATCTGGCGGCTCAGGAGGTGTGGACCCTCGTCGAAAACGGAGCGCGCCTTCCGGCCATCTCCCAGCTCGTCGTACACGTGGTCACCACCGACGTACTGCCAGGCTGTCTCGGAGGAGAGGTCGAGGGTCGCGACGGTCTCGTTGTTCGCGCACGTCGACACGACCGGAGGTGTGATCGGGCAGGGTGAAGCGCGCATGTCGAGGGCATTGGCCGCGGTCGTCGCAGTGAAGTCCACGGAGGAGTTCTTGCCGCTCAGGGCCACGTAGGATTGGCCCGAGGCCTCGATGGCCGTCGACTCAATATCGTCGGAGCGCTCGAGCGTCGTCCCGTCGGAACGGCTCGCCCCTCTGCCTCGTATCGCATGTGGGGACGGTCGCGCCCGTACTGATCGTCTGTGCGACCGCACTGGGGACAAGTGCGGGCACCAGCGCGATGACGCCGAGCAGGCCTGCTCCGGCGATAAACGGTCCGCGTTTCATCTAACTCTCAAGCCTCTTTTCATGCCCTGAAGCGCGCTCGAAGCGCGCTTCGCTCTAGGTTCCCACTTGTCGAAGGAACACGGGCAACATAGTAGCGGAATCTGACCACTGTCAAAGAGTTGCTCGGAAATTTTTCCCAGTCCCAGAACCGCGCAATACCAGCGAGATGCTCAGCGGACCAATATTTGCACTGTAAATATAAATTTGAGATTCGGCGCGATGGCAGGGATCGCACGCCGCAAGCCGAGGCCTCGGCTGCTGCGTTTCTGAGACGCTTACCCCGTCGACACTACCCACAGATACGCTCACTCGAGCAGATCCGCCGCCTCGAGCCAGGCCTCCCTCCAGCTCATCCATCTCGGCCAGGACGTCCTGGTGGGCCGCCGAGACCTTCGTCAGCTCGGACACCGCCGAGGATCCGTCGCCACCTGGATCGACAGTTTCCAGCTTCGCCTCCAGGGACGAGGCCTCGGCCCGCAGGCGCTCCAGCTTGCGTTCGATGCGGGCCACTTCCTTCTTGGCCGCGCGCCGCGCCGCAGCGTCACTCACGCCGCCGCGAGCGCTCCCCTGCCCCGCACTGTCCTCGCCTGAGGAGGCGTCCGCGGAGGGCGCGGTGGAGCGGGAGGCGGAGCCGGCCTCGTCGGCGCAGAGGACGAATCAAACGCCCTGAGGTCGCCGGACGCGCGCATCTGCAGGTACTGCTCGACGCCGCCGGGCAGGGCGCGGACCTGGCCGTCGCCGAGGAGGGCCACCTGGTGGTCGGTGACGCGCTCGAGGAGGTAGCGGTCGTGGGAGACGACGACGAGGGTGCCCGGGAAGGTATCGAGCAGGTCCTCCATGCGAGGCCAGGGGTGTCGGTGTCGAGGTCGTTCGTGGGCTCGTCGAGGAGCAGCACGTTCTGGCTGGCTCATGAGCAGGCGCATGAGCTGAGGCGGCGGCGCTCGCCGCCGGAGATCTCGCTGATGCGCGTGTAGGCGCGGGCCCGCGTGAAGCCCATGCGCTCCGTCATCTGGGAGGCGCTGACCTCCTGCCGTCCACGACGACCGTCTGGGCGACATCGGCGACAGCCTCGACGACGCGCATGTCGGCCAGGGGCGTCGAGCTCGTGCGTGTCCTGGGAGGCGTGGCGACCTGGACGGTGCTTGCCGCGCTTGACGCGCCCCGAGGTAGAGCTCGAGGTCGCCGCGCAGCAGGTTGAGGATCGTCGTCTTGCCGGCGCGTTGACGCCGACGATACCGACTCGCTCGGCGGGGCCCAGTCGCCAGGTGACGCCCTCGAGGATGTCCAGGCGCGAGCCGTCGGGCGCGTGAAGGACACGGAGACGTCCCTCGAGGTCGATGACGTCCTTGCCGAGGCGCGCGGTCGCCATCTTCACCAGCTCGACGGTGTCGCGCGGCGGCGGCACGTCGGCGATGAGGGACCTCGGCGGCGGCGATATGGAACTTGGGCTTCGAGGTGCGGGCGGGTGCCCCTCGGCGCAGCCACGCGAGCTCCTTGGTGAGCAGGTTAGCGCGCTGGCGGCGGCCACGTCCGCCTGGCGCATGCGCTCAGCGCGGGCGAGGGTGTAGGCAGCGTAGAGCCGTCGTAGATTTCGACGTGCCCGCGATCTGCGGGCGGTCACCGCCCGGATCGACGCCAGGGACGACCTCCCAGATGTGCTCGCACACAGCGTCGAGGAACCACCGGTCGTGGGTGACTGCCAGGAGCGCGCCGGACGCGCCGGGGCGGGCAAAGCGGGCGTTCAGGTGCGCGGCCAGCCAGGCCACACCCTCGACGTCGAGGTGGTTGGTGGGCTCGTCCAGGCACGATGTCGGCGGTGGCCGCGAGGACGCGGGCGAGCGCGACGCGGCGGCGCTGTCCGCCCGACAGGGTGCCGACGAGGGCGGCGGGGTTGATGTCGGCGAGGAGCCCCGCGTGAATGTCGCGCACAGCCGGGTCGGAGGCCCACTCGTACTCCTCCATGCCGGGTGAACGGCCTGGATCACGGTGTCCTCGGGTTGAGGGTGTCCGCCTGGGTGAGGACGGCGACGCGCACGCCGTCACGTCGGGTCACCACTCCCCGTCGGGTTCCTGCGTGCGGCGACGATGCGCAGGGCGTGGACTTTCCGGCGCCGTTAGCCGAGGATACCGACGCGGCTACCGTCGTCGAGGCCGACCGTGACCCCTTCGAGGAGCTTGCGCGACCCCGCGAGGGCGCCGACGTTTTGGGTTCCGAGCAGGTGCGCCATCAGATGGCCTCCGTCGATTCAATGCGGGCGCCGCAGGTGGGCCCGTGGGTGGGGATCGCGCGCGCGACCGTGGACGCGCCGCTGAGGGTAGCTGCGAGGGCTTGGGCATGCTCAGCGTCGCGTGCGAGGGCTGCGACGGTCGGGCCGGACCCGGACAGGTGACGGCGGGGCTCCCGCATCCTTCGCGGCGCGATGGTCTCGGCCAGCTGGGCGCAGGCGCAGGGCGGGTGCCTGCAGGTCATGTGACGAGCAGTGGCGCAGTTCCTCGGATTCCCCACACAGGGCGGCGACTTCCTCGGGCGTGGGTTCGGCGAGGGCGGACGCGTCCGGTGCGTCGACTCGATCGAACTCGCGGAACACCTCGAGGGGTGGACAGGCCCTCGCGGGACAGGGTATCACCCAGTGATGCTGGCCCTCCTCGTCCCCTTCACTGCAGGACGCTCATGTGGTCGCCGCGCCCGGTTCCCAGGGCGATGCCTCCCGCGAGGCAGGCGGGGACATCTGCGCCCAGTGAGCGGTACCGATCGCCTGCAGCTGCTCGTCGCCCAGGCCCAGCTCCCACAGCTCGTTGCATGCCACCAGGGCGGCGTAGCGCGTCGGCGGATCCGCCGGCCATGCCGCCGGCGACGGGGACGCGCTTGTCGACGCGGATGTTCAGGCCCGCGGCGGTCGATGCCCAGGGCCCGTGGCGGCGAGGCGCTGGAGGACGCGCGCGCGCGCACGGCCAGGTGGGTCTGCGGGTCCACGTCCGCCATGGCGCGGGTCGTGGCCTCGTCGATGCTGCCGTCGGGCGGGTACGCGACCGTCTCGACGCGCACACCTGGCGTCTTGGAGGTGCGCACGGTGACGGTTTCACGCAGGTTCAGGGCCTCGAAAACCGTGACGAGGGGGTGGTAGCCGTCGGACGTGGGCGCTCCGACGCGCAGGGTCAGGTTGACTTTTCCGGGCGCACTGGCGCGCACTTCACGCATGGCGTTCCTTCTTCCTGCCGATTGTCTGACCGGCGGCAGTCAGCGGGCTGCGGTCGACGCCGCGAGGTACCGTTTGCGCGGGCCTCGATGACGGCGCGCCCGCAGCTCGACGAACTCGTCGATCGAGAGGGTCTCGCCGCGGCGCGTCGGGTCAATGCCGGCGGCGGACAGGGAGGGCTTCGAGGCCTCGGGGCCGCCTGCCCAGTTCTTGAGGGCCGCGCGCAGGGTCTTGCGGCGCTGACCGAAGGCCACGTCGGTGACCTCGAAAGTGGCGCGGCGCAGCTCGTCGTCGCCGCGCGGGTCTCCAGGCGCGTCAGGCGCACGAGGGCACTATCCACGCCGGGCACGGGCCAGAACACGGAGCGACCAATCGTCCGCGCGCTCAACAGAGCCGTACCAGGGAGGCCTTCACGGAGGGCACGCCGTAGGGTGCGCGATCCGGGGCCGGCGGCCAGGCGGTCCGCGACCTCAGCCTGGACCATGACGACGACGCCCTGGATGGAGGAGGCCTCAGCATGTTGGAGCAGAACCGGCACGGCCACGTTGTACGGCAGGTTCGCGACGAGTTTGGTAGGGGGCGGGCCAGTCCACGCCGAAGTCATCGACACCGCTGATTTCCGTCGCATCCGCATGGTGACGACAGTGGAGCGGTCGGCGGCCTCGCTCATGCGGGCGCGCACGGTCTGCGGCGAGCGCTGCGGCCAGGGCGGGTCTGATCTCGACGGCCCGCACGCGCGCTCGACTTCCAGGAGCGCGAGCGTCGGGAGCCGAGACGGGCCGACCTCAACGACCTCGTCGCCCTCTTCGACGCCTCCGGCTGCGACGATCTTGCGCACCGTGCCCGCGTCATGCACAAAGTTCTGGCCGAGCACCTTTGTGGGGCGGATACCGAGCGCCTCGGAGATGGCCTTGACTTCAGGGGCCGAGCAGGCCTGTCTCGGAGGCACGGCTCCCTCAGGCGAGGGTCGGGTCAAGGCGGCGCGAATCGCGCTGGTTGCGGAACTGGAGGATCGGCTCACGCTGGGAGACGGAGTGCACGCCCGACGAGGCCGGGAGCAGCTTGGCGCTGTGAGGCTCAGCATGTGTGAGGGCTCGAAGCGTCACTGGAGAGCGGGAGGAGGCGGCAGAACGACCTTTGTCGTACCTGCGTGGCCTGCTCACATTCCCCATTCACTGCGTCGCACGTAATTTAACCTGTTCGGTTTTAGCCACGGCTCAAAAGGCGCATGTTTTCAACGATACGATTTCAAATCCTGCGAAAAGACGGCAGCGAAGAGTACGTGCGGAGGTGCTGGCGGGGGCACAGCGCGACAGCTACCCGTGAGACACGAACGAACAGCCGGGCCCAGACGCGGAACGTTGTCGACCGCCCTCACTAAACTCTCAGGCTTAGTACCAGCCACGGCGTTGGAGTGCGCCCACGCGGAGCAGGGCGTGCCGTAGCGGCCCTGATGCAGCCGATACAGTTGATCTGGTGATTGGGCAGGTGCCAGTCGGCACCCGCCGAGGCCATCTTGAGCCCCGGCAGCGACTGCGGGATACCGTACGCGCCCGACGAGGCGTTCTCAGCGCAGGGGTCTCCTGCGACTCGCGAGTTCCCACAGGAGGACCGAGCACTGTACTCGCTGTCGCCCCAGCCTTGGGCTGCGACGAGGCTTTAGCCAGCGAACGCGGATCCTCACCGGAGTAGTTCGTGACGGCGCCAGCGGCAGCGGCGGCGGCAGCAGCGGCTGCCGGCGCTGATCGGCGTCTCTGCTTCGGCTGCGATCGCGGCGATCTCTTCCTCTGTGGAGATCGAGCGAGCTTCGCGCGGTAGCGGACGATGGTGCCGTCACGCTCGGTCTTTCCCTGAGCGTGGCCTTGTCGATGCCTGCGGCGACGAGGGCGGTCGGCGTGGCCTCTTCAGCTCCCTCGCTGCGCACCTGGGTCATCGGGCTGGGAGGTGGAGTGCTCGGTGATCGGCACGGAGGTCAGGACCTGGTCGCCGTCCTTCTCCCGCACACCGTCCGGTCGTCGCGCCGTTGACGCCGTGTCGTGGTCAACGGGACGCCAGACGAACATGTCGGAGCCTGGTCAGCGTCGGTCCTGCTGCCAGCGAATGTCGACGGTCTCGGTGGTCGCTGCGCGTCACGCGGCTCACGGTGATCGCCAGTTTTGCCGGTGGCGCTTCGTTCTCGACGGTCACATCGGTCAAGGGCGTGAACCGACACGCCAGCGGTTCGAGGATGCTCGCGCGCATCCTGTCGGCGCACGGCGATTTCTGGCAAGCGTGGTGCCGTTGCCGGCGTTCACGATGACGCTGCGGGCGCGGGACACCAGCAGCGGGTGGTTTCGCCTGCGGGAGGCGGAGCGGTCGGCGGCCAGCGTGACCCGCTCGTACGGGCGCGGCGTCCGCGAGGATGCCGCCCGGCAGAGGCGGCTGCCGTCCGCAGGGTGTGGGCCCACCGTCCACGGTGTCACCGTAGGGCCCGGAGGTGCGGCACGACGATCGTCACCCTGGCAGCGCGGTCTCGCGCAGCACGCCGGGCTGGACCAGGTCGCCGCTGCCGACGCTCACGTTGGCAACCTGAGCGTCGTTGGCGACGGTAAGCGTCTGGCGCATGTGACGGACGGACACGCCGTTGACTTCGGGCGCACGACGAGTAGTGAGGATGCCACGCCCGACGCTTTGCTGATTCCCAGGACGCGCCGACGGAGTGGCCAGCTGCAGACGCCCAGAATGACGCGCGCGGCGAGGGGGCAAAAGCACGCACGTGTCCGCTGAGGACATGCATGTGGCACGCAGCGGAGGCGCGTCAGCGAGTTGCCCAGCGGTGGCTCACGACATCTGGTTACTCGATATTGTCCCCACTGGTCGGGCGCAGGAGCCTGGAAAACGCTAGAACAGTAGCGTTACCGGGCTAACGTCACAAGTTAGACAAGGCCGAGCCAGGCAGCACTGGTCTGCCGCCCGCGCGCGCTGCTGAGCATTACGCGCGCGCATGGTCTGCTCCTCAGCCGAGGCGTCGGAGGGCAGGCTGACAGTTGCCCACGGACCGCGTCAGGTCGAGCAGGAGAACTGGTACTACGCCGTAGCAGTTGCCGCCCGTGTTATCAAGCGCCGTTACCGACCTGACACTGGGCGATAGCTGCCCAGATCGAGGCGTCGTCGCCGGAAACGGCAGTCGAGCCGCCGGAGGGAGGACGAGCCGCCTGAGGATGAGGAGGAGCCTGAGGATCGAGGAGGAGCCGGAGGAGGACGTGAGGAGGAATCGGTGTTTCTGCTGAGTCTCTTCTGGCCTCTTTCCTTTCGTGCCCTCGATGGCGATGGGTCAGCCTGGTGTGGCCGGGCCAGCGACTGCGGAGACGGTCACGTTGCTGCCATCGGTCTCCGTAGGCCTTGAGACCCTCGGAGCCGGCGACGCCTTCTAACGGTATCGTCGTGAAATGCCCTGGTGCTCGGCCTCGCTGGGGTCTTCAATACGCTTTCGGTCCTCGGCGATCTCGGTCGTCGTGGTCACGGAGTTGCGCACGACGCGGCGACGCGCAGGTGGTTTCGCTGCCGCTGTTTCCAGGATCACGCGGTCGATCGACCGGCGGAGACGCCAGCCTGTCCAGGATCGCGTGGTGCCCTCAGTCGGCGGAGGCTAACGACGTCGGTAGTCGTAACTGCCCGGCGACGACGTGATGTCTGGCCTGTTTCACCCAGGCACTTTCGGCGCGCGTGGAGCGCTCGCCGCCATCGACGAGGCCTGGCGGGCAGTGCGTTCAGGACGCCGCTGACGGTCGAGGCCGTGGACCACGCAGGTCGCGGGTGCCGTCGACGGTCACGGTGTATTCGGTCAGCGGTGCGCACGACGACCGTGTCGCCGTTCGAGACGGACTTCGTCGGATGCGTGGCGACGAGGCGCACCCACGCTTCCACGCCCAGCGTCTGCCCAGGCGTCGCCCGCTGTGGTGAGCGAACTCGACACGTCGTGAGCTCACGCCGTCCACCCTCGACGGTAGGACGTGGCGGTACGAGGTACCGATGCCGGCTGCGGCACCAGCGCTTACCACGAGGGCCGCCGGTGGCGACGGAGACGACAGCTGCGGGAGGCTTTAACGCTCACGGGCTCCAGACTTCGTAGCTCTTGGCGCTGTTACTCTGCGGTGTCCTTTCGCCACTGGTGTCGGATTATCTCGCGTGGTGTTTGAACTGGACTGACACCCCACTGTACGAATCGAGCTACTGTTTCGCGAGTACTCCCTGATGCACCTCACGCGTGCAGCAGCATCCCGCTGCCCGGCCACGGCCTCGTCAACGAGCGCTTGCCCTGGCCTGCGCAGAAACTGGCGCGACTCCACCACCAGGACCTGCACACTGGCCCCGGTGTTCGTGCACGCAGCTGATCGGCGTGCGAGCGCTCTCCAGGACGTCCCACAGCTGCAGGCGATGAAGCGCACAGTGGGCGGCGACATAGGAGGCGTTAGGGCAGCTGCGCCACGGATGGTCAGCCGCGGCGTCGAGCACCCAGCACGAGCGGTCGCGAGGCAGCGCAGCCAGGGCGTCGCGCAGGTCGGAGTTCGCCGGTGGTGATGGGTCCCATGGCAGACGCGTACTCAGCTCGCGCTCGGCGAGGCGTTGGGCTATTGCCGCGTGTCCTCGAGGCGGTGGTCGATGGTGCTGATCCGGCGTCGCGCACTCGTCGAGGATCGCGGTGTCTCGCGCCTCGCGGTCGTGGATCTGCAGCGGCCAGCGCGCGTAGCCATCTCGATGTGCGCGGAAGATCTTTCTGCGCTTGACGTCCCGGGTCTGCGGTGCGGAATAGTCAGCTGCTCTCCCCACCGCGACGACCATCGGTCGTCGGCGCGCCTCGACGGCGGCCAGCGCCCGTCGAGGGGCACGTGATGCTCGCGCACCTTCGGGTCAGCCGTCGGGCGAAGGGTCGGCGCAGCCCGCGCAGCGCCGCCTCGTTCGGTGGATCGCCAGGGCGACGCGCACCCCTCGTGGATGTGGAGCTGGCTTGATCATCGGGTCGGTGTCGGGCGCTCTGAGGCGCTCGGAAGAACGCGGTCACGCTGACCTGGCGTGCTGATCAAGTTGGTCTCGAGGCTGGGCGCGTACGCCCTGCGCTGGGGATCCGCGATGGGTGCGTGGTTGTTCACCACGGCGCCGCGCATAGGGCGCGGGCGCGGGCGACGGTGCTTGCTGCGGCTTGGCGTGGAGTCGGGACCTTTGAGGGATGAGGAACGAGGCGGTGGGTGGGTGTCAGCGGGCGAGCACGACGCTGCGGGTAACCTCGTCCCAACCTCAATGCCGAGGAGGGTAGCGTGACGATCTCGAGGCCGAATGAGGCGGCGCGGTTATTGGTGATGATGAATCCCGTCGACGACGACCGATTCTCGTGACGATCAGCGCCGAAGGGCGATGGTCTTGACGAAGGCGGGTTGGTGGCGGGCGGCCTCGAGGACACTGAGCTCGGCCAGGATTGAGGGGCGGCGCAGATCGCGGCGACGGGCTGGCCTGCATCGGCTCGGCAGCACCCCGGCCTGACGCGGCGGGCCTTTCAGGGTTTAGGGTGCCCGGCATGCCACCGGGCAGGAAGAGAAGGGTGGTGGCGGACAGGTCCACATCCTCGAGCAGGTCATATGCGGATGCCGCGTGAGCTGGTCACGACGCGCGCTTCGGTGACGGAGAGATTGGTCAGCGC
>BNJV01003018.1_pt1 | contig 12100 bp, 28 predicted proteins | sample 8540591 | NCBI WGS metagenome assembly BNJV01 (sample SAMD00202457, study PRJDB9452) | human saliva metagenome | host: Homo sapiens
GGGCTTCAATCATTTATGATTTTCCCGGTTTTATGATTTGATACCACATCAAAAACTACCGCTCCTAAAAGTACGGCTCCCTTTACAATGTACTGGAACTGGTCCGGTAATCCGAGTATTGACATTCCCCTGATTGATTACACCCTAAAAGTATAGCTCAATCATTATACCCTGTACAGTTCCTGAGCCGCCATACGCTGATGCTCCGCCTATAAAGCATGAAGCAATTGCATCCATCTCATATGAATTACCCATATTTCCGTCAACGGAACCGATACGCGCTCCTACTAAAAGTCCTGACAATCCTGCCAAAAGGCTCATTAAAAAGTATGCCCAAAAATAGACTCTTTCTCGGGTCTATTCCCTGACAGTCTTGTTGCCTTTTTCATTTCCACCTACAGCGTAGAAATATCTTCCAAATACTGTTGAACTTGTAACAAATGCAAATATAGCCACTACAACAAGTATCCATATAAGCATAATCGGAATACCTTTATAACTCATAAGTTTATATGCATAAAATAATATTACCAAATCAAATATTGCTACTCTTATCGCTGTTGATGTAATACTTGCACTGTCATAGCCTTTCTTTATTTTATTATGCTCAGAAATAAAAGTATAAGCTGTGATTGCTATAGCAACTGCTATTCCTACTGCCATAGATGAAATAACCCTTCTGGTTTACATCAAGTCCCGGTATTTGTATATATGATGTAAAACAGACTAAGAAACTTTCTTATCCATAATGGCAACAGTCTTGGAATCAGTATTACTCTTGCTACTCCTCTAAAAAGAAACATTCCTGCCAATGTACATATAAACGGTGGAATATGTACATATCCGATAAACCAACCTTGCCATATACCTATAATACATGCAACTGCAAGTGATAATAATATGGCAATAAAAAGTTTGTTCCGACACTTAATAATTTTGCCGAAAGCGCCGCAGATAAACAAAGTGTCGATCCTACAGATAAATCTACATTACCGCCTGTAAGTATACATGAAGCATTCCGCAAGCCATTATAAGAACATATGCATTTTGTAAAAGTAAATTTGATATATTCTGTGCAAGAAGAAGTCTTCCACCTGTCAGATATGTAAAGAATACAAACACAACTAAAAGTGCAAGCACCATAGTGTATACAAATTTATTTGCATTCATCTTTAACCTCCTATTTAACCACAGCACAATCAGACTTTTAGTATTGTACTCATTATTTTTCCTGTGTTTGCTTCCTCAGCACTGAATTCACCTGTTATCTTTCCGGCATTCATAACATATATCCTGTCACACATACCTAAAAAGCTCTGTAAGATCTGAAGAAATCATCACAACCGATTTACCTTCCTTTTACCATATCATTTATAATTGAGTAAATCTCATATTTTGCTCCAACATCTATTCCTCTTGTAGGTTCATCAAGGAATAAAACCTCCGGACCTGCAAACATCCACTTTGCCAATAACACTTTTTGTTGATTTCCGCCTGACAAATTTCCTACCTTTTGATGTATTGACGGCGTCTTGGTTTTCATTGCTTTCACATATTCTTTTGCAACATTATTTTCCTTTGATATATCAACAATACCTTTTTATCAGCTATCTTCTCCATTCGGGCAAGTGTAGTATTCTTTGCAATTGATTCTGAAAGTATAAGTCCGTCAGTTTTTCTATCCTCTGTAACATATGCCAAACCGTTTACAATAGCATCTTTGGCGCTGTTAAGAAACACCTCTTTATTTGCAATAAATTCTTTTCCTGAAATACGACTTCCATAACTTTTTACCCGAAAAGCGACTTTTGCAAGTTCTGTTCTACCTGCACCCTGCAGCCTGAAAATCCTACAACTTCGCCTTCTTAACATGAAAAACTTATATTATCTACAACACACTTTTCTGTGTATATCAGGATGATATACCGTCCAATCTTTTAGCTTCAAACATTATCTCATCACTTATTATATGGTCTCTCTTCGGATATCTGTCCTCCAATTCACGTCCTACCATACCTTTTATTATTCGTTCTTCATTTATAGCATGATTGGAATTGTCTATAGTCTCTATAGTCATACCGTCTCTTATTACCAGTTATCTCATCGGCAACATATGCAACTTCCTGCAATTTATGAGTGATTATTATTGAAGTTATTCCCTTTTCCTTTTTAAAACGAATAAGCATATCAAGTAACATCTTGGAATCCTCATCATTCAGTGATGAAGTAGGTTCATCCAATATCAAAAGCTTTACATTCTTTGATATTGCCTTTGCATATTTCTACAAGTTGCTGCTTTCCTGTTCCGATATCCTTTATCAAAGATTTGTGCTCTCTTCCAATCCTACCGCCTTCATCGCAACAGCAGCCTGATGAAATGTTTCATTCCAGTCTATAATACCCAATTTGTTTTTCTTTCATTGCCAAGGAACATATTTTCAGCTATTGTAAGCTCCGGAATCAAAAGCAAAGCTCTTGATGTATTATTACAATACCTAGGTTTTCACTGTCATGTATCTTTTGAAATTTACACTCTTTTATTATTATAAAGAATCTGACCCGGAGTACTCATTATACGGTATTGTACCTGAAAGAATATTCACAAGTGTTGACTTTCCGGCACCGTTCTCTCCTACCAACGCATGTATACAGGCTCTTTTCAATTTTTAGATTGACATTATCTAAAGCCTTCACTCCGGATATTCCTTTGTAATATTTTTCATTTTCCAAAATATAATCTTTCAATATATCCGCCTTTCCGACAAATATGCCATATTATGATTTTTGGAGGCAAATGCTTTGCCTCCAATAATGTACTACTAAGAAAAACCTAGAGTATAAATATTTACTGTACAGGATGTGGGTATCCGTCACTTCCCATTGTATAATAGCCTGTATCAATCAATTCCTTTTTGAATATTGTCTTTGGTAACTGTTACAGGAACTAATAGATATGAAGGTATTACGGCAGAACCGTTATTATATGATGATGTATCATATGTACAATCAAAGCTCCAGCCTGACTTCTCAATCAATGATGCATCCGGTTTCTCACCTTTTAGTATAGCTTCTCCCAAATTAAGTGTAGCAACCGCTTCATTTGCAAACCGCCTTATATACCGTCATTGTCTGCTTTCCGTCTATAATATTTCGCCAGATTTGCCTCATCACCGTCTTGTCCTGTGATAATGATTTCATTATTTCCCGGCATAATCCGATTGAATTGCTTGAGTAACTCCAAGTGCTGTTGAGTCATTTGAACATATTGCAGCATCAAGCCTTGTTCCGTTTGAATAATAAGAGCCTAAAATATTTTGGAATCTTGACAGAGCCTTTGAAGTATCCCACTGCGCCGTACCGACCTGTTCAAATGTAGTCTGACCTGAAGGTACTACTACAGTTCCTTTATCTATATAAGGCTTTATAACGTCCATCGCTCCGTTGAAGAAAAATTTCGCATTATTGTCGGCCGGATCACCACCGGTAAATTCTACATTAAACTTTTTATCTCCTGAGTTTGCAAGTCCAAGTTTATCTGCTACAAACTCTCCCTGAAGTTTTTCCAACTGTATAATTATCAAATGATACATAGTATGATATAGCATCTGTGTTCATAATAAGTCTGTCATAAGCAATAACAGGAATATTCTGATTCTTTGCCTCAGATAATACCTGTGCTAATGACTCTCCGTCAATTGCCGCAACTACCAAAAGGTCAACCTTGTCCGCAATAAGTCCCTCTATATCCTTTACCTGCTGGTCAATCTTATTGTCTGAATATGTCAAAGATACATTATATCCGGCTTTTTCAAACTCTTTCTCTAAGTATGAACCGTCTCTGTTCCATCTCTCAAGTGACTTTGTAGGCATTGAAATACCTATCTTACTTTCCCTTTGCATCCGTCTTTTGTGAACCGCTCTCCGTCATTTGAACTCTCAGTCTGTGATCATGCATCCTTTGACGGCTCAGGTCCGTTTCCCGTCTGTACATGCAGCCAATGACACAGCCATCATACCGGCTATACAAAAAGCACATAATTTCTTCAATTTCATAACTTCCTCCTTAACATTTTCAAAATGATATTAAATCATTTTTTATTATTATCCGAACAATATATTATTTACCACGCTCTCAAGATATTCCTGCTTTCCTGAATCAGGAAGCTCAGGCTTTAACTTAGCCGCATACTCCGCACACTCTACCAATGTAACAGCTCTGTTTCTTATCTTTTTCACCTATTCCGGAATTATAGCTTGTATATCTTTCCTTCACGAACTCATCTATTCTTCCGTCTTCTATAATTTCCGCCGCTTTAATAAGTCCAAGTGCAAATGCATCCATACCTGCTATAAAGCCGTAGAACATATCATCAGCTGTATTGCTTGGTCTGCGGTTCTTTGAATCAAAGTTTAATCCTCCGCGAAGTCCGCCTGCCTTCAATATTTCATACATGGCCAAGGTAGTGTCATAGACATTTGTAGGGAATTGGTCGGTATCCCATCCAAGCTAATGTATCACCCTGATTGGCATCCACAGAGCCCATCATACCGTTTACCGCACATACGCTAAGCTCATGCTGGAATGTATGTCCTGCCAATGTCGCGTGATTTGCTTCAATATTCATTTTAAAGTCCTTATCAAGACCATATTTTCTTAAGAAAACCCTATTGCAGTTGCCGCATCAAAGTCATACTGATGTTTCATAGGCTCCTTCGGCTTAGGCTCAATATAGAAATCTCCATAAATCCTGATACTTCTGCCATAATCTCTGCACATTGTAAAGAGTGTCGCTATATTCTCCTCTTCAAGTTTCATATCTGTATTCAGAAGTGTCTCATAGCCTTCTCTGCCGCCCCAGAATACAAAAGCCCTTTGCTCCAAGCTTTACCGCATTTTTCAAGACCTTTCTTTAGCCTGTGCGGCTGCAAAGCAGAATACATCCGCACTGTTTGAGCTTTCCGGCACCGTTCATAAATCTCGGATTACTGAACATATTGCAGGTTGTCCAAAGACATTTTAATATCTGTGCCCTTTAGTCTTTTCCAAAATATAATCTGTAATCTCATCTAATCTTTGCATTTGTAACATTGATGTCTTCCCTGATCCTCAGGTACGATATCCGTATCGTGGAAACAATAATACTTTATTCCAAGTTTTTGCATAAATTCAATTCCTGCATCCACTTTCGCTTTGCATGCTCCCATTGTGCCCGGTAGCGCTCCGAATGATTTATCTATAGTACCTGTCCGAACATATCTACACCGCATGCACAAAGATTATGCCACCATGCCATAGCAAATGATAAATGTTCTTCCATTGTCTTACCCATTATCACTCTTTTGGCATCATAATATTTGAAGCTTTAGCGGATTTTTACTGTCTTTACCTTCAAACTTTATAGTTGGTATACTTGGAAAAATTCTTTTCATAAATATCTCTCCTTTAAAAAATAATAAATATAATGTTGTTCTTTTACTCCACACTCTTCTTTCCATGTATAACTATAATAACCGCTTTTTATATGTAAATGTTGGTAATCTTGTTATGTATTGACGTTAATATTGCTATTTTATATTGCTATAATATATAGTTTGAAATATACTTGACTTGGCATCAAAGAAACAAAAATATTTTTACTTGGTTTTTAAAATGCCGGATTTTTATAATATAAGGATTATTTATGGATTTTGATTTCAATAAAAGTATAAAAACAGAATATGAGATTATCAGACATACAAAAACAAATTCACTTGCCATGTTAATGATTGAGATACTTTCAAGATGCGTACACTGTCACTCCGATTTGGAAATCGGTATGCTCCTTGACGGAGTATCGATCTTCGTGATTGATAATGAAGTGTTTTTCTCTAAAGAAAAATGATATATACATAGTCAACAGATATCAGCCGCATTCATTCTACAGTCATAAAAAGCCACAATAAAATAGTTATATTTTTGATAAATCACGCTTTATATAAAAATATCGGCCCTGATATCATTTATAAGACAAACCATATAAAATATGATGAAAAATATAATTCACTGTATAAAACTGTTTTTTTGAGTGTGCAATGTGCTATGCAAGTGATACTGATTTTTACTGAGATAGGTGCTTCTGCAAAAGGTACTGGATCTCATATATCAACTTACCAGGTTGCCGATCCTTTTATTGATGAACAAAGTACAAAGCACAGTAAGTCAAAAGCAAAGCATCTTCAAAAATCACTGACTTTTATTTCTGAACATCATGCTGAAAATATATCACTTACCGATATAGCTAATTTAGAGTCTCTGTCCACTTACTATGTATCACATTTTATAAAGAAGATGACCGGAATGACTTTTACTGCATACTTAAACAGTATCCGATTTGATCATGCATTCTCATTGATTACCAAGACCAATCTTAGAATAAATGATATTTGTTGTGAAACAGGCTTTTTCCGACAGCAGATATCTTAAACAGAATGTTTAAAGAAAAATGGGAGTAGATTTACAGGAATACAGAAAAATATGGATAGGATTGAACTTCCACTTACAGACCAACCGTATATGACTGTACAGACACATGTACCACAGAGTAAGTTTATGTCACTTTTGCAAAAATATTATGAAGAGAATTTGAAAGAATGATATCTTTCTTAAGTTAAATATGTTACTGCACACAAAAAGCCCACCAATGCTTTTATGTCATCGGTGGACTTTTTATATTTAATCAATTACTTCTTCTGTATATATTTTCTGATATCAAGTGCGATAGCCACTACTATGATAATACCCTGTACTATGAACTGAAGTCAGGCTTGATTCCGAGGAACTGCATTGATGATTTCAAAAGCTCGAACACCAAAAACACCGATTGCACAACCTGATATTCTACCGATACCGCCGTTTACGGATACACCGCCGATTGTACAAGCCGCGATTGCCTCAAGCTCGTATGAAGCACCCATGTTTACAGATGAACCGCCTGATTTTTGCACCAAGTAAGAAACCTGCCACTGCATAGAGTACCGCTGCGGATGTATAGATGATAATCTTTTGTCTTCTTAACATTAACACCTGAAACCTCTGCTGCAGCTTCGTTTCCACCTGATTGCATACATATACTTACCATGTCTGGTCTTTATTAAATACAAACCACATAATAAAAGCCGATGATAAAGTGCATAGATGAAAAGATAAGGTATTTTAAAGGAAATTACCTGTAGCAACTGTAGTATAAGCTGTTCTGTATCCTCCGTATAGGCTCGGCCTTTGTATAAACAAGACATACACCATATACTATAAGCTGCATTCCCAAAGTTCCGATAAACGCAGGAACATTAAGATGTGCCACAACTACACCGTTTGATAAATCCGAATACAGCACATATTGCAACTGAAATCAAAAGTACCAAAAAGATATTCATATCGCCAAGATTCGGGAACATCTTGTTTGCATAGTCCTTGTTCTGTAAAAGAGTACCTGCGATACAAGCTGAAAGTCCTACAAGACGACCTGCTAGAAAGGTCTGTACCCTTTTGTTATAAGACAGGCTGATACGCCAGAGGCTATTATGACTCTCGGTGCCACATTTACCAAAACGTCAAGTTGTTGCTGAAAAGAAATTGTCCTTCATAATACCCGTGAATAATACAAGCAAAAGTAGAACTATTATTATACCGTTATCAAGCAACAATTTCTTTATATCTAAAGATTTTTGTATTCATCAGTACTCCTCCTAAAACTCTTGTTGCCAAGTGACATAATATTTTTCCTGTAGTTTGCTTCAGATTCTGAAACTTCACCTGTAATTTCGCCATTGCACATAACAATTATTCTATCTGACATTCCGATAAGTTCAGGCATCTCGGAAGAAATCATTATGATGCCTTTCCCCTGTTTTGCTAAATTTATCATTATCTGATATATTTCATACTTTTGCACCTATATCTATACCTCTTGTAGGGCTCATCCATTATCAGCACATCAGGGTTGTTTCTGCAAGCCATCTTGCAATAATTACCTTTGCTGATTTCCTCCTGACAATGACTGTATAAGAGTCTTATTGCTTTGGAGTCTTTATACTGAGCTTGCTTACATTCTCATCAACTACCTTCTTTATCTTACCGTCATCCAAAGCAATACCTGCTATAAGATGAGTTATTGAGTGAGGAAATAGCTACATTATCGGCTATTGAAAGGCAACCAAGTATTCGGTACCTCTTCTATCCTCTGTAATCATTCAAGTCCGTCCTTTATAGCATCTTTCGGCCTTGAAATGGTCTGCTCTCTTTCCCTTCATATATACTTTTTCGGATTTAATACTTCTGAGGTCCGAATACGGCTTCCATAAGCTCGCTTCTGCCTGCACCTACCAGCCCTCCGAGATCAGTATTTCACCTCTTCTAAGGTTCAAACGAGCAGTTTCTGAATATATTTTCATGTATACTTGTAAGGTTATCCACCTTAAGTATAACTTCACCTTTTTCTACGTCATTTTTCGGCGGATAGATATTTGAAAAGTTCTCTACCTACCATCTGTTTTATGATTTCACCGTCACTTATATCTTTTACTTCCATGTTCCCACATAGGTACCGTCTCTCATGATAGTTATATCATCTGCAATCTCTTATTTCCGCCATCTTATGTGAAATATATATGAGAGATACGCCCTTTTGTCTTAATTCTCTTATTATCTTAAATAATCCACTTACCTCATTTTCTGTAAGTGATGATGTCGGCTCATCCAAAATGATGATTTTTGCTCCCATTGAAACAGCCTTTGCTATTTCTACAGACTGCATCTGTGAAATAGACAATGTCTGAAGTAATTCATTGGGATTTACATTAAGTTTTACTTCTTTAAGCCATTTAGAGGCTTCACTTTCCATCTTCTTATGGTCTATTACTTTAAGCGGTCCGAAATTGATTGTAGGATATCTTCCCAAAAACATATTTTCAGCAATTGATCTTGCCGGTACAGGCTGTAACTCCTGATGAACCATTGCAAGTCCCTTATGAAGTGCATCATCGGGATTTAGTATATTCATTTTTTCGCCGTCTACATAGACCTCTCCGGTATCCATTGTATATATTCCGAACAGACATTTCATAAGTGTTGATTTGCCTGCTCCGTTTTCACCCATAAGAGCATGTACGCTGCCCGGTCTTACATTAAGATGGATATTGTCAAGTGCTTTTACACCCGGGAAACTTTTTGAGACCCCTCTCATTTCCAATCTGTACTCTGACATCCCTTGCTCCTTTCAAAAATCGGGTGTGCAGCTGCACACCCGAAAGATGTTTACATAAATTAATTCATTATTTTTACAAGTTTTTAAAATATCTGCCGCATTGTCCTTTGTAACTTTTACATAGTCTACAGGAATCTTTGTGTCAACCTTCTCATCGTTTGTAAATGATATAGCCGCCTTTGCTGCCGCCTGTGCCTGGCTGATAAAGTCATTAAATACTGTACCTGTCATCTTGCCTTCAGATACGTTTTTTGTACAGCCTCTGCAAGTGCATCAACACCTACGATATAGATGTCTTCTCCGACTTTTCTGCCTGCAGCATTGATAGCCTGAAGTGCACCGAGTGCCATTGCATCATTGTTACAGAAGATAACTTCGATGTCTTTTCCATACTGTGTAAGTGCGTCCTGTGCAATCTGCTGTCCCTTAGCCTGATCCCAATCACCTCTTTGGATAAGAAGCTCTTCAGCCTTTAATCCGCTCTTCTCTGTAAGTGCCTTAACTGAATACTCTGTTCTGTACTGTGCGTCAATATTCTCAGGGTCACCCTGGATCATGATGTACTTAACTGTTCCGTCACCGTTGATATCACCCTTGTTGTCAAGTTCTGCGATTTCTTCACCCTGGAATGTTTCCTGACTGACGAGCATCAGCACCTACATATGTAGCCTTGATACCGTCTGAAGCCCATCTTGACTCCTCTGTCTCATCCGGCTCACGGTTGATATAAACTACAGGAATTCCTGCTTCTTTTGCAAGATCTGTAACTGTAGGAGCTGAAGATGACTGTACAAGGTTAAGAATCATAACGTCAACCTTTGTTGCGATAAAGTTGTTGATCTGGTTTGTCTGCTCAGCCTGATCGTTCTTACCGTCCTGAACTACTATATTATCTTTCGGAATACCGCAGTCTTCTGTAAGATATCTAACCAGCTCGTTACGATAAAAGTGTCATAAAGTTGTCATCAAACTTGTAAATTGAAATGCCTACTTTGATGTCCTTTGCATCCTTACCTGTAGCAGCTACAGCCTCTGAAACGCTCTCACCGGCTTTTAGTCTCTTCCTTTGACTCACTGCTTGCTGCCGCTGTTGTCTCGGCACTCTTGCTTCCGCCACATGCAGCTAATGAAAGAGCACACATAGATGCTACTGATACCGCTAATACTTTTTAAACAATCTCATTGTTTTTTCCTCCCTTATATTCGGTTCGTTTAATTTGTAAGCATATTTTAATATTGATTACGATTATTTTACATAGATTTTTACGGTTTTTATTAAATTTTTGCTATATCAGAAATAATTCCTAATAATTTCGGATTTAATTATATGCAAAAAGTTGTATAATTATAGACAAACGGTGATAATAAAAATCATCGTATACTTATATAGAAGGAGGCAACTATGGGATACAATCAAAAAGATAACAAAGGAAATAGAGGACTTGACAGCCAAATGTCTCTCTAATCTGTCCATCAACCAAGCTTTTGTACAAAGAATATGATGTACAGAGAGGACTTAGGAATCTGCAGGGAGAAGGTGTAGACAGGCCTTACAAGAATTTCCGAGATTACTTCATTCAAAAAGGTAAACGGAGAAAAAATTCCTTGTGACGGCGAGCTGAGATATCAGGGTATTGATATACATGAGATTACAGACGGCTTTCTTAAAGAAGAAAGATTCGGATTTGAAGAAGTGGCATACCTGATGCTTTTCGAAGTCTTCCAACTGAAAGCACAGTTAAAAGCTTTCAGAACCCTACTTGGCGAGCAAAGGACATTGCCGAAGAACTTTACAAGGGATGTAATAATGAAAGCCCCTAAGCAAGGATATGATGAATACTCTCTCAAGATCGGTACTTACACTGTATGCTTACGATACAAAGGCTGATGATACTTCACTTGCAAATGTCCTCAGACAGTGTATCAATCTTATAGCTACTTTTCCGATGATGTGTGTATACGGCTACCATGCATACAATCACTATATAAGAGATAAAAAGTATGTATATACATCGACCTTCAAAATGAGCTTTCTACAGCTGAAAACATTCTTATGATGCTTAGAGAGGACAGACAGTATACAAATCTTGAGGCAAGAGTACTTCGATCTGGCAATGGTTTTTGCATATGGAGCATGGAGGCGGTAACAACTCCACCTTCACAACTCATGTGGTCACTTCATCAGGTACCGACACCTACTCGGCTATCGCCGCCGCACTGGGATCATTGAAGGGACCTAAGCACGGAGGAGCCAATATAAAGGTTGTGGAGATGTTCAAGGATATGAAAAAGAATATCCGTGATATAAATGATGAAGAAGAAATAAAATCATATCTTTTAAAAATTGCTTAGAAAAGGGGCTTTGACAAATCCGGACTTATCTACGGTATGGGTCACGCCGTATACTCACCTCGGACCCTCATGCAAATATTTTCCAAGCAGTATGTAAAACAGCTTGCCCATGCAAAAGCACAGAGACAATGATTTCAAACTTTACACAGTGCTGTTGAGAGGCTTGCTCCTGAAGTTATCGGAGCCGAAAGACATATCTACAAGGGTGTCAGTGCAAATATTGATTTTTACAGCGGCTTTGTCTACGGTATGCTTGACTTACCTACCGAACTGTATACTCCGATATTTGCCTGCTCAAGGATAGTGGGTTGGAGCGCTCCACAGAATTGAAGAGCTTATAAATACCGACAAGATTATAAGACCTGCATATATGGCTGTTAAAGAGCATGAAGAATATGTTGAGATGAAAGACGAGAAATAAAAATTGCCCCATATAGCATATAAATCGCTATATGGGGCAAATTTCTAAAACAACACTATAACCAGATTATTCTTTATCTGCAGGT
>BNJV01002253.1_pt1 | contig 12075 bp, 9 predicted proteins | sample 8540591 | NCBI WGS metagenome assembly BNJV01 (sample SAMD00202457, study PRJDB9452) | human saliva metagenome | host: Homo sapiens
AGGTACACAGTCGACTGTGTACCACATCTAGCCCAGTAAAAATCAGTATTTGAGGGCATAATTTAAAAAGTAGGTACACAGTCGACTGTGTACCCCCTAAAACCCAATAAAAATCAGTGTTAGAACACCTCCAAAAACATAGGTACACACTTTTTTTCTATATTTAACTTATTGTCAGAAAAAAAAAATTAAAAATATGAAAAGGGAACGGCTATGAAAAAAAAATATGTAGTAATAAGTTGAGACCCCCAAAAAGTGTGTACCTATTGAAAAAAAATACCCTCAAGCACTTATAAAATGCCGTGTACAGCGATTTTTTACGAGTGTGTACCTACTGTGTACCAAAAAAAATGAAAAGTGGTTCAAACCCTTATAAATTGTGAGTTTGAAGCCATTTCTTCAAGTGTGTACTTTTTGTGTTCCAACTGTGTACCACTGTGTACCGAAAAATAAAATAGCTCAAACCCTTATAAATTAAGGATTTGAGCTATTCTTTTAAATGTGTACCTTTTGTATTTTGATTGTGTACCACTGTGTACCAAAAAAATGAAAAGTGGCTCAAACACCTTATAAATTGCGGTATTGAGCCACTTTTTTTCAATTGTGTACCTTTACTGTGTACCACTGTGTACCACTGTGTACCACTGTGTACCTTTTTAGTCCAATGTGCTGACTACATCTGAAAGCTCTGCATATCTATTGAAAAACGCTTTATAAATCTGCTCGTAGGTTGCGGATTCAACACCTGTCAAGCTAATTGCGATGTCTGTAATGTCATTTGTCTTATAGTTTGTGATATTTCCTTTAAACTTATTTACAAGCGTTTTTATAACTGCTGTACCAGGCTTGTCCACATCTTCCTCATCAAACTGCACAGCAACGGATATATATAGAAAAATTCACGCATAACGGCTCTATAGTCAGAATCTTTCGCAAATTTAACCGAGTGTTCAAATTCGCATACGAGATTTTTTAAAAAGCGTGTGTAATCATTATCATTTATTTCAATTTCAAAAAAATCTTCCATATTCTCAATTTCATCTGAAACTACCCAGCATATTGTCTCATCTGTAAACTCAACACCGTTTATGTTAGCCTTAAACTTTGATAATTCCTCATACTTCATATATTATCATCTCCCTTTATAATTATACCATATTATTTTACATATCATAACCGTTGTCATAGCTATAACTTCTGTAATTGTCTTTTACAATGTTCTTTGATTCAGTTTCTTCATTTTTTAGTTCTTTTAAAAGTTTTTTATAGTCCACAGGTTTTATTATATTTTTTTATTATCTCCAAATTCCTCATAAACACTATGTACAAAATCACTATTTATATTTTTCTTCAATTAATTTCTTAACCTCATCTCGTTCCAATTTAGTCTCATTTGATTTAAAAAAATCGCATTACTTAAATCATCTATAAAAATGTTCTGCTGTAGCTGTTTTATAATTATAATCATTTTGTATGATATTTATATTTATCATCAAACTCTTGAACTTTTTTTATTATAATCTTTTTTTGTAATTTTTTTATTTTTATCCTCAAAATCTTGAATTGCTTTATCAAGTCTCATAGATTCCTTAATACACTCATTTTCTTTACCTTTTGTTTTTATCTTCAAGCACTTGAATTTTTTTATCTAGCTCTTTAAGTTTTTTTGTAATTCACTATTCTTTTTGACTTAATTTTTTTATCAATCTCCTGTAAATCATTATTCTTTTTTTATCTAGCAAACCCGACTTTTTCTTCTATTTCATCAGTTATGTTCTTTAGTTCTCGTTGTTTTTGTTTAATCTTTGCCGTTTTTGTTATTATGTACGGATTTTTCGTTATAAAAATTTTTACAGTTTCTATTTCTTCCTTATATTTCTTTTTCATATTCATTCAATTGTTTTTCTACATTCTCACATTTATTTTTGTAGTGTCACAATCTTATTATCCATATTATTTATTTCTTTTGTTTTCTTTTCAATATTATCATTTATCTTATCAATAATTTCAGTTCTTACAGCACTTTTATCAAATGTATTTAACGCCCCAATAAAGTCCTTGTTTTCTAAAAAATCCTCCAGTTTTTTGACTTTATCCTTATATAGTTCTTGAGATTTCTGTTCTATTATTTTATCTTGGTTTCTTGTCAGTTCACTAAAGGTATCTATAACATTTTTTGCGTCTTCCATATCAGAATATGCCTTTTTTGTAATATCGTTGCTATCCTCCAGTTTTTTAAATAAGTCTTTTCGACGTAAATTAATTCTTGAGAAATTATCTATTGTTTTTGAAAGCTCTTTATTTTCATTCTTTAGCTCTTCTATTTTAATATCATCTTCATTGTTCTTTTTTAATGCTATATTCAAGCTGCACTCAAGCTCTATATTATCATTGACTAATTTCTTATTCCTGTCGGCTGTTTCTTTGACTGACTTTTTTAGATCGTTTATGTCTTTTTTCATTGAGCTTATAGCATTGTCTACAGATTCCTTTTTATAAGCTGCTCCTGTAAATGCCAATGTCTTGTCTAGTTCATAATCCGTTGTGATTTTATCTATATTTAGAGGCAGCTCATTATCAAGTGCTTTATCTTCCTTTGTTTTAATAAATGTTTCCTGGTTCATTTCCTTGAACTTTTCAATGTCCTTGATATACTTCTTATCCTCATAGAATTTTCGTACAACAGATTTACACAAAAAATCTTTTCCGATGTCATTTAGGCTGTCACGTGTCCATTTATACGCCTTTTCCTGTAGCTTATGAAAGTCGTCTTTTCCTCCTAGCCCCAATTCATTTTTTGATATTGTAACTTTTCCAGCATTTTTCTTTGTTAATCCCCAGCCGTTTTCATTTGCTATGTCACGCCATTTATCATAAAGGTCGTACATTTTAAATATAATATCGTCATCGTTATCTGTCATACCGTTGTTATGATATTTATCTAAAAGTACACTTGTTTTTGGCAGCTTTTTGAACTCATCTTCACTCACTTCTTTTTTTAGCTCTGCCCGTGCCTTTTTTGCACATTCCTTTCGTAGATATAGTTCACGTTCCTTGTCATCCTTTTCAGTATCTTTAACTGTTGCAACAGGTATAAATGTTAAATGTAGGTGCGGTTCTGTTTCGTCAAAGTGTATAACTGAATCAAGCACGGCGTCCTTTTTTATTCCGTATTCCTTTAAGAACTTGTCTTGCTGTGACGTAAAAAAATTAATATAGTCGTCCCTCGTAAAGTTCTGCTTTAATGTATCGCTGTCTTTTTCATTCAGCTTAATAACCGCAGCCATTACAACGTTAGTATGTTTTTGCAGCTTTAAGTCATTATCATCTATAATCTTGTTTACCCTTTGCGAATATGTGTCGCTTGATTCCGTTAATACAACATTTTCTTTTGTCTTGGTCTTGTCAATATTTTTGTTTTTGTACGTATCTTTTGTACGCTTGATGTGTTCCTCAAGCTGTTTCATACGTGTTCCGTCATTTGCATAGCCCTTGATGTTTATTAATCCGTGAATCATAAAATCACTTCCGTTTCTTTCATAATATTAGAGCTATAGTCCAGCTTTATGAAAACTGTCCTATAGCTCGTTACGGGACAAGTCCCTGCACTCGGGGTAACTTACGTTACCCGCCTTGTTGTATTATAACATATTGCCATTGCACTAACCTTGTGTGTTATCCTGTCGTTTTAACTGTTCGTTTGCTTGTATGTACTCGATGTGTTTTAAGCATTGTGTTTACATCTTTTAGTTCATTTTTTTACTTTATTCAGCTTTCTTTGGTTATCAATAACCCTTTTTTTCGTAAACATCTTTATCTTTAGTAATCTTTTTCTTTAATTAGTGTAAGTTCATTTTGTGCAATGCACAAGATTTTTGTAAATTTTTCATCTGTAGGGTTTGTCATAAAAATCTAGATAAACTTTCTTCAAATCTGCTTATTGCTATGTTTTTTTATTTACTCTTTTCATATAATTTCCTCCAATTTATAATTTTTTTATAATATTTGTAGTATGACGCTCGGCTTATGTGCATATATTTGCAGAATCCTGTCACACTTAGCTCTTTGTTTCGCACCCTTTGTAGCATTGCGATTTCTTCTTTAGATAGGTTTATAACCTTAGGCGGTCTTCCTACAAATTTTCCAGTCTTACGGCTGTACTTCTTGCCTGTTTCGTCAACGGGCAAGTTTTTAATACCGTCCTTTACACGTTCGATAAGAGTTTCCCTTTCACGTGCTGCAAGATACATTAGTAGCGGAACTACGGATATGTTTATAATTGGGTCTTTTGACTCTGAATCGTTTGGACTGTAGTTTAGCAAGGGCTGTTTAAGTACAACTATACTAACGCCCATTTCCTTTAGACGGTCATAGAGGTCAGAAATTTCCGTAAAGTTTCTTCCAAGCCTGTCGATGTCCGTTACTACAAGAGTATCATTCTTACGAATCATACTAAGCAGCTTATTAAGCTCGTCACGGTTCATATCCTTACCGCTTTTCTTGTCGTGGTATATCTTGTCGCATTTTGCTTTTTCAAGTGCTTTAATTTGTCGTGTAAGGTCTTGTTCCTTTGTACTCACACGAGCATAGCCAAATTTCATTAATTCCCTCCTATCTGTATACTAAACCCTTAATCTTTAAAAAATAATTTAGTAGACACTTTTATATAAAATATCTGACAATTTTCAGCAAAATTTATATTAAAACAACTGTCTACTAAACCAGTTGTTTTAGTAACACGTATTTAATTTCTTTAAATTTAACTCACTCCTTTATTATTTAGTCTGACAATTTTTATATTATAATTGTCATCATTTTTTGTTATTGTATAATCCTCTTTCATCATATCAAGCACCGCCCTTTTGCAAATTATCTTGTAGGCGTTTGCGTTATAGTCTATTTTGTCATCTTTGCTGACTCTTTTGTTATGTAGCTTAATATCTAGGTACGTATCAAGCTCATTCGTTGCTTTGACTCTTTTAACGCTTTCATTTCCGCTTGATTTTGTTACATTAATTGCAGTTTCCTCAATCTTAAGCTGGTTAGACTTTACCTTTACAGTATCATAAGATTTATTCACTATAAAGCCCCTTAGAGCCTTAGAGCGTTCTCCTAGCACGTTGCCATTGTTATATATGCCCTTGTCCTTGACGTTGCTCACAGCCTTTAAATTGACCTGTAGAGCTTTAAAGTCGTTAGCTTTTATCATTTCATCAACTGTATTATCAATAATTTTAGATATTAGCTCAAAATCAAGGTAATCTTTGTCATATTGCCTAAACACTTGATTCAAGATGTTGCTTACAAAGTCCGCTGACGCTGAAAATTCGCTCAAGTCCTTAAAACTTGCACCTTTTGACTTGCATTTTATCTCATTTTCCTTATGACATACGCCTATATAGTCATTTACAGACGCTTGAATAAATAAGTCAAAGTAGCTTTCCTCAAGCTCGTATCCAAACCAGTCTTCCCAGTCCTTGCATATATCACGTGCTTTTTTTAAGCTGTCGCTGTCATTTACTGTAAAAGCGATTCCGTCCGTATTAAGCTGTACTATGCGTACCACATCGTTTAGTGATTCCGCCAGGTCAAGCAGCATAAGCTGACAGCTTGTTGTCATTGCGTAATACACGTGAGGGTTGTACAAAGGGTTGTCCTCTATCCTGTTATTTCTCCATATTTCGTTATATTTTCCGCTTGTTGCGTTTATCATTAGCTTATATGCGGTCTGCTTTGCCTGTGAATCCTTGTCCTTTTTCCTTTTAAGTATAAGACGCTCTTTTTTTAGCTCCTTATAAAGCGTTAAATTAAAGTTTGCAATCTTTGTATATTTTTCAATAAATGAGGGGTAAAAACTTGCAACGTCAAAGTTGTATACGTTTTTATAAATCTCAAGTGGTGTATCATCACTATTTATCGTATGTAGCCCCCCTTTTGCAAAGTTTAGCGTAACATTCCCCAGCTTAAAGTTGTCTATATGAAAAAATATATCCTTACTCCGCTTATTGTATATTTCAAGTGCTATCGGTGTTCTAGGCTTTACTATCTGAGGCTTGTTATTAACCTTGTACCATAGTTCATACTTGCCGTCTGTCTTTGTCTCAAACATCTTAGCCGCAATTGTAGCCGACTTTCCAGCAACAATCTTACGTGCCACGTCAAAGTCAACGGGTTCATTACGCTGTTTCATTCGTGTTAGCGTCAAGTCCGCTGATGTCAGCTTGTTCTCAAAGTTAGCTAGTCCCTTTTCGCTGTTTAGACTGTGTTTTATAAGCAGATACGTTGTATACACATCGTGCTTGCAGTACCTTAGAATCTTTTCAAGTTTTAATCCGTCCTTTGATACGTTTATGTCAAATGATTCATCTTCTGTAATAATATCAAGGTTCAAGTAATACTCAATGTCCTTTAGGCTAAGATTAATCCCCAGCCCTCCCTCGCTACGTATGTCAAGCGAATAAAAGAACGTCGTGTTAAAGTTCTTAACCTCACGTTCGCTAGTATTAATGAGGTAGTCGCTGTACTCTTTAAGTGCCGTAAGGTCACACTTTCCTACATAGGGGTATCGTCTGTTTACTCCAGCAATAAAGCGGATAATGTTATTATCATAGCTTGTGTTATTAAAGCCTATGAACAGATTTTTATAAAGCGTATCTCTTAGCAGCTGCTCCCAGTTATCCATTCGTGAATCAATGTAGGTATATTTAAAGCTATCCTCATCGGCGTCAATTAAAAGGTTCTCGTTTATATCTGCAAGTACAATTAAAAAATAGTCTTTATATACCTCTACATCGCCAACAAAGGCTTTATTAAATTTAAAGTTGTCATATTCAGTCTTTATCATAGTTATGTGGTCTTAAAAATCCTGGAACGTATTTAACATCTGACAAGTCTACTGACTTAATCACACTTTTCCTGTAGTTATATACGTGGTCAGCAATTTTTTCAACCTCCTCCTTTGTAAAGTTGTTATCTTTTCTAAAGTAAATCCTAAAGGCGTCCTCTGATATAAAAAGTGATATATATTTGCACAGCGTTGCCGTGTCAGTTATAATCTCATCGGATATTAACATCAAAAAAGTATTATAAACTCCTACATTGCGGTTTCCGTTATTTTTATCAATTATTTTAGTCAGCACATTTGTCCAATGTGATTTTAGCTTACCTTTTGTATTTTCTTTAGTATTTGAATTTGAATTTGTATTTGAATTTGTATGAACCGAAGTCTTCTTTTGCGTCGAAACGTTTTTATTATTAGTTTTATTCATTATATTTTTAAATTCTGTTATAGTTTCTTTATGAGTATTTAATATTTTAGATAACTCATAATGTTCTATCATTTGCCCACGATGTATGCAAATCACACGCCTGTTGTCATCATACTTTGTATTAAGGCTCAAAGGCGAACGGAATCTGCTTGATAAATTTATTGAATTATCTATTTTAACTCCTATCTTCTTATTAATGCAAATTATTGCAAATAGACATTTAACGTCGTTAAATGTTTCCACATCAGCCGAGCCGTCCTTTAGTATGATGTAGAGATGTAATCCCCCTCCGCTTGTACAGATGTTTACATACTTTAATATGTCCAGCTGTTCCAGTATGCTTTTTAGTTCCTCAAGTTTGGATAAGTCAAACTTGTCTATGTCTATCATTATGTTTCTTGTAGATGTCGCCTTGCTGCTTGTTGCTGGGTAGTACAGCAACGTATACCTGTTTATCATTGCAACCTCAATAATGTCAGAGAGGTCTTTTACTGTACTTATTTTTGGTATGTTCATAGCCTTTACATTTTCATCAGCGGTACTGCTCATAAGCGACTGCGTGGCAAATGAAAAGCTGTAGTCTTTTGCAAATGTGTCGCTGTCTTCGTTATATTCCAGAAGCTCAAGCAACATATCAAATGTATTATCAATTGTATTATCAATATCACTCATTGTCATTACCTCAATTCTTTTTATGCTACAGGGCGGGTAACGTTAAGTTACCCCGAGTGCAGGGACTTGTCCCGTAACGAGCTATAGGACAGTTTTCATAAAGCTGGACTATAGCGGGCTATAGGACAGTTTTCATAAAGCTGGACTATAGCGGGTCGCCACGTGTCAGTTCTGCACTCCTTAATTAAGCAAATCCTGTTTATCTTGATGTGTAGTGCTTAATGTATTACTATCATTAAGTGTTTCCTTAATACTATTTAGTACATCTTTTAATACAGATTGTGTTTTTTCCTGTGACATTTTATTTTCTTCTAATAATTTTAAGGATTCCTCAAAACGAGCTTTATGCTGTCCGCTCTTTTCAAGTAAAAATTTAAACTCAGCACCGCCAAAAGACCTGTGTGTTTTTTTAATACGTTCTAGCTTTTTCATATCTGCTTTATATCTAACTTCATCAATCTTTAAATGCTGCGATAAACCCTCAATAAACTCCGTATTAAATGATACACCAATAGCGTATGAGTGTCTTTGTAAACTTGGACATTGCTGTTTTAACTTACTGTTGTTACGCTGATGTATATTTACAGCAATGTTGCTATTATCATTAAAATCTCGGAATGTCTTCATATCGTCTATTAATACATTAAATGAAACATTTCTAACAGCTGTATCATAACTAGAACGTTCTGCTATTGCCATAACTTCCGCCAAGTCATTTTGGTCTAATACTCCAACTGGATTTATTTCTATGACTCTTTCAATACCGTGAACCCTCATATTTTCCTCAATATAAGTTTGATATGTGTCTTTGTTGTACTTGGCAAATAATTTATGATAAATTCTTGCATTTTCCTTAAACACGTTGTTATTAAGCTGAAACATAAAGCCGTCATAAAAGCTACGCATTGTATTTGTTATATCGTAGGCTAAAAACTTTATAACGTTTGAATTGTCAAGACCCTCAAAATCAACGATTTTTTTAACACTCTCAAAAACAACAAAACGTTCTTTTAAACCTCCGTCTGTTTTAATTTTCATAAAAGTTTCTCCGCACAGAAAAAACTTTGTATTAACATCTATACCAACACTGTCTTTATGCTTAGGATTTATCTGTATGTGAGCACCCTCCAGAACCTTTTTAAACATTGAGTTATCTCTAAACTCAGTAATAGGAAACTCTGAACAGGTACTATTAAGATACTTTTCAACAGACGTATTGACAAAATCCCCTGTGTACGTGTCAATTCCTATATTTGCCCATACGTTAGCTTGTTTCTGATATTCATTCAGTGCGTCTAACCCCTCTAATAACAGAGTTTTACCGTCTCCTTTAGGACCTATTATGACAACAGCGTTATGTGTTACCATATCGGGCTGTAAAAAATTAAGCATTGTAGCCATTAATAGACCGTACACATCTTGATTCAATGAACCGTCTGACTTTCTACCATTTTTTATTTTATACTTTGTATATATAGCCATATTCGTATCAAGTGACTTATAGCCACGTTCAAATATATGCTTATCAAAACTTCCTTTAAACTTATACATTGTCATAACCCTGTAACTGAACAAGTTTTCACAAAATATAAACTCTCCAGTCAGCTTATTTAATATAATAGTTCCATTGTCAACAATAAAAGCTGTATAATTCAATGGTTCACGTAACCTAAAAGTTAAGTCCCTATCCTCAGCAGTGTATAAAACAAAGTCCTTTACACCAATACCTGTATTATAAATAAAGTCACTAGCCCTAACGTTTGAATCATCACTAAACTTAATTATTGAATGTAGCTTAGTTTTAAGTATTCTTAAATAATCATCAACGTCAAAATATCTCCAACATTTGTCATCTTCGTTGTAAACATAAATTAAATCCTTATTTAATGTACCGCCCTTATCCTTATGGATATAGGCGTGTCTTAACTCTCCGCTATTTATCATAATATGTATACATAAATTTGTGAGCAGTGTTTTTGTTATAGAAAATGATTTTCCCTCTGTATAAGACGACATATTAATACCCGCATTTGGCATAACATAAAGCCCTAAATCAAGCTCAATCCTAGATATAGCATTAAATTTTGACCCTAATTCATCAGCTAATTCAACATTTTTAACCAAATACCTATAAATATCTAAAATAATATCAAAACTAAAAGGTAAATAACACTTACCAATAGGTAGCCCCGACGAATTAAACTTAAACATCGTCAACTGTTCCACACAAGTATTAAGAGATGAATTACTTACGGCATTTATATGTATAATATTTTGTATAAATATTAATATGTCAATACACAAGTCCAATATACGGTCATTACACACCAATTGTGCAATTTCAAGAAATTCAGAATCACTAGAATTATCCATACCTATAGATGTACACAAAATATCACGACAGACATCATAAATATCATTCTTATAAGTTTGTACAAAATTTCGTACAGTATAACCGTCATTCAAAGAATCCTTAGAATTAGAATCAAGATTAACTACCTCAAAAACATCATCCAACGTTTCACAACCATTGAAAAAATCCTCAAGAGATACGACATCTCCTAAACGATTAGCAATTTTCAAATTTGACATAATATTTTCATCATTCAAGTCATTCTTTCCAAAATATGTATCATACGAGTATGTACTAAATTTAGAATCCTTATATTTATTCTCAGCATTAGAATCATTCATAACCCATCCAAAGTTAAAATATAATTCCTTTTCTAAATAATGTTTAAGAGTTGTTACACTAACCACTTCATCAAATGTAATAACGCCATATGGATTAGGATTATCTTCGTTTTTAGCATTTTTAGCAAGTAACGAAATATCTGGAAGAAAGTTTCTCGCTGCATTATCCTTTTGCTCGGTATTCAACCCCCCTACACGTACAAGACGTTCCTTACGAATCGAAACATACGCCTTTGTATACCCCTCTTTAATTTTATCAGTGAACCTATAATCAGATTTAAAATCATATAAGCACTTCGGATTTATTAAATTTATCTTGTTTGACTTAATATTACCCTGTTTATCTTTTTTTAACGTAACATTATCATAAACATATTTCACAAAATCACGAATTATAATATCCTTTTTTTTTAAATTACAATCAAAATACAAAGAACTTATTTCAAATTTATCTCTAACTAAACTAATACAATACTTCATTATATCTGTATTGTAAATATCCTTAATAGATGTTAAAAGCTCATCTATACTTTTTGCATAAGATTCATTTTTATAAAACTCATCTCTTTCTTTTGCTCCGATTTCATCAAGTAACTTATTGAAACCAGCCTTATCTGAATTTAAAAAAACTTTAAAGTTTTTTTCAAATTTTTTTAAATTATCTTCATTCATTTTAATCCCTTTCTATTTGGATAAAATGAGATTCTGACTTTACAAACGAAACAAAATGTGATAAAATAATATAAAAGATATATTATTGAAATTACATTCGTTATCATTAATTATGTAAAAATATATATAGAGTCAGAGTCAGAATCTCAAATACGTGGTGGCACACGTATTTTTTTTATCCAAAATTCTATTTTATTTAAAGTTGTAGCACTTTTTCATATATCTGCGAACTTTCAAGTCAACAGTCTTATCTTTCATTATGGCTGCCAAATATCTATACACTGTAGGTACGGACAAACGCATATCCTCAGCAATATTAACCACAGATATATATTGCTTTTCTTTATACATATCCGACATAACACCTACTAAATGTTCAAACTGGTCATACTTATACCGAACACCTCCCCGTAATACACTTCTCATCTAAATACCTCCAACTTAATTTTATTAAGTGAAGTATACATCATACATAATAAAAAGTCAAGATAAATTTTTAAATTTTTATAACAAATTTATAAAATTTCTTTTTAAATTTTTAGAATTAGTTGAAACACCGATAAATAAAGGTTTTTTTAGATGTTCTAAGTTCAAGTAATCTTCTTGATATAATTCATTTTATATGCTATAATTCACTAGAACCCATTTGCAAAAGGATTATTTTTTAAGTACCAATTTTTTTATGTTTTCACTGTGTTTTTTTAGCTACAAGTTTTTTTATTGCTTTTAGTGATGTTGTGCTGAGGACACATTTTTATAATTAATTGTT
>BNJV01002470.1_pt1 | contig 12038 bp, 21 predicted proteins | sample 8540591 | NCBI WGS metagenome assembly BNJV01 (sample SAMD00202457, study PRJDB9452) | human saliva metagenome | host: Homo sapiens
GCCACTCCTAGACGGGGGATGGTATGGTGGTTCTGCTCTAGCACTGCACGGGTATAGTAGTAGCGGATTATTTATTTTTGCTGATCACTGGAGATACGCACGCATGTCCCCTGAACCGTTGTTGCCTGAGTCTTCCCCGCTGCCTAAGCTCCATGAGTTTATGCCAGCTGTTCTCTCATATTTAAGCGATGGATCAGTACGTACTAGTAAGGAAATACGCTCAGCTGTTGCTGAGACTCTGGGTCTTTCCTCAAGGCAGCTGGCGGCTAAGTTACCTTCCGGGAGACTCGTATATGCAGACCGTACGTATTGGGCGTATAAGTACCTTGAGCAGTGGGGAGCTGTAAAGTCCCCTCAGCACGCCCATTTTGTGATCACGGATAAGGGCCGCGGCCCTCATGGCCCAGTACCCCTCATGGGGTGCCTGCCGAAGCTTCCTCGTGCACCGAAGGCCTTGAGGTGATGCGCAAAGAAGGTTATTGAGGCGCTTGAGCACAAGATCGTGAACGGCCTGAAGCCGGGCGAGCGGACTTCTCGCGTCTGCGCGCATGTACGACGCGGTGCAGTTCCGCCGCCGACAACATGCTGGACAAGCTGACCGTGTCTGCTCCCCTGCCGTCGATTGCACTGCACCCGACCTGCTCGATGACTCACCTGGGTACTCAGCCTGCGTTTGAGAAGATTGCGAACGCGATGAGTGCCGACGTGTACGTACCGAAGCACTCGGGGGTTGCTGTGGTTACGCGGGTGACCGCGGTATGCTGCACCGGAGCTGACGGCGAGCGCTACGGAAGCGGAGGGGCTGCGGAGCTGAGCGAGCAGAAGCAGTTCGCCGCATACATTTCGGCGAACCGCACCTGCGAGCAGGCATGACGGAGGCGACCGGCCACACCTACCAGAACGTGCTGTAGCTACTGGAACGCACCACCCGCTAAAGGGCTGAGCGCGTAGCAACGGTATAAAGAAAGGGACCCGGCGGGCTATCTGATGGATAGCCTGCCGGGTCCACTATTTCTTAAAGAAAGATTCTACTGATTCAATTTAATCGTAAAAATATTATCATCAATCATGGCTTTTTCAACATATTCACAAGGGAAGCTTGCAGACCCATAAAATTCTCGTTTTTCGATATAATCCAAAGATTTTTCTGCGCCCTACTTGCTGTAACATATAGGAGTTTTTGGCATTATTTTTCGCTTTATTTGCTGGCACCGTATAGTGAGGTATAAACCCATTCAAAGCAGCAAAGAGAATCACAGTGTCATACTCTTCTCCTTTAACTCCATGTATTGTCGAAATTTTTATACCCTGACCCGGATTAAAAACCTTTTTACAGGCTTCGAGTGAACCTATATCAATATTCTTCACAGATTCAACCTTACACCTGAACCCCTCAAAAAATAAGTTCACAGACTCTTCGAGCATGTTTAAAACCGGAGGTTTTACTTCCCATATACTCTATGATTTGTTTAGAAATCTCTCAGATATGATTCTGCGTTGATTTCAATCCATTTTTCAGCAAGAATGGACCTAATTTCATTTGATACATCTACAAAAGATCTATAGGGGCAATTAGATTGTTCACATATCCAAAATCTTTAGCAATCTGGTCCAGAAATTCTTGAGCCCAAAAATAATCTTTTCGGTATAGTTCTATAGATGGCTCAGTAAATGCCAACCTTGAGATTTTGTACCATACATTTTTCTTAACTGTCCCAAAACGCTGACAGCCCTAACTCCATCTACGGAAATATTTGGGAGCTTATCCCCAAGCTTTGGGCTAGAGGCGCCAAATGAGCTCCACCAAGGAGCAAGGATGCATATTTCCGAGGGGTCTATATTTAGAATATTAATATTATATTCTACAATCTCCTTAATCTTCTCAGATATATCAAAATCATCTATGTCTTTCTCAAGATAGTTAAGATACCTAATCTCTGAATTATATCCACAAAGATTACCACTTGAAACCATGTCCACACGTTCAACCATGTACTTTTTGAATATTCGACGATTTTTGAAGAAGAACGATAATTATTTATTAATACATGCTCAGCAAACCCACCTCCCATCAATCTCTCAAATCAGATTTTCCAAATATTACATTTTCCGTATTTGTATAAATTCCTTGATTAGGATCACCAACAACAAAGAGTCTAGTTTTTCCACCCTTAGCAATCTTCGACAATATCAAATATTGCAGGATGTTTTGTATCTTGATATTCATCAATTGCGATAAGGGGAATATATTACTAAGATTTTCTGAAATAAAATTGTTGCAGCTTAAAAATTTCAAGTGAATACTCTAAAATAGAATGGAAGTCAACCATATTATTATTATTTAGGTACTCACGATACTTTTTCAACGCATTTTTTCCATGTTTCTATCCTTGAAATCACCACCCGAGAGAAATTCACCAGCAATTTTTATGAACCCTGTAATCGTTTAGAAATTTTTACATTGTCTAGATCTTTTCTGGAAAAAATTTTTCTGGCATAAATTTCTCAATAATTAATTCCCTGCTTTTTCATCTATAATTTCAAATTTCCCCGACAGTGATTCTGTATACATGGAGTAGGGTCTTAAAATCCATTCAAGACAAAAACTATGTATCGTGCCAACTCCAAAGCTGACTTACGTCAATTCCCATTTTATGCGGATTTTCATCTCTTCTGCCGCATTATTTGTATATGTAATAGCAATTATAAATTCGCGGTGAGTTTCTATCGCAGAGAGTTCTTTTTGCAACTTTGTTTACAAGCGTATGGGTTTTTCCGCTCCCTGGACATGCAATTAATAAAACGTTTCCTACAGCATTAATTGCAGCTTCTTGTTCATTGTCCAATTTATTCAACATTTGACCCACCATCATTTTAACAGCCTAATAATAGATTCATCGTGATCTTTATTTCCTCGATAGGTAGATATTTGATTCAAAACAACAGGAGACAGTCCTCCCATAGCAAATCGAAGGGCATCCAATATATATTGAGGAACAATAGTATCTTTTTGTGATATAGTCAGCCATCATTAATGCCGTCCACCCTTTGCCTTTTTCTTAATTTCTAAGTCATCTTTGTGAACCAAGTCCAAAGCTGCTTTCTTTGCGATATTATCTTTATCAGTAGACCTAAATTGGCAATATCAATCCGGGATTTTGATGTGCATATTTTTCTGCCATTTGGATTAATTGCATTCTATTATTCTTGCTTTTCAAGCGCAAAAATCAACCTCAAAGGTATATTCTGCATAAAACACATCAACATATTCGTTATTTTTATATTCATTATTGAGATGATTTAATCGATTCTTCCCCTGCGTAGCTGCATCATCAGAAGAATATTTATTATTCAATCGGCCGTCTAAATCCGTAACAATTGCACACCTTTTACGCAGTCGGTCACGATGAAACATTGATGCTAGATTGTCAAACTCAGTTCCACGATTATTAATTACACTAATTCCTATCTCGTCCAAAGAAATGCCATAAACAATTTTAATCATATATGGAATCATTATTTCCTCAGCATCACCTTCAACAAGAATAACCCCACGAGAGAATAAAGATTGCATCGGGTAACATCAAGAAATCTATTGATAGGGACTATTTTTATCTTTCCCCAGCTTATTTCCTGGATTACAGGAGATCCATGATTCCCCCTCCAATGGAACAATTACATTAACATTTTCTACATTGCTAACTTCAGAAATTTGCGGTGAGTGAGTTGAATAAATTACTTGAGTTTCACTCATCCCCCAATATTATTAAAAATTACTTTCTGGATATGAGGATGTATATGCGATTCAGGCTCTTCAATCAAAAAGTATATTTGCAATAGGAGCACGATTCTTTTGGCTTTCCATTTTGGCGGATTTTAAACTCAAAAAGCTTGAGAGAAATATATAGCATGTTAGCATTACCAAGACTCAGCTCATCTATTGATCCTTGATAATATTTATTTAATTCCGTCGGATTCCCAATATACAATGATAGTGATTGAAATAGGCTGCTAACATCCGTGGGCAGTTGTGACTTAATGCTTATATCACCAGGTGCGTATGTAATTCCAGCCGTCTCTCTCTGTAGATACCTGATATCTCATCCGCAAGATTTTTCACGTCTTGATCCATATTTATTTTATTATTTAAATTTATAGCAATATCCACAACCTCAGCAAACGAATCGCTCTTATCTATAGACGTGCTCTTAGATTCTAAAATACTACGCAGAGGATTTCGCTTTAGACCCCTAAATAAGCGTTGAACATCCCTCAGAGCGTCGATATATGCCGTATTAAATCTCTTTGAAGTGAAAAATATACTAGTAGTCTTAGTTCCTAACCAACAACTCTCTTCTTGTATGTCAGGATTAGCAAAATAATTATTTTCAAAAATTACCAACGATAGATTTATAGTCTTCCCCATTAAAAAGTCAGATTCTCCCTTTTCCGAAACGAACAACCTCATAATCTTCGGAGTGAGATTCCCTCTAAAATGCTGGATATATCTTCCGCTTTCCCATTTGCTTCAAACAGCTCTTTTCCGGATGTTATAGTTTGGGCGAAAAACCAAAGAACACGAATAGGATTTTTGGTTCATTTGGATTTTTCACCACAGAAGTGTGTGAGCAAGGAAATAATTTTTCGCTATACACACTTTCATTATTTAATCCTTCTGTAAATTCTAGACGGATTATTATCCAGTGACCTTTCCAATCACCAATACCTCTGTTAAAATCTTTTTCGGTAAAGTATGAGTAGCTATTAGGCAAAGTATCATCTAGGAGTAGACGGATTGCGTGGAAAATATTTGTCTTTCCAGCACCATTTTCGCCAATAATTGTATTAACCCCTGGATTGAATCTTAAAACAGCATTCTTAAAGTTACGAAAATTAACGAGACTAACTCTTCGAAAGATAAATGCTCATCTTTTTTTCCTTTCAGTTGTGACTAGAAAAAATATTTTGTCTTTGCTGTAAACAGAACTTAGAAAAGTAGCCATTCCTATCTTTGCTAAAAACCTAATAAAGGATTCTGAAAATTCAGACGTCCTTATTCGAATCGTACAATTACGGCAGCACCTCCGAATGGCAACGAACGTAAGTACCATCATTCACATTAGCACGAAGACACCCGCCCGGACTAGGAAAAACTCCACCACAACACAACTTTCTGCACCCAACCACGCTCCCCCACCCGCGCCTCCTCAAAGCGCATAGAAATCACCCCCTCCGCAGCTTGTCACTGCAAAGGGGGGGGGTGGTTTCTATATATGAGTTAGACCAGCAAGCCTAGTATTACTCAGCAGCTTCGGTGCTGGGCTTGGGGTCTTCGTTCACGCGGTTGCGGATATGCTCCATAATACGTGCCACAGCTCATCCACGGGCACACCGTTCTCTCCTGCTTGTTGCCGCGGAATCGGAATGAGACTGCGCCAGCCTCCGCATCCTCACCGCCAGCAATCAGAATGAACGGAACCTTCTCGAGTAGACGCAGTACGAATCTTCTTGGTGAAGCGGTCCGAACCGTAATCCACCTCAACACGCACGCCGTGCTCACGCAGCTTATCCGCAATCTCAGTCATATAGTCGTTGAAAGCTCCGCCACGGGCACACAAATCACCCGCACCGGTGCCAGCCACGCCGGGAACGCACCCGCATAGTGCTCAGTCAGCACACCCAGGAAACGCTCAATCGAGACCGAACTTGGCCGAGTGAATCATCACCGGCTCCTGAATCGAACCGTCCGCAGCCTGGTACTCCAAACCCAAAGCGGCTGGGCTGGTTGAAGTCATACTGCACGGTAGACATCTGCCGGTGCGGCCAATCGCGTCCTTCGCCCTGCACCGAAATCTCGGGCCATAGAACGCAGCCCACCGGGTCAGGCACCAGCTCAAGACCGGTCTCTTCGCCACCTGCTCCAGCACTGCGGTGGCCTGCTCCACTGCTCATCGGTGCCGATAAACTTATCCTTCTTATCGCCCTCAGTGTCGCGGGGTTGAGCTCAGGTAGAAGTCCGTCATCGCCGAAATCTTCCAGCAGGCTCCGCATGAAATTCCCATGCGTGCCGCACTCATCGCGCCTGCTCCTTCGTCACATACGAGTGGAATCGTCCTGCGTAATCATGCAGTACGCGGGTCAAGCCCTGCAGCACGCCCGACTTCTCGTCACGGTACACGGTGCCGAACTCGAAGAAACGCAGCGGCAGCTCACGGTACGAACGCCCACGTGAGCGGTAAATCTCGTTATGCATGGGGCAGTTCATGGCCTTCAAACGGTAGTTGCCGTTATCGAGCTCCATCGCCAGGGAACATGCCGTCCGCATAATACGGCAGATGCCCGGACGTGTAGAACAGGTCTTCCTTCGAGATATGCGGGGTGCTCACGTACTGGAAGCCCTCAGCAATATGGCGGGCGCGCACATAATCTTCCATCTCGCGCTTAATCACGCCGCCCTTAGGGTGAATCACCGGCAGGCCGGGGCCAATATTCTTCGGGAACGAGAACAGGTCAAGCTCCTTGCCCAGGCGGCGGTGGTCGCGGCGCTCAGCCTCAGCAATACGGTGCTTATACTCCACCAGCTCATCCTTCGTGGGCCAGGCGGTACCGTAAATACGCTGAAGCATGTTCTTTCTCAGAACCGCGCCAATACGCGCCACCGGCGCGCATGAGCGCGTAACCGTTAGCAATCAGCTTGGGTGTTCGGCAGGTGCGGGCCGCGGCAGAGGTCTTTTCCACACCGTCTCGCCGGTTTTGGGGTTCACGTTGTCGTAGATGGTGATTTCGCCTTCGCCCACCTCAACGGAGGCGCCTTCGGCGGCGTCAGCGCCCGAACCGGGGCCTTGGCTGAGTGAAAGCAGTTCGAGCTTATACGGCTCGTTCTTCATCTCTTCAACCGCTTCATCGTGGGTGACCACGCGGCGGCGGAACAGCTGCCCCGACTTGATGATCTTAATCATCGACTTCTCGATCTTCTTCAGATCCTCGGGGTGAAGGGCTCAGCACATCAAAGTCAAAATAGAAGCCATCGGCAATATAGGGGCCAATGCCCAGCTTCGCGTCCTTGCGGTATTCCTGCACCGCCTGCGCCATCACGTGCGCCGCAGAATGGCGCAGCACATTCAAGCCATCGGGTTCGTCAATGAAAACAGGCTCCACCGAGTCCCCTCGGTGAGCGGGTGGTGAGATCCACCAGGGCGCTTCGTTAACGCGGGCCACCACGATTTTAGGGTCGTCGCTGAAGAGCTCGGCGGCGGTTGCGGCGGTGACAGTGCGCGGGTACCGGATACGGTGATGCTCACAGCTGGGTTTTCTACGGCAGACATGCCTCTCCTTGATTCTCAGGCGCGCCCCGGATCCCGGCGATACAAGGCCAGGGCGCACGGTGGCGCACAAACGAATGCCCGCACTTTACGGGTGCACGGACCTACCAGTGTACCGCGCCGCACCCATCAACGGCAGCTTATGGGTTTATGAATAAAATACTTCTCTAACAAATAAATATGCACTCGGATGGTTCTGACGACGCTGGTACTAATGTTTCACCAGCTGCTGGGTACCCCTATCGTAGCTGTAGCCGTGCAACTGGTTCTTACCCGACAGGTCCACGGCCTTATCAATCACGGGCAGTGGCACATCGAACCACTCCACAACATTAATGCTCTGCCCAGTAGCCGCCGTCTGCTTGATAGAAAGCCGAGCCGGGGCAAAGAGCCGGCATCGTTTTCTCTACTTTCCCAACGTTTAGCCCGTACGGGTGTGGGAGGCCACCACCTCAACCGGGGCATTCAGGTAGACTGAGTTCAACGGGCGCGGGCCAGCCGCTTCCAAGCTGGTGGTGGTGTACCCGATCTTGTGCAGGTTGGGGTAGCCGCTCACCTGCGGGTCGTTACTGAGGGTGCGCAGTACGTACAGGGTGCCGGTGACGCCCTCATCTTTTAGTAGGTTAGTCTCGTCCAGGGTCTCGTTGGGCACTATCACGGTGCTATGCTCATCCTCCACCAGGCGCTTGAGGAACGAATTACGCAGCATATTCGATGCGGTACCGTTCTCAAAAATCACGCGCAGCCGCACCGGATCCAGGTCTTCCGGCCCGGCAGGCCGGGTGGCATCCTTCATAAACTCGGCGATGTAGAGCATCTGCCCACCCAGGACGAAGAACGCACCTCCTTCACGATGGAGTCCAGATCGCTGTGGTCAATAGAGTTGTAGCCACCCGCCGCGCCTCACCACCGGATAGCTCGCGGTGCTTGCGCGGGAACAGCTCACGGTAGGCGTCGAAGTCCTCGGCCTGGTGGCGGCGCTCCACACCTCGGGCGTGGAAGGCGCCTTCACGGGGTCCGGCAGGGTGCTCATGTCCGTCAGGCCGCCGGCGTCATCCACCAGCTGACCCATGAGCTCATCAAAGTTATCGCCGGCAAAAATATCGTCCAGGCTGGCCGGCGGCTCCTCCTCGGTGAGCAGGTGCAGCTCGTCGTCGGGCGGCGCAGCAGCTGCACCTTCTCATCATTAATACGGATACCGGCCAGGCGCGCACCCAGCTTGCGTTCGCTAATATTGTGGGTTTCGGCCGATGGCTCCCGGCCGTGCTCGCGCACAAACTCGGTAATCTCGGCAAAAGAGCGCACCAGTCGCTCCTCGCTGCTGGGCGGAACCGGCTCGAGCTCGGGCTCCAATAGCGGGTCGCCGGTGGCGAAAATATCATCCAGACTAGAGTAGGTGGCCAGCTCTCCTCCGGGGCTTCTATGCCCGGCTGATCTGGTTGCTCCTGGCCGGGCTGCTGCGGGCCGGTGTGCTTATCGGGGGTGTTCACTGGGGACCTCCGTCCTGTCCGTGCTGTTCCGCCTGCCGCTGGGCCGCTTCTCGCTTGCGCCGCTCCCCTTCGCGCTGCAACCAGAGGGCTATTTCGGCGTAGCGGCGCTCACCGGGTCGTCGGCGCGCAGGTTGGGCGGCGCCCGTTGAGTTTGACTCCACCGCTGAATCTTCGGGAAGGTGATGCGCGCGCTCCTCCTCGGTCACTTCGATGCGGCCGGCGGCAATCAGTTACTAATCACCCGCAGGGTGTCTTTTGGAGATGTTTTGGAGATGATCTCGTAGGCCCGCTGGAACGGGTTCACGCCGTCGATCAGGTTAATATTCAGCTCATTCACGTTCACGAACTTGTGCTGCATCATGATGAACCGGTTATCGCCCACGGTTTTAATATGTCGCTGTTTTTGACTACGGAGTCAACCACCAGGGCCTGGCGGACCTCCCTCCACCTGGGTGGCGTTCAAATCGAGGTAGCGCTCGCGGATGATGCCGAGGATGTGCTCCTTGTTGATGACTTTGGGTCCACGCCGGCAGCTGCGGCGCGTACCAGTTTTTCGCTCTGTAGCACGGTGGCTTTCAGGTCGTTCAGGTCCATATCAATAATCTGCTGGGTACGGGCGGTGGTGGGCTCCCTTGAAACCCTCGATGAGCAGCTGGCCGGGGTGCTGGGGGCATCGCCCGGTTTGGCGCGGTTTTTGAAGGAGGAGTTTTCGGCCAGCACCTGCTCGCATGGTAGGGACGCAGTGATTGCTTTGAGCACGTTGTTCACGGCCACGGTCACTTCGTCCTGGGCGTCGTCGGGCTGGGCGATGAGGTTGGTGAACTGGGCGTGGGCTTTGCCATCGCTGTCGCGGGTGACGCGCCCGATAATCTGGACGATCTCGTGAGTGAGGCCAGGCAGCCCACGGTGAGGGCGTGCTCGGCGTAAGGCCAGTCGAAGCCTTCTTTGGCCATGCCCAGGGCGATAATAATGTCTATCCTGTCCACTGTTTTAGCGGCTACGGTGGTGAGGTAGTCGAGGATCCGGGCGCGCTTGGTGAAGTCGGTGTCGTCCACCAGGTCCGCCACTTTGAGGGTTTGCCGTTATCTTTTCTGCGTACTGTGATCACCCGGTTGCCTCGTCTACGGATCGACCGTGCCGATGGCGTCCAGCACCCGGTTGACTTCTTCGTACTTGTCTTTAGTGGATTCGGCCGATCCCACGTGCGGTATGTGCAGGATGGTTTTCTTGTTCCGGGTCGAGGATTTCGGGCGAGGAGTCGTACCAGGTGCCCTGGTAGAGTGGTGGCCGATGCCAAGGTTTTCAGGTGGCGGTACCCGTTGAGCTGGTCGTAGTAATTGAAGGTGACGGGCGTAAACTTCGCCTCGGTTTCTGGGGAGAGCATCGGGCACCCCTGTCCCCGCGGGAAGTAGGAGCCTGCTGCGCTACAATGTGCGCGGTGGAGTTCTTCAGAAGGTCGTGGATGAGGGCGCCCAGGTTGGATTTTTCCAGGTCCGCGCTCACGTGGTGGAACTCGTCAATGGCCACCAGCACGTTGTTGAAGTCGGCGGCGGTGAGCTTCTCGTAGGCGTAACGCAGCGTGGCGTGCAGTGCACACCAGCACCGTATCGGTGCTGTTTTCCAGGAAGCGGATGAATGCCTGAATCTTGCCGGAGTCAGAGCCGGGCGTGCACAGGTTATTAGCCGGGTCCACCGTCCAATCCGCGAAGAACCCGTGAGAAGTAAGGTCCGTACTGGCGAAGGACTTGGCCAATAGAACGCTCGGGCACCGCCACAATCACCTTGCGCACACCCCTGGTTGTACAGCTTATCCAGGGCCACAAACATGACGCGCGCGGTTTACCCGGGTCCGGCGGGGCCTTCAATCAGCGGGTGCTGCGCGCTACGATGCTCATACACCTCTGCTGCATCTACGCATGCCCAACTCATTCGTATTCACACTACTACCAGACTGGGCATAGCTGACATTCACGGCAATAATCACGGGGTGATCTCCTCATCGGGGCGCTCAAAGGGTACACGCACAAGTGTAGCGGGGTGGGGAGATAAAAAGGTTATGAGTGGTTACGGTTAGACTATCGTAGGTCACACTACACCGATACCGACAAGCAAAACGCTCCGTAAAATGGTGTGATAGACCAGGATCGCCATACTTTTCCATGGAGGAATCCATCGATCAACACGAACTTTAAGACGCTGTTTCCAACCCGCATTAGAGGGTATATCATCGTCAACAGTGAGTATCTGATCATTGGCGTCTGATGGATTAAGGGAAAATAGTGGGACTCTCTCATCACCACTGGCCACACGGTTATGAGAGCTCTCTATAGGCGCGCTCCTGTCGAAGATAATTCGCATCGATAAAAGCAAACAACAGCACCGCTACAATACCCAACAACCCAATCTTCCATGACGGCTTGGTGCATTGCAAATCCGTATGTGGCGGTGACAACCGGCAAAAGCCAGGATTTAGCGTTCGACGATGCTGTTGACATTCTCGTAATAATCGTTTGAATCATGCTGAGATGTGCTCGCATATCTTCCCGTGCAGGTTGCGTCATGTTACTGCATCGCTAACCGGATACAAGATGCTGCCCTGTCTTTCGTATCCTCACTTATCTGTGGTGAAACAGGCCACATATCCCCATGGCGTCATCTGTACCCACCGGGGCACAACATGTATATGCAGATGGGGCACAGTCTGAGTCGCTACCTTACCATTTGACTGAATAATATTGAGACCCTCTGGATGCAGCGCATCCCGAACCCCAGCGCACAGCCGATGAACAGTATCGGTGAGAGCATGAGCTACCTTCAGTTCAAGCTCCCATATGGTTGCAGTATGCCTAGTCGGGATAACAAGGGTATGCCCAAGTGTTGCGGGCTCCTTAGGGAAGAAAGCAACCGTTTGACTGTCACGATAGACCTCTCGAACGCCTGGGTCATCCTCCTGAACAATACTACAAAAAGAGCAATGAGCTTCGTACATCATCGTTTCGTAACGCCACGCCTAGACCAGAGCTCAAGATTCTTTACGATATTATTATATGTAGCCTTTGAATTACCAGGAACAGTAGGATCAGAATAGTTCAATACCACATTTTGGGTTAAAAGGATTGCGACCTTTCGGATCAGTCTCACCTGTCCTGTCTGCAGAGCCCCATGAAGTGTGTATACCCAGTAAAGGCTACCCATATCCCACGCTCGATTAATCTCTAATTAATCC
>BNJV01002449.1_pt1 | contig 12008 bp, 17 predicted proteins | sample 8540591 | NCBI WGS metagenome assembly BNJV01 (sample SAMD00202457, study PRJDB9452) | human saliva metagenome | host: Homo sapiens
AGTACCGATATCGACGGCTGTTTAATAAAACTTGCCGTAAACTTGCCGTTATTGCCCCTCTCATATTTGATTACTTCAGGTTTATGTCTTGCTCGCTTTCAGACACCAGCAATAAAAACCGTCCGCGTTTCACGGTTTCCCCGAATTGGTTTTACCTCCTCCATCTCGGTAATGATGTTATGCCCCGCCCTGCGGGAGCTCCATAATGCGCGTGTTGTGGCCCAATATACCCATTTGGGGAAAGCTCCCATGATCGTAACGCTATCCTGTTTCAATCGGGATAAAACTCGTTCTCTTTGACTTGGCGTTTTTGCCTTGCCGTTGGTAGAATTGCTGCTCATGCTCAATAATCGCTTTCCCGCCGTCTGAATGTCCGTTCAGGCGGCATTTTGTTGCGCCTGATAAATCAATTCGCCTGCTCTTCGCGTGCGCGTATTGTTCCAGCTCCTTTTCTTTCTCATTAGCTTGCCTTGTTCAGCCAGCATTTCTTTACTTCTCACCTGCTACATAAAAGCGGCTGCGCGTGCCAGTGATTTGGCGTGATTGCGTGTCCTGCTGCCTCAGTCGTCTGATTTGACTACTACTCAAGCGGGTAATGCCGCGTCGCCCGCTGGCAGCTTGTCTCAAGTTCTGCAATATTGAGTACGCGCTATTGGGTAAGCTGTCGATAATGATAATGTGCATTTATTGCACTCCGTTTGGTTAATCTTGCCTGCGGGTTGCTCAGCGTTTCGATAGGCATAAATATAGCCGCCTCAATGGGCGGCTTGTTCTAGATATGATAGGGTCGCTCAGATTCTGAATTGAGACTCAGTTTGAAAAGGCGTTCTATACCTTGCAGAATGTATTTTGCCGATAGTGTCTCGCGGGGATTGCCCAGTTTGTCGAGACTGCCATTCTTGGCGTATGTGGTTTCGGCGGCCTCGTATGGCTTGCTGCAATCTGTTTTTGTGTACATACAGGCAAGGGCGGCTATGATGCTGGCTTGCATGTTTTCGGCTCTTTTCTGTTGCGGTGTGTTTGCGGATGGCTGGTCTGCCTGTTCAGCATCTTCTTTGGCATCTTCATCTATTGGCGGGTTGTTCGCCTTTGGCTTAGCTCTCTTGTTCAAATTCTTGCCAGCCATGAAAATCTTTTAGCCCACACTCATACTGTAAAAAGCTGTTACCGTTTCTTTCTCTAAAAAGTATTGTATTGTAATGATTGCGTCATATCAAACGGGTCAATATAATCGCTATTTAAGTAGCCGTGATAAGCCACATAGGTCAAAAAATTAAATAACGGTTTATGGCATCTGGCACGCACATACCCACCTGACAATGTTTGTGTAAAACACACCTCATCTACACCACCAAAGGGAATATCGTTAATTTGGGTCTCTTCATATTTTCTCAAAAGGAATTTAGCCGTCTTGAAGAGCTTGGTTCGTCGCTATCCATTTTCTGAACTGCTAGTAGAATATCCTCCATTGAAACATATTTGTCATGCCATTTGATTTCAGAAACAATAAAACCCATATAATCCTTGTAACAAAATTAGTTTCTGACGACCTAGCTATTGCCTCAATCCCTCCCTTGTTCTTGACGATAGTAAGCAGCTTCAAAGCCGCGCCGCTTGGCTTTTGATACCCTGCCCCATTCGGAAACTTGGTTTTTACCGATGTTTTAGATACATAGCAAAAGCGGCTTGAGATAATGCTTCACGCCTCTCATGATTGCCTTTGATGTCTTCGCCACTCAATGGTTTGATTTTCGGTCAGGTATGATTTGTCAAAATCGCGCATTGCTGTCAATGACGCCGATGTCGTGAAAGTCCCCATGGTTTCATGTATTGCTGCGAAAATCTCGCTTGTATTTCATGGCTGTATCTCCGTGAAAGTGCTGTTTGATTTGGCTTGTTCTGTCGGTTTCCGTCATTTCAAGATGACGGCGGCGGCTTTCTTTTAATTCACCAAGTTCTTTTGTTCAGTGATGTTTTTCGCGGTCGTTCTTGGCACAGTCATGAAAACGCCCGTTCCCCACGCCTGAAAAATATCAGACTACGATAACCGCCGCTTCTGCCTTGTCCTTGCCTTGCTATGCGTTGCTGTGATAACGCCGCTGCCTCGAAATCTGCGTCTATCACTCCTTTATCTCGCTCTGCCCGCTTCTATCAGCTCGGAATCGCTGATTTTGTGCTTCTTGGCAAATTTCAGTTTATCCACTGGTTTTAAATATCCGCATAGTTTTCTTTCGTAATGCTTAAGATGATAGTTTATTCTGCCGTTTCCTGCAATATGCCTGAATGTGCTTTCAATTCATCAAGATAATCAGCCCATGCCTGCACCATATCGGCGCGTTGTTCTAAATATTTCGCATGGTTGTAGGCTGCTCTTGTCGTGTTGGGGTCTTTGTGGGCTAGTGCCTTTCTACGCAATCGGCGTTATAGCCCGTCTCATTCAATATCGTGCTAGCTGTATGTCTAAAGCCGTGCTGTGTGGTTTCTTCCAAGAATCCTAAAACGGTCTAATGCTTTCCGTATTGCCCCCTCGCTCAAGGGCTATTTTTTGCTGGTGTTGTAAAACACATATTCATAATGCCCGTTAGCGGGTTTCAAGCCGTCCAGTATTGACTAAGGCTTGGCGGCTCAAAAGGGGACAATATGGTCTATCTTGTTTTTCATGTTTACGCCGTCTTTATAGTATTGCTGCGCCTCCCAATCAATTTCACACCAGCGCACAAACACGCAATTCAGCAGGGCGGGCAAACACATAAGGGGAAAGCTGCAATAGGGCGCGTGTTTGCGTGAAAACCTGCATTAACCGTCAAAAAGCCCGTAACACTTCGCCCAGCTTTTGCGGGTCTCTAATGAAGCGGTAATGTTTCTGCTCCACTTTTTGCCAATTCCCCCGCAATTCGGCGGCGGGATTGAATAGGCTCAAGCGAAGTTTCACGGCATATTTGAAAACTTGATTTACTACGTCATAAATTTTTTGTGCCGTGTCATATTTCCCCGCCGATTCCAGCCTCTGTAACAGTCCTAAAACCTCAAGCGGCATGATTTCGTCTATTTTGCGTTGCAAGGTCAGGGAAAATATGAAGCTCAAGGCTGCGGATAACTCTTTTGTGCATGGTCGGCTTCCATTTATTCGGCTTCGCTACTTGGTCGCTGTGCCATTTGCGCGCAATAGCCTCAAATGTGTTTTTTAGCTGCTCTGCCTGCCTCTGTGCTTTGTCTTGCTGGTGTAGCTTAGGGTCTATCCCTTTTGCTATCAGCCCGCGTAATTCTTCGCGTTTTTCTCTTTGCTTCTTTTTAAGCTGATTTCAGGATAGACACCCAGTCGCATTTCATCGCGTTTGTTGTCGCTTGGTCGGTAGTAACGAAAACGCCAGTATTTGCCGTTTCCCCTTGCTTGAAGATATAACCCGCCGCCGTCTGATGAATTCGATTCGGCGGTTGTAGTTTTTGCATTGGCTATCTGTAAGCGGTAGCGTCTGTTTAGCATTTTTAATCCAGTTTGGGTAACTTTTAAAAACTCATTAAGCCATTGTTAATAATTGGTTTTATGGATTTTTGGGTAACTTTGTTTATAGGGCTAATCTGCCTACTGGCTTGTTTTTGCGTAACTCCCGCGAAAAAGTTACCCTAAAAGTTACCCTATAAAATTGCGAAAAACTCAAGCATACGCCAGCATATTCAAGGTATCAAAAAGCCTTGAAACCGTTATGGCTCAAGGCTTTACGCGTATTACAGGATACCGCTGAAAAATTAGGTTTGGTGGAGGCGGGGAATCGAACCCCCGTCCGGAAGTCCCTCTACAGAGCGTTCTACATACTTAGTCGTGTCTATTTAAAAACTTCGTTCCTATCATGCCGGACCGACAGGCCTTCTAGGAACCAGTTACCTCTAAATCTTATTTCCGCCAAGTAACCCGACGGAAAACCAGTCAATGTAGAATAACGTTGCGGTAGCTTGCGCCACAGCCCATTGACCAACTGTTGCAACGGCAGGCCCTGAAGCGGCCAGTGCGTAAGTTTCGTCGTTTGCGACTATTTAGATTCAGTGTTTTACGGGAAATCTGAGACCCCGGTATGCCCGCATCTGCTTTGCAACCCCCGTCGAAACCAAGATCGCCCCCAGATGGGAAAGGTCGATTATACGCATATCGTTATACTTTGCCAAGCAGGACTGTCTTGATGATGAGTTGGATTGGGATGGTTGCAGAGATTCGAGGTCGTCTGAAAAATACAGTGAATTCGTTTATAATACCGCTTTCCGATTTTGAGCCTGTTTGAGCATGAAAAAGGTTGAGAAGAATATCTTGGTTTTGCACAGCGCGGAGCAAATGTTTGAGTTGGTCGATAAGGTTGAAGACTATCCGAAATTTTTGCCCTGGTACAGTAAAACTGAAGTAATCGAACGAAAAAACAATGAGTTGAAAGCGCGTCTTTTTATGGACTATATGCGCGTGCGCCAATCATTTGCTACGCACAATCGTCAATATTCTCGGTAAGGAAATCCGAACTGGATTTGTTGGAAGGACCTTTTAAAATCTTACGGGGAACATGGAAATTCTTAGATTTGGGCGACGATATGTGCAAAGTTGAATTTAAATTGGAATATGAATTTTCCAACTCTGTCTTATCTGCCATGATTTCGCCTGTTTTCAGCCATTTGTCCGGAGCATTGGTTGATGCGTTCGTTAAAGAAGCGGATCGCCGTTATGCTTGAGGATTGAAGTCGTTTACGGTCTGGCCTGACAAGCAAGTGTTGAAAAACTGAAGTGCAAATGGCTGTACGGCGCGTGAAGCGGTGTGTCAAAGTGGTTTAGATGAAATATTTTCAGAACTGGACTTGCAAACTGCTCCGCTGGGAATTTTTGGCAAACCAGTTGAGTGAGACGCTTCTTCGCGATAAAGACCGGATTGAGATTTATCGCCCATTATTGATCGATCCCAAAGAGGCACGCCGCAAACGTGTACAAAATCAGGATTGATAGTTAACTCTGGGTCGTCTGAAACCATTTTCAGACGACCTTTTATCGAAATTGACCGCATTTTTCTGCGGTATTGAGAAATAATTATGTCGAATAAAATCAAAATGATCGTCGGACTGGGAAATCCTGGGGGCGAATACGAACAAACCCGCCATAATGCAGGATTTTGGTTCTGAGACGAACTTGCGTGGCAGTGGAAAGTATCACTTTAAAGAAGAGAAAAATTTTTGGTGAGGTGGCGCGGGCGAATCTGCCTGATGGCGATGTGTGGCTGCTTAAACCCATGACTTTTATGCGAATCGTTCCGGCCAATCTGTTGCCGCACTCGCGCAGTTTTACAAAATCAAGCCCGAAGAGATACTGGTTGTGCATGACGAATTGGACATTCCTTGCGGCCGTATCAAATTTAAACTTGGCGGCGGAAATGGGGGCATAACGGCTTGAAAAAGATATCCAAGCCCGTCTTGGTACACCTGACTATTACCGTTTGCGTTTAGGTATAGATCATCCGGGTGACCGTAACCTCGTTGTCGCTTATGTATTGAACAAGCCAAGCACAGAACACCGCCAACAGATTGACGAAGCAATTGCCAAATCATTAAAAGCGATGCCGAAAATAATGGCGGGCGAATGGGAAGAAGCTACACGTTTCCTACACAGCAAGTAAATGCTATGTTGTGCACATCATTATCCGCCCTCCTCTTTTGAAAAATTCCCCATATGTCTCAGATTTTAGAATTAATCCAGAATGAACCCGTCGGTGTAGTGGAAGAAACCCTTGATTTCCTGCTGTACGAATGCAGTATAGATGATGCACCGACAACAGAGGAAGTTGAACAATGGCGCGACATATTGAACGGACGCGGCAACAAATTCATCCGCCTTGCAGCTATCTGCCAAACTTGGTTGGATGAGGAACAAAAATGAAGTTTTACATCAATAAATTCAGTCTGTTGGCTATCGTTTGGTTTGTGGCCGGTATCTATTCTTTGATTTTCAAGGAATCTGGCAATACGCCGCCACCGTTTCCCCACTTCCCGACAAAGTAGCTCCACTTCGCTTTTGTGCCCAGATTTGGTTATTGGCAAAATCTTATATTCACGAAAAAGCAAAAATTCCGTATCTCGGTTTGTTGATATTCGCACTTCTGTTTGCTGTTGGAAGTGAATGGGCACAAGCTACGTTTGCCACAACACGCGAAGGCTCTATTGGTGACGGCATTGCGGATATGTTGGGCTCAGGTGTCGCGTTATGGGTTGCAGCAAAAATTAATACATCCAAAAACCCTTCTTCTTCCCAGTCCCATTAACTACCCTCCCCTATTTTTCATAAAACTATTTGAAACCCGCACCTGTATTTGTTGAATACCCTTGCATTCATATGGATTGATTTAATTTATTCATTAATAAAATGAATTAGCTTTTAAATATAATGATATTTATCTCGCATATAGCTATTTATATTTGTGGAATCAGTATTTCAGACGACCCATCAATCGTTTCCAATATTATTTTTTAAATTATACTTGACCGCTCTACATGCAATTACTTAAAGTAGCCGTCTATTTATACAAAGAAAAATGGGTACTCCCGTTAACGAAAAATGAGCTCAATCACCCCACCCAAAATCACTAAATTCGACAGCAAGCCGACGGATGTTTATTTCTTCGGCACCTGCGTCCTCGATCTTTTCATGCCCGAAGCAGGTATGGATGCCATTACTTTAATCGAGCAGCAAGGCATTCGGGTTCATTACCCGATGGCGCAAAGCTGCTGCGGCCAACCCGCCTACTCTTCCGGTCATCCGACCGAGGCGTTTGATGTCGCCAGCGCAACTCGACCTTTTTCCCTGAAAAAACTGGCCGATCGTCGTACCGTCCGGCTCGTGCGGCGGCATGATGAAACATCACTGGCCTACTCTGTTTTAAAAATACAGAATACGAATCCAAAGCGGTTGATTGTGCCAGCCGCATCATTGAGTTTACTCATTTCTTGCTTGCCATCGGCTACAAGCCCTGAAGACAAAGGCGAGCCGGTCAAAGTCGCCGTCCACACTTCCTGCGCCGCCCGCCGAGAAATGAATGTCCATATTTCAGGATGGCAGTTGATTGATGGCATGGAAAACGCTGAACGTATCGTTCACGATCACGAAAAGCGAATGCCGCGGCTTCGGCGGCACATTCTCCGTCAAACAAGCGGATATTTCCGGCGCGATGGTAACCGACAAAGTTGCCGCGCTGAAAAGAAACCGGTGCGACCGAAATCATCAGCGCGGACTGCGGCTGCATGATGAACATCGGCGGCAAAAATCGCTAAGGACGAGCCGAATATGCCGCGTCCGAAACACATCGCATCCTTCTTGTTGGAACGTACCGGAGGCAAAGCATGAGCGCGCGCGAAAATATTTTGGCAAAACTGAAAAAAGCCGACGCATTGCCGATGGAAGAGCCTGCGGTTTTTGATTATTACCGTGAAATGGGTGTTTCTTGGGACAACGAAGTTGAGCGTCTGAAACATTGGGCTACCGCTATGCGCGCCGTCAAAACCGAAATTTATTGGGTGACCAAAACCAGCTGGCCGCAAGTATTCCGTCAAGCAGCCGAAGGCAAAGGTTTGAAAAACATCCTGCTGCCGTTGGCGACTGAACACGGACAAATCGCCCGTGCCGCGCTGGTGGACAGCAATATCGAACCGATTGCTTTCGAGCGCGAAATCGATACTTGGAAAACCGAGTTTTTCGCGAACATCGATGCAGGCTTCAGCGGCTCGCAATGCGGCATCGCCCGCACCGGTACGCTGATGCTGTTTTCCAGCCCCGAAGAGCCGCGTACTTTAAGCCTTGTTCCGCCCGTACATTTCTGTCTGTTTGATACGGCGAAAATGTATAACGAATTTCACAACGCCGTTGAAGGCGAAAAACTGGTGGAAAACGGTATGCCGACCAATGTTTTCCTGATTTCCGGCCCGTCCAAAACCGCAGACATCCAACTGACGCTTGCTTATGGCGCACACGGTCCGCGTGATTTGGTCATTCTCGCCATCCTGCCTGACCACATTTCCCCTGCCGATTTGGAGGAAAACGCATGACTACGCAAACCATCAAGTTCCAGATGAAGCCGGAAACTTTCAAACAAAACGCCGCAATTTCCCTTCAAGACAAGCCTTTGCGTAAGAGTCTGCGTACCGCGATGGATATGCTGATGACCAAACGCAAAGCCGTTTTGAGCGACGAAGAAGAGCTGCAAAGCCTGCGCGATTTGTGCGAACACGTCCGTCAACGCTCATTGTCCAAATTGCCCACCCTGCTGGAGCAATTGGAAGAAAACCTGACTAAGCTGGGCGTAAAAGTACACTGGGCGGAAACGCCGCCGAAGCCTGCGAAATCATCCACGACATCATTACTGCCAAAAATGGCAAGTTGATGGTCAAAGGGAAATCCATGGTCAGCGAGGAAATTGAGCTGAACCATTATCTTGAAGCAAAAGGCATTAAAGCGGTGGAAAGCGACTTGGGCGAGTTTATCGTCCAAATGGCAGGCGAAAAACCGACCCATATCGTGATGCCCGCCATTCACAAAAACCAAAGAACAGGGTTAGCGAACTTTTCCACCAAAAATCTTGGAACTCCGCTTACGGACGACGTAGACCAACTGACCGGCTTCGCCCGCAAAGCCCTGCGCGATATTTACAGCACTGCCGATGTCGGTTTGAGCGGCGTAAACTTTCGCTGTTGCAGAAACAGGTACGCTGTGTCTGGTGGAAAACGAAGGCAACGGTCGCTTGAGTACCACCGTTCCGCCCGTGCATATCGCCATTACCGGTATTGAAAAAGTTGTAGCCAAGCTGTCGGACGTTCCACTCTTTGTACAGCCTGCTGCCGCGTTCCGCCATCGGTCAGAACATTACTACTTATTTCAACATGATTACCGGCCCGCGCCGTAGCGAAGAGCTGGACGGTCCGCAGGAAATGCACTCGGTTCTGCTCGACAACGGCCGCAGCCAAGCCTATGCCGAAGACCAAATGCGCCGCACCTTGCAATGTATCCGTTGTGGCGCGTGTATGAACCATTGTCCGGTTTTATACCCGTATCGGTGGCGCGGCATGTGGCACAACCCTATCCCGGTCCTATCGGCGAGATTATTTCTCCGCACCTGTTGGGTCTGGATGCCACCCGCGACCTGCCGACCGCCTGTACCATGTGCGGCGCGTGTGTGGAAGTTTGTCCGGTACGTATCCCGATTACCGAGCAAATGCAGCGTCTGCGCGTTGAAGCGCAACGTTCGCCGACCGAAGTCGTACCGCATCCCTATCCGCGGACAAGGCGCATCGCATACCTTCGGCGAACAAATGGCATGGCGCACATTCAACGGCATTTTCAGCGGCAGCAAAGCCTACCGCGCCTTCTGGTTGGGCGGCCACCAAATTCCGTGCATTGACGCCGAGCAAGCAACTGGGCTGGACGGACAACCGCGTTCCGATGAAACCTGCCAAGAAAACGCTGCATGAAATGATGGCGGAAAAAATGCGCCAAAAAGAAAAAGCGTAAAGCTGAAAATCTATAAAGACGTATATTTGCCATCTAAACAGCAAAGGTCGTCTGAGATCGTAAACTGCACATTAGTAAGCCGGAGACCAAATCCAGCTTGATCATGTGCAGTTTTTTATAGCTTAATAGGCATATCTAGGATATATATAGTGGATTAACTTTAAACCAGTACGGCGTTGCCTCGCCTTGGCTCAAAGAGAACGATTCTCTAGGTGCTGAAGCACCAGTGAATCGGTTCCGTACTATCTGTACTGTCTGCGGCTTCGTCGTCTTGTCCTGATTTTTGTTAATCCACTATAAAAAGAGTTTTCAAGGATAAAGGTCGTCTGAAACCGTGTTTGAAGCATCGGCTTTGTAAACACAGTTTTCAGACGACCTTGTTTATTGGGAATAGGCAAAACGATTAATAATCCACTTTAATCTTGGGCGTTTCCTGCGCCGCTTCGTATTCTTCTTCCAACTCAAACCGCAGCGGATACAAATCCAGTTTTTCCATCAACAGGCGGTCGCCGTCTTCGTCGGGGTTTTTCGGTGGTTAAGAGCTTATCGCCGTAGAAAATCGAGTTCGCGCCCGCCATGAAACACATTGCCTGCATAGATTCGGGCATATTGGTGCGCCCTGCCGACAGGCGGACGTAGCTGTGCGGCATGGTAATCCGCGCCACGGCGATGGTGCGCACAAACTCCGTCCAGTCCAAATCTTCGGCATCGGCCAGCGGCGTGCCTTCCACTTTGACCAACTGGTTAATCGGCACGCTTTCGGGCTGCGGGTCGAGGTTGGCGAGGCTGGCAATCAGCCCGGCACGTTCGGCGCGAGTTTCGTTCATACCGACGATGCCGCCGCAGCAGACTTTCAAACCAGCATTGCGGACTTTGCCCAAGGTGTCCATGCGGTCTTCGTGTTTGCGCGTATGGATGATGTCGTTGTAGCGCTCGGGGTCGGTGTCGAGGTTGTGGTTGTAGTAATCCAAACCTGCTTTTTTGAAGTCTTCCGCCATGCCGTCTTCGAGCATACCGAAGGTGCCGCAGGTTTCCATGCCCAAACCCTTCACGGCTTTGATGATTGCGGAAACCGTCTCCACATCTTTCGGTTTGGGGCCGCGCCATGCCGCGCCCATGCAGAAACGGCTTGCGCCGCGCGATTTGGCGATTTTGGCTTTTTCGACGATTTCATCCACATCCATCATCTGCTCTTTGCCCAGATTGGTGTTGTGGTGCGCTGATTGCGGGCAGTAGGCGCAGTCTTCGGGACAACCGCCGGTTTTGATGGACAACAACGTGGAAAAGCTGGATTTCGCGCGGATTGAAATTTTGGCGGTGGATTTCGGCAGCTTGATAAACGAGGTCGAGGAAAGGCAGCCCGAACAGGGCTTCGACATCGCATTTTTTCCAATAACGCGCGGTCGGATGCGGCTTGCGCTCGGTCTTACGGCGCAAGGCGACGGGAGAGATGGTCATAGTGTGTTCTTTCGTGTTTACAGCGGCGCAATGACGCTGACTGCCTGACTGCCGGCGCAATGACGGCAGCGGCGTGGTTAGATAAGTTGACATCGATGTTATTTGCCTCAAAGGGTGAAATCATTCAAATACTTGAACAATTTTGGCAGCCCATAAATCATAAGACTGCCACCCTACTCTCGATGCCGCATGGAGTGTAACGCTTTTGAAAACTCAGGGCAAAATTTTTTAGCTTCTCATTCAAGAAATAAACTGAATTTCCTATTTCCATTGATGGAAACCAAATTTTCAGACGACCTCCAACAAGCAGAACCAATTTATCCATGTGCGATATTGGCGGATAAGCAGATTCAAACTAGAATCGATAAATTAATCACATTGCACTATGACTATATTAAAAAAAGGAATATGATGAATCAGCCTAAAATTAAAGCATATTGGAAAATCTGCCGCTATGCTGCTGGTTGCATTTGGCGTACAAGCACTCTTTGTTTTTATTATTGCTTTACATGTATGTTTTAGATAAAGGAAATCCGTCCGTTTTAGAGATATTGAGCAGTGTTTTGATTTTCGCTACCCTATGTTTCTGCCCGCCATGCTGCTATGCACCCTTGTCGCGAAACGTTTGTGCTATGGCGCAGCGTAGTAGGAACGCTGTTGTTTGCATTGCTTTCAGCGGCAGGTGTGGTAATCACGATTGCGGCATCTGAAAAGATATTGATGCTGATATATCAGCGTTCAACGACATTGGATTGGCAAATGTACACCGGAGTTGGAATAATGGGGGCACTGCAGGCGCGATTGCTTCTTTTGCTGTTGCCAAGGTCGTATGAAAGCAAATCCCTCAATAAATAGTGACATAGTTTTTTGACTGATTGTATTTTTGGATAGATATTTGCGCTATAGACTAAAAGGTCGTCTGAAACTTAGTTTCAGACGACCTTTTTCCTTAATAAAGATGGATGTTTGCCTTCTATACAAACCGCTGAACTAGCTCTGCTAGTTGCGGGAAAATGATTTCAATCCCGCG